>Ga0190293_1000134_pt1 | contig 25687 bp, 23 predicted proteins | sample 48693001_MG_FD_161671 | JGI IMG/M metagenome (GOLD analysis project Ga0190293, IMG submission 161671) | Hydrothermal vent microbial mat bacterial communities from Southern Trench, Guaymas Basin, Mexico - 4869-30-0-1_MG | ecosystem: Environmental > Aquatic > Marine > Hydrothermal vents >...
TGCCTGGCGGCTGTCCGTCAACATCGGTAGGGGCGATGACCTGAATCTCGCCAGCATTTAGGGTCAGACTCACAAGGTCGAAGGGTGCCGTGGTCGTGGTCACTGCATTGGTCGTCGACGTCGTGGTCTGAACCACAACACTTGCGGCGTGGACGGACGATGTGGAGCTTTGGTCAACTGACGGGATGGAGGCATCCTCCGTGGTCGCGCAGGCGGCGAGGACAAGGCCGAATGCCGCCACGAGGACGGTGCCACTCCTTCGAACTCGATCAGGGTTGGACAAGCTCATACTCATTCGACGTATTCGGCGGGGCCACGATTCGCTCATACATGGATCGTACTCGTGCCGGTCAGGGTTCGGGGGGTCGGGTGGCGTCGATTCGGTGAGTTTGGGTGTGGTGTCTTCGGCAGAGGAGTTGGGTGTTGTCGAGGCTGGTGTCACCGCCGTTGGCCCAGTGGATGATGTGGTGTGCGTCGCACCATGATGCCGGTACGCCGCATCCCTTCCATCCGCATCCGCCATCTCTGAGGTCGAGTGCTCTGCGCAACGCTGGCGGGATGGTTCTGGTACGCCTCCCGACGTCGATGGGTTGGGAATCGCCGTTGGTGATGATGCGTACGATGCCTGCATCGCAGGCCCACCGGCGGAGCGTTTTCGGGTCGATGGCGTAGCCGTCAAGTTCAGGAAGTCGCTTCTTGTCACCCGTGAGGACCTGATAGTCAACAGTGACCGTGATGTGGGGCTTCTCTCCACCTGATGTTTCGACGGTGGTGTTGTGGTCGAGCCAGAACTGGTGGATGCCAACTGTGGCGTCGGCGTAGCGTTCATAGATCGACCGTTTGTCTGTTTCGTCCAGGTAGGAGCGTTGGGCGTAGCCCTCGAGTGCGGTGTGGATTACGTGGCCGTCAGCAACACCGAAGCTGGCTTGCATGTCCCAACGGCCACCGTAGGACTGGTTGAAGAACACCTCGCGGCCCCATGCGTCGTATTCAGCATCGCGGACGGCTTCGTCGTAGTCGATGGCCTGTTCCCACTCAGATACAGCAACACGGAGATCTTTGGTGTCGCCACGGGTGGCGATGTCGACGAACACCTGCTCATGGTCTGCGAACTCGTCCGGGTGCCGGTCACGGGCCATGGCCAACAGTTTCACACCAGACGTCACGATCTCACCCGTGACTGCACGCTCAGCCACCATGGGCATCTCAGCGAGTGCCCGTGCGGTCTTGACCGTTCCTGACGCTTCACGTGCTGTCATGAGGCACGTCGTCTGGAGCCACGCCGTCGTCGACAGTGCGTACTGATTGTCGGTGACCTGGCGCTGGTCGACCTCGGTCGTCAACACCAGCAAGCGGGCATTGGCCCTGTCAACCTCCGTTTTGGCCTCAACCGTGGCTTTGATGAGGACATCATCGAACATCGCCCTGACCTCATCAACAAGATCACGATATGCCGACCTCGATGAGGGTTCAAATAGTTCGGTATGGCTGTTCACATCCATACCGAAATCGTATCAAACAACCACGACACAATCAAGCATAAATGCTGTTATTTATAGTTAGATTATAGTATTTGATAGGATTCTACGTTCAGTACCGAACAGATCGACTCTGCGCCATCGAGTGTGCCGTCGCTCGCAGGCGATCGATCGAAGGAGCAGACTGCGGAGCTGATGCCGGTCTTTGCCCAACGAGGTAGCAACAACTCGACCATCGCTCACTGGGTGTACGCCGACGGCGGGGCGGGTTCCGCATCACGGACGGGACCGAGATGGAGAAGCTGTACCAGGACGCGATGGCGTATGGCGCCTGGATGGATCTCTGCCACACCGATCTTGAGCATCGAAGAGGCGGTGCCTCAGAGCACAGCCTGGTTGGACGGCTGACCAGAGAGCTTCAGAGACGCTCGGCGACCAGTTCCAGGATGACCGCTTCCCTGGCGACCGCCTGTTCCTGGAGGTCACGGCCGCGCTCGATGTAGGTGGCGGCGGCGTCCTTGTCAGTGAGGGCAGGGACGTTGATGCGAACGTTCAGGTAGGCGCCCATCACGGCAGAGCGTGCGCACAAGGCTCCTACTCCTGCGTCCGATGCCGAGGCAGGGTTGCCGATCTCGGCCATCGCGGCGATCACATCCATGGATGCGAGGCTCACTTCCATGACACGAAGCGGAACCTCGATCGCCTGGCGTGTCGCTGCCTGGATCGCCTCGTCGCGTGCTGCTCTCTCTGTTTCGCCCTCTTTGGGCATCCCGAACGCTGCCATGATGTCGTTGAAGGCATCGGTGTCACGGTCGATCAGGAGAAGCAGTTCATCGTGACACGCCTTGCCTTGATCGGCCCAGTCCGAGAACTCCTCCCAGCGGTCATCCCATCCACGTTTGTGCGACGACAGGTTCGCAACCATTGTCCCGAGCGCAGCTCCAAGGGCGCCGACATTCGCTGCTACCGAGCCACCTCCGGGTGCAACAGATTCAGAACCGGTCTCTTCGACAAAGCGCCGCACAGACAAGTCGATGAGTCGGTTGGAACTATCGGCGATGGCGTACTCGATGATCTTCTCGTTTGGATTGAATCCGCCAAGTTCGTCGAGACCTAGCGACTTGACGGCGATCCTGATCAGCGCTGCATCTGACACGCCGGTGGAACGCTGCTGCTTATGCAGGTAATACCGGCCCGCATCGAGAATGGCCGATAGCGGCATCAAACCGACAAGCTCGGAACCGGTTACACGCATACCGCGGGTCTCGGCACTCCGACACACCTCGTCGAATGCCAGATGTACGGGTGTGGCCTCGATGTCCGTGATGTTCATAGAGATCTGGGCGATTCCGTACTCCTCGATGAACCATCCGATCGCCTTGACGCCTTGGAGCGTTCCTGGAGCCCACACCTTCTTACCGTTGTCGTCGAGCACGACCTTGCCCGTAAGCGAATCGCCAAAGCGTTTCACCCTTCCCCGCTCGCGCACGTCGAATGCAACAGCGTTCGCCCGCCGGGTCGAGGTTGTATTGAGATTGACGTTGTACGCAACGAGGAACCCGCGTGCGCCTACGGCGGTAGCACCTGACCGCTCATTGAACTCTGCCGGACCGAAGTCCGGGGCCCACTGAGGGTCATCAAGGCGCGATGCAAGACCTTCGTACTCACCTTCTCGCACGTGGGCGAGGTTCCTGCGCTCTTGCGTGGACGCTGCGTTCTCGTAGCAGAACACCGTCAGTCCCACCTCCTCACCGAGCCTGCGGGCGAGCGTGCGAGCGTATTGCACCGTCTCGTCCATCGTCACACCGGACACAGGGATCAGCGGACACACGTCCAGGGCACCGAAGCGGGGGTGCTCACCCGTATGCGATGCCATGTCGATGAGTTCCCTGGCCGCTTCCGCCGCAGAAACTGCCGCGTCAATGACAGCGTCGGGGGTACCAACGAAGGTAACAACCGTGCGATTCGTCGCCTGGCCAGGGTCAACGTCGAGTAGCTTCACGCCTTCGGTCGTCTCGATGCGAGCTGCGATCGCGTCGATTACGGACCGATCACGGCCCTCGCTGAAGTTCGGGACACACAGAATCAGCTTCTCCATGGACGTCTCCCCTATCGATAGCCTTTGATGCCAACAGCCTTGCGAACCTCGGCCTCATACGGACCGGCGAGCTCACGGGCCCTTCTGCCGCCTTCGGCAAGGACTGCCCTCACATCACCATTCGTCAATGCCTTGTACCGGGGCTTGAACGGTGCGAGTTCCTCGAGGACCGCATCAGCAACAGCGTCCTTGAAGGTGCCGTAGCCCGTGCCCGCATACTCGTCAACGAGATCATCGACCGAGCGTCCTGTGCACGCCGACATGATCTCAAGAAGGTTCGCTATACCTGGCTTGGCCGCGACGTCATAGCGAATCTCGGGATCGCTGTCGGTGACAGCCGACCGGATCCGCTTACGGACAACGTCGGGATCATCGAGGATCAGCACACGGCTCTTGTCAGACGGATCAGATTTGGACATCTTCGACGTCGGATCGGTGAACGACATGACCCGTGCGGAGGTCTCAGGGATGAAGCCTTCGGGAATCGGGAACACGTCACCGAAGCGGTTGTTGAAACGCTCCGCAAGGTCACGTGTCACCTCGATGTGCTGACGCTGATCCTCGCCCACAGGCACCAGATTCGCCCGATACAGCAGAATGTCTGCGGCCATGAGCACCGGATAGGAGTACAAACCCAGATTCGACGCCACACCCGCTGCTGTTTTGTCCTTGAACTGGGTCATGCGATTGAGCACACCCATCGGCTCCATCGTCCCGAGGATCCAGGCAAGTTCTGTGTGCTCCATCACCTGGCTCTGGGTATACAGCAACGACCGATCAGGATCGACACCAAGTGCCAGGAGCACCTTCGCCGTCTCGATACGGGACTTCTCGAGGTCCGATGGGTCGTACTCGGTAGTCATCGCGTGAAGGTCCACAATGCAATAGATCGTGTCGAACGAGTCCTGGAGGCTGACCCAGTTACGGAAGGCACCGAGGTAGTTCCCCAGGTGGATGTTGCCGGTCGGCTGTACGCCTGAGAAGATGCGCTGCCTGTTCGAATCGCTCACGGTCTGCTCCTTGTGATCCTCAGAAACAACAATGCCGACGGTTCACGACCGGCATCTGATGGAGATGGAGCACCCGTCGAGCGCCCCTGTTCCCACCAATCCCGAGTGCTGGTGTTCAGGATGCAACGATACCGGTGATGTCAGAGACAAGCGCATCGGCGAATGCCTCGAGTTGCCCCTGGAGAACAGGATCCTTCTGGTCGATCCTGGATCGGGCGTTTCCGACAGGGACCGACGCCACAGAGCGGTCGACACGTAGAGATTCCATGATCACATCAAGGACTTCGAGTCCAGTAACACCGCGAGCCTGGAACGAGGACGATCGTAGGTGTCTGTGGAGTCATGGTCACCATGGGGGAACGCTGGGGAGGCCGTAGATAATCCTACCGACCCAGCATTGTCGTCTTGCGGTACCGCAGGGGCTGGTGCATACTGCAGGGCACATGGACGCGTATCAACACACCACGATCATTATCTGCTGAGCACATGCGTTGCCGACGCGTGTGCTTGTGAACCCTCCCAACGTGGAGGGTTCTCTCGTTGAAGGACCCACACATGACACGATCAGTTGAAATCTACGACACGACCCTCCGCGATGGAACCCAGCAGGAGGGGATCTCGCTTACGCCACGAGACAAGATCCAGGTAGCCAGGCTGCTCGATGACCTCGGAGTCGCCTACGTCGAGGGAGGTTGGCCCGGGGCCAATCCCAAGGATGACGAGTTCTTCCAGCGAGCGAAAACAGAACTCGAGATGTCGACCGCAACACTCGTAGCCTTCGGTTCCACCCGCAGAGCAAATACCCGGCCCGAGGACGACCCCCAGGTGCAGAAATTGCTCGAGGCTGATACGTCGGTGGTCTGTCTCGTGGGCAAGTCTTCGGACTACCACGTTGAACATGCACTCAGGGTGTCGAAGTCCGAAGCGATCGCCATGGTGGCTGACACCGTTGCCTATTTCCGGTCGCAGGGCAAGGAGGTCTTCTTCGATGCCGAACACTTCTTCGATGGTTACCGCAGCGATCCTGGTTTCTCTGTCGACGTACTCCGAGGTGCGTACGATGCGGGAGCCTCGAGGCTCGTGTTGTGCGACACCAACGGTGGCTTCCTCCCCCACGAGGTTGAGCGGATTATCGGTACCGTCACCGAACTCCTCCCCGACGGTGAGTACGGATGCCATTTCCACAACGACTCAGGGCTCGCAGTCGGAAACTCGATCATGGCTGTGAATGTCGGCATCACCCAGGTGCAGGGGTGCGTCAACGGATACGGGGAACGAACAGGGAACGCAGACCTGTGCTCCGTTATCCCGAACCTGTCCCTGAAGATGGGCATCGAGTCGATCCCAACCGATCGTCTTGGCAGGCTCACCACGGTATCTCACCACATCGCGGACGTCATCAATCTGACACTCGAGCCACACAAGCCGTACGTCGGCTCGTCTGCGTTCACCCACAAAGCCGGGCTACATACATCTGCCCTGGCCAGACGCTCCGATACCTACGAACACCTCGACCCGAATCTGGTCGGGAACTCCACCCGCATGGTTGTCTCAGAGCTTGCCGGTCGGTCGACGGTCATCTCCAAAGCTTCGGACTTCGGACTCGATCTCACCCCCGAAGAAGCTCAGACGATCGTTGACACAGTCAAGGAGTACGAGCACAGGGGATACCAGTTCGAAGCTGCAGACGGATCATTCGAACTCCTGACACGTAGGGCACTTGGCTGGAATCAGGATGCATTCGAGGTCGAGTCATACCGCGTCTATGTCGAGCACCGCAACGACGAGGTCGTTGCTGAGGCGACGGTCAAGGTCCACGTCGGAGACGAACGGATCGTGTCGACGCGTGAGGGCGATGGGCCTGTCTCTGCCATGGATCGTGCGCTACGCGCCGCCTTGCGCGGGTCATATCCAGAGATCGATTCGATCAAACTCACCGACTACCGGGTACGAGACCTCGACAGCTCGGACGGCACCAGTGCCAGGGTCCGCGTGCTCACGTCACATTCGGATAGCTTCGGTTCGTGGGGATCAGTTGGCGTCCATCAGGACATCATCGACGCCTCATGGACGGCCGTGGCTGATGGCCTCCTCATCGGTTTGATGAGAGCCGAGAAGAGGTTTGACAGTTCACAGTGAACAGTGAACAGTTGACGGTCGGAGGCGTCACACGGGCACCGACCCTGACACACCTTCTCTTCCTGTCAACTGTCAACTGTAAACTGTGAACTCTCGTTCAAGGAACCCCATGACCCGTCCCATCACTCCTCAGGACCTTTGGAACCTCGCTCGGGTTGGTCAACCCGAGCATGTGCCAGGCACAACGACGTGCGTCGTGCCTGTCGTTCGTTATGACGAGGATGGGATAGCTTCGAGCATCATCTATCAGGTGGCACGTGACGGCGCCACGACACAGTTGACATCTACGGGCCGCTACGCAACATCACCGGCGCCGAACGCAGACGGAACGCAGCTGGCGATTCTCTCGAAGCACGGAGATGACAAACCCCAGGTCCACGTGATGGCACTCAAGGGTGGCGAAGCTTCGAAGGTCTCAGACCTCCCTCTTGGCGCGAAGTACGCAAGATGGGTGCCATCGAAGAACTCTCTCATCGTCGTTGCACCTCTGTTGCGCGGATTCCCATCACTTGCGGAAACCAGGGCCGAACTGAAAGAACGTGGTGACAAGAAGCTACCGGTCATCACCGAGGACCGCATCTACAGACATTGGAAACGCTGGCTCGCCGGAGACACCATCGATCATCTCTTTCGCATCGACCTTGGCGATGCCAACACCGAGCACATCACGCCTGGTCTTGACCGGTTGATCGCTCTTGATGACGTATCAGGGTCGATCGCAATCAGCCCGGACGCGGAGACCATCATCTTCCCTCTGGACGACCACCCCGAGCCGTGGGAGCGCATCAGGTTGTCGCTGCACACGGTGCCGGTGGCAGGTGGTGACATAACGAAGCTCGAAACCGGTGCCGCGGCACAGCAAGTACGCCCCAGGCTGACACAAGACGGGAACACCCTGATCTACGGCGTGCAATACGAGGAGGACTATTACGCAGATCTGGTGCGGATCGTATCGCATCATCTTCCGACAGGGTCCGAAACAGTCCTGACGAAAGGATGGGATCGCTCGGCAGGAGGATGGGAGACCATCGGAAACGATGGGATCGTGTTCCATGCCGAAGACGAAGGCCATGTTCGTCTCTACACACTCACCCTCGACGGCGGCTCCCCGATACCACAGACTGCGACCGGGTCGAACCATGGCCCACGTATTGGGGTCGATTGCTTCTGGCATCGTACCGAATCGATGCACCTGCCCCCTGAGATCGCCTACACATGCGGCGGCCATACGACGGCCGTGTCAGGGTTCAACACTGAACTGCTGTCAGAACTCGATCTCCGTCCAGCAGAAGAACTCAGGTACGCAGGGGCGAACGATGCTCCGATCCAGGCATTCGTCGTCACGCCACCAGGATTTGACAAGGAACAGACATGGCCACTCCTGCACAACGTGCACGGAGGACCCCACAACGGTGTGATGGACGATTGGCACTGGCGTTGGAACCCTCATGTAATGGCGGCAAACGGGTACGTCGTGGTGTCTGTCAACTTCCACGGCTCATCATCGTTTGGCGATGCCTTTGCGCGAAGTATTCGCGGTGCGTGGGGGAATATGCCGTCACGCGACATCGAGGCTGCAACTGACCACATGGTTGGCCTCGGATACATAGACGCCGACCGTATGGCGATCGCTGGCGGGTCCTACGGCGGTTATCTCGTCTCCTGGCTCACAGGGATGACCGACCGGTACGGCGCATCGATCTGCCATGCGGGCGTCACAGATCTCGTTGGCCAGTGGGCGTCGGACCACACCGCAGGCAGAGACAAGGGAGCCGGAGGAGTGCCGTGGGATGACATGGATGCTGTCCAGCGCTGGAACCCGATGGCACACACGCACGACATCACCACACCAACACTGGTCATCCACGGCGAACTGGATTACCGGGTCGTCGTTACCCAGGGGCTGACGCTCTATGGCGTGCTCAAGGCCAAGGGCGTCCCCGCTCGTCTCGTCTACTTCCCTGACGAGGGCCACTGGATCGAGACACAGGACAACGCAATGGTGTGGTGGGATGAGTTCCTCGGCTGGCTGAACAGGTGGACGGCAGACCGATAACCGCTATCCGCCTTCCGCCTTCCGCTAAGAATCGTGATGTAGGTTCTGGCGGTCAGCGGAGAGCGGTCAGCGGAGAGCGGTCAGCGGAAGGCGGTTCTGTCTACGCCAGGTCGTCGATCAGCTTCCACAGGTGGTCGACATGGCGTTGTTCGGTGTAGGTCTGACCCACAGAGACCCGCAGGAACCACTCGCCGTCGATCTGTGACGGTGTAACCGCAACGTCGCCGGTGGCGTTCAGGGCATCAGCAAGAGACCGCGTTGCTTCGTTGCCGCCCACATGTCGGAAACACACAAGACCAAACGGGTGCGGGGCGATGAGTTCGAGACGGTCATCAGCCTCAACGCGGTCCGCGAGTTCGGTTGCCAACCTGACGTGTTCACGCACGAAGGAGCGGAGTCCCTCGACCCCGTACGATCTGATCACCCACCACAGTTTGAGCGCACGGAAACGTCGACCGAGAGGCACATGCCAATCGCGGTAGTCCACGACTGCCCCCGCATCGGTGGCCTCGTTCCTGAGATAGGGAGGAAGGATGCTCATCGTGTCGATCAACGGCTCGCGGTCAGCAACCCAAAGCACATTGCAGTCGAAGTTGACCATCATCCACTTGTGGGGATTGAACGTGTAGCTGTCGACGAGCTCGAGTCCAGGCTGATACACCCTGAACTCCTCACAGATCATTGCCGTACCGGCGTACGCGGCATCCACATGGTGCCAGAGTCCGTGACTCTGAGCGATGGCACCGATGACATCAACTGGGTCAACCGCAGTCGTTGCCGTGGTTCCGATGGCCGAAACGACAGCGATCGGTGTGAGACCGTCAGCAGTGTCAGCCTCGATCATGTGCTCGAGAACGAAGGGATCCAGAGCGAACTCGTCATCAACGTCGAGCAGCCTGGTGTGGCCGATGCCTGCAACGGTGCAACCTTTCTCCACCGATGAGTGCGCCTGGTTCGACACGTACACCACCATGTCCTCAGCGCTGGCCTTGTAACGGGCTCGTTCTCTTGCCACAACGAGGACCGCATGGGTCGCATCCGATGCACTCATCTGGATCACGCCTCCGCCAGGACCATCTGACTTCCATCCGACCGGCAGCCCAAGCATGTCCACCAACCAGTCGAGAACCTTCGTCTCCACCTCGGTTGCTGCCGGCGAGGTCGACCACAGCATGCCCTGAACTCCGAGGCCTGCAGACACGAATTCTGCGAGCACGGAAGGTGGAGACGTGTTCGCAGGGAAATAGGCGTACCAGTTCGGGGATTGCCAGTGTGTGATGCCTGGCATCACCACCCTGTCAAGGTCTGCAAGTAGCTCACCGAAAGGCTCGGGCCCCTCGGGTGCATTGTCTGGCATGAGCGCGGCGATGTCGCCAGGGTCGACTTCGGGGAGGATCGGATACTCCTCAACTTGTTCCATGTAGCTGGCGAGCCAGTCGACAACGGCGTACCCGTGCTCTCGGAACTCGTCTGGGGTCATGTGTTGTGCCATGGAGTCATGCTGGCACATGGGCGGGGCTACCAGTCTGGTCGAACGACATCAAGGAGTTCGCGCATCATGAATGCCGTCGCCCCCCACAGGATCCCCTCATCGAACTCGTAGAACCACAGATCGTGGCCATACCACTCTCGAGTCTCCCAACGATCCTCGTCGAGAAGCTCAGCGATCGTCGGCTCGATGATCACATCAACTTCCCTGTGATCAGGAACGAGCTCTCCCGGCCGATCGATCCTTGCGACGACAGGAACGATCGGCTTCGTGCGGTCCCTTGTCGTTACCGGCGTCAGACCACCGAGTATCTCCAGGACGTTCTCGCGTGGCAAACCGACCTCCTCCCAGGCTTCGCGCAGAGCTGTCGAAATCGGTTCCTCTCCATCTTCGCGATGACCACCGGGAAACACGATGTCGCTCGGGTGCGTCGGCATATCATCGGGGCGCTTCGTGAGCACAACCCGCACCTCGCCAGCCACATCCTCGTACAAAGGCACAAGAACTGCGTACTCGGCTCCGGGCAGGTCAACAACGGGTGGCAGAGTACGCAGTATCGTCCATCGGTCCATTGGATGAGCTTATCCCGATAGGATGGCCGATATGGCGAGCCACATCAACAGCCACCCGAGGTACACGAAACGCCTCATGCTTCGCCCCTTCCGGCGTCGAGATGTGGCCGCCCTTCACGACGCAATCGGTATCTCGCTGGACGATCTCAAGCCATGGCTGCCCTGGGTTGAGGGTTATGACAGGGGTGTATCCCAGCGATTCGTCCGTGAGTCTGTCAGTGCCTGGGCCGATCGCAGAGCGTACGATTTCACGATCCGGGGAATCGACGACCTCGACAGGCACATCGGCAACGTCTCCATCTGGTCGACGTCGCATCAGAATGCGATCGGCGAAGTGGGATACTGGATCCGGTCAGACGAGACAGGAAACGGCTACGCGACCGAGGCGACCACCAGGGCCATCCAGATCGGCTTCGAGGAGATGGGACTCCACAAGGTGCAGCTCAGGATCGCCATGGGAAACACGCGTTCTGAAAGCATCGCCCAGTCGATCGGCTTCATCCATGAAGGTGTCCTTCGCGACGAGGTCAAAGTGGGTGGTCGGTGGCTCGACCATTCCGTGTGGTCCATGCTCGAAAGCGAATGGTGGGAGGCACGCGACCACCACCGTGCAGAGGGGACGATCGTGTGACGGACCAGGCAGACCCGTACGCACGGATCGCACCGTGGTACGACCGCTTCCTCGAACGTGTCGATGGTCCCGTCAGGGGGACGGCCTTTGCGATGTCGGCACCAACCCAGGGGATGAAGGTCCTTGATGTTGGTTGCGGTACTGGAGTCACGCTCGAGCAGTACGTCGACGTTGGAGCCAGCAGCTACGGTGTGGATGCATCCGAGGCCATGTTGAGCCAGGCCCGAAAGCGACTGGGCAACAGGGCCGAACTCACGTTTGGGAGTGCTGAAGAACTCGCATTCGACGACAACTCCTTTGACAGAGTTCTCGCATCTCTCTTTCTCCACGAACTCACCGCAGACGTCAGGGATACCGTTTTCTCAGAACTCGCACGAGTTGTGTCACCGGATGGTCGGATAGTGATCACCGATTTCGGAACAGGGGGTCTGACTCTGCGTGGACGGTCGATCCGATCCGTCTCAATGGTCATTGAACGCGTGGCAGGCAAGGACCACAAGCGCAACTGCAAGACGTTTCTCGCCTCGGGCGGAATCCCTGTGGTCGCCGACAGACACGGCCTCACCATCGAGTCATCCAAACACCTCGGCGGCGGCAACATGGGTGTGTATGTGTTGAAGAAGTCGACAGTTCACAGTTGACAGTTCACAGTGTTCCGACTGTCGACTGTCGACTGTGAACTGTTCACTGTGAACTGACTCCTGATGCCCCTATCGTTCACTACTCACCACACAAGGAGACAAACCCATGCGGATCGGCATCCTGACCGGCGGAGGAGACGTGCCGGGGCTCAACCCGTGTATCAAATCGGTCGTGAACCGTGTCGCTGACCAGGGACACGAGATCATCGGGTTCAAGCGAGGATGGGGCGGCCTCCTGAACTCGAACCCTGACGATCCCGAGTCGATTGCCGAGAACACGATCACACTCGACCCCCAGGTCGTACGCACTGTGGACCGCACCGGTGGAACATTCCTGCACACCTCCCGTACGAATCCGGGAAAGGTTCGTACCTCTGAGGTGCCGGACTTCCTCCAGGACACCATCGACGGCGACGGCCCTCACGACATGACGGAACACTCCCTCCGTGTACTCGACGCCCTCGGAGTCGACGTACTCATCCCGATCGGTGGCGATGACACCCTCTCATACGGACTACGCATGCATGAAGAGGGCGTACCGGTTGTCGCCATCCCCAAGACGATGGATAACGATGTCCATGGAACCGACTACTGCATCGGCTTCTCAACGGCCGTCACGCGGGGCGTCGAATTCATCCACAACCTCCGTACTTCAGCCGGAAGCCACGAACGCATCGCTGTGATCGAATTGTTCGGCCGCTACTCAGGGGAAACAAGCCTCATCACCGCCTACCTGGCCGGTGTCGACCGAGCGGTGATCTCTGAGGTTCCCTTCGATATTGAGCGTCTCGCAGGGATGCTCGTCGAGGATAAACGCAAGAACTCGTCACACTACGCGATGATGACGATCTCAGAGGGAGCAACACTCGCCGAAGGTGAGATGGTCCTCACGGGGGACGCGGACGCCTATGGGCACCGCAAACTCGGTGGCATCGGGCAGATCACAGGGTCCTTGCTCACAGAGATCACAGGGGAGTCGATCATCCTTCAGCAGGTGGCCTATCTGATGCGGTCAGGACGTCCTGACTCGCTCGACATGATGGTCGCAACGAACTATGCGAACATGGCCGCAGACCTCGCACTCGAAGGTGCATCAGGACGTATGGTCGCCCTGCGTTCAGGCACCTATACGAACGTCCCGATCTCGGTGACTGGCGAGGGCATCAAGCGTGTCGATGTCGGAGAGCTCTACGACGCGAACCAGTATCGTCCCATGATCCGCCACGTCATGGGCAAGCCGATGTTCCTTTACTAGATCGCTCGCAGGCTCGCTGCCAGATTCCAGATACCAGAACGCTCGCCAGCTCGCTGCCGGACACCAGACAGAATCGGTTCTGACATCTGGTATCTGGTATCTGGTATCTGGTATCTGGTATCTGGTATCTGAGCCCCTACTCTGCGTCGATCCTTGCGTAGGCGGCGTCGACGATCTGGCGTTCGAGGGAGCTCAGGGCCCTGGCCAGAGCAAGCTCTTCGCCGATAACGGGAATACAGGGATCCGCGGGGTTCCGTCTTGCCCTTCCCGTGGCATTGAACACCTCACCTCGCATGTTCAACATGGTGTGAACGAGCGTCGTGGTGTCGTCCTCGTCGATGCCAACCTCGATGATGATGTGCGTGTGCATGTGGCCTCCCATACTCGCCTATCTCCATTGTCTCGCACATCGGCCAACATTGCAAAAAGGCTACGCGCGATTGGCCGATGCAGATTCCAGATACCGGATACCGGATACCGGATACCGGATACCGGATACCGGATACCGGTACGCTCGCGGGCTCGCTTCCAGAGACCAGAGCTCTGTGTCTGACATCCGGCGTCTGACATCTGACATCTGACATCTGGCGACGCCTGACAACGAAGAAGGGCGGCCCCCAAGGGCCGCCCTTCTTCGTTGTTGGCTTCGGCTAGGCTAGAACCCGCCCATGCCACCATCATGCTCGTGGCCGCCCGGCATTGCTGGGGCGTCCTCTGGCATTTCGGCAACGAGTGCTTCCGTCGTGATCAGGAGCGCAGCAATGGATGCAGCGTTCTGAAGCGTTGAACGGGTCACCTTTGCAGGATCGATGATCCCTGCATCGATGAGGTCTTCGTACACGCCTGTTGCGGCGTTGAATCCCTCATTCCCTTCATGCTCGTTCTTGACCTTGTCGACGATCACGCCGCCTTCGTAGCCTGCGTTGATCGCGATCTGACGGATCGGGGACTCAAGAGCCCTGCGGACGATCTGACGACCGGCCTTCCAGTCATCGGTCTTGCCACGGAGCTTGTCAACAGCAGCCTGGCTACGCAGAAGCGCAACACCACCGCCGGGGACAATGCCCTCTTCGACAGCTGCACGGGTCGCCTGGATGGCATCCTCGATGCGGTGCTTCTTCTCTTTGAGCTCGACCTCGGTAGCAGCACCGACCTTGATGATCGCAACGCCGCCGCTGAGCTTGGCGAGACGCTCAGAGAGCTTCTCGGTATCCCAGTCAGAGTCGGAATTTTCGATCTCCTGGCGAATCTGCTTCACGCGTGCGGCGACATCTACCTCTGTACCTGCACCTTCGACGATCGTCGTGTCGTCCTTGGTGATAACCACCTTGCGGGCGGTACCGAGCATTTCGATCGTTACACCGTCGAGCTTGAGGCCAACCTCTTCAGCGATAACCGTTGCACCTGTGAGGATCGCGATGTCCTGCAACTGTGCCTTGCGGCGCTCCCCGAACCCAGGTGCCTTGACAGCAACCGAGTTGAAGGTGCCTCGGATCTTGTTCACAACCAGCGTTGCGAGAGCTTCACCTTCAACATCTTCAGCGATGATGAGTAACGGCTTGCCGCTCTGCATGACCTTCTCAAGCACAGGAACGAGGTCCTGGACTGAGGCGATCTTCTGGTTTGCGATCAGGACGTACGGGTCATCGAGGACCGCTTCCTGACGATCAGCATCGGTGATGAAGTACGGTGAGATGTAGCCCTTGTCGAACTGCATACCTTCCGTGAACTCCAGCTCAACGCCGAACGTCTGGGAGTCTTCAACGGTGATGACGCCTTCGTTACCAACCTTGTGCATTGCGTCAGCGATCGGGCGGCCAATCGCTGGGTCCGCTGCAGAGTTGGAAGCGACATACGCGATGGCGTCGAGGTCGTCGGAACTGACCGGCGTCGCGAGCGACTCGATCGAGTTGACAACGGCTCCAACAGCTTCTTCGATACCACGACGCATTTCCATCGGATTCGCACCCGCGGTAACGAGACGGAGCCCGTCCTGGACCATCGCCTGAGCGATGACCGTTGCGGTCGTCGTACCGTCACCTGCGACGTCGTTCGTCTTGTTGGCGACTTCCTTCGCAAGCTGTGCACCCATGTTCTCATACGGGTCTTCGAGCTCGATCTCCTTGGCGATGGTGACACCATCGTTGGTGATCGTGGGGGCACCCCACTTCTTCTCAAGCACGACGTTACGGCCCTTGGGGCCGAGCGTCACCTTGACGGTGTCGGCGAGTTTGTCGACACCGGCTTGGAGGCCGCGTCGGGCCTCATCATTGAATTTCAGTTCTTTTGCTGCCATGTAGGTTCTTCCTCCTAGGCCAGGATGGCGAGCACGTCGCGGCTTGAAAGGACCAGAAGGTCTTCGCCGTTGTGCTTCACTTCGGTGCCGCCGTACTTCGAGTAGAAGACAACATCACCAACGTTGACGTCGACAGGGATACGCTCCCCGTCCTTGTATTCACCTGGTCCAACCGCGAGGACTTCGCCCAACTGGGGCTTCTCCTTGGCTGTATCAGGAATCACGAGTCCGCTTGGTAGGCTGGACTCGGTCTCATCTTGGGGCTTCACCACAATGCGGTCGCCCAAAGGCTTTAGATCCATCCGACTTTCTCCTTTATGTATCGAGTTAGCAGTCGGTGCTTGCAACTGCTAACTGTAGTATCGACTAGCACTCTATTACCGCGAGTGCTAAGAAATTTCTTGAGTCGCCTGGAGTCAAGTTTGAGAGGCGTTGTCCGTGCTCCGAGGAGCAGGAGGAGTACAGAACTCAGGGAGACCCCGGTGTCCGACATAGGAACCGCTGTCGAAGCTCCGTATTCCGACTTTCGGTTCTCGGTCTCGGTTTTCCTGTCGATTTACGACTTACGATTTACGACTTACGGTCATCGGTCATCGAGCCTCAGCCCGGGCATCACATCGCCTGTGAGGGGATCACCTGGGATGCCTCTCTCCATCTTGTCGACGGCCACCGAGGCGATCATGGCGCCGTTGTCCGTGCAGAGTGCAGGCTCAGGAACGAACAAGCCAACGCCGCGCTTGTCTGCCTCTTGTGCAAGGCGTTCTCGGAGTCTCCTGTTCGCAAGCACTCCCCCGCCACCACCGACCACATCGACGCCTGTCGCCTCTACAGCATTGAAGGTCTTGTCCACGATGACATCAACGATCGCTTCCTGGATCGACGCTGACACGTCAGCACGTGGGGGTAGTTCTCCTGCCGCCCCTGCTTTCTCGAGATAGGTGACGACGGAGGTCTTGAGACCTGAGAAGGAGAAATCGTACGGACGGTCTCGCAGCGCTCTTGGGAAGGTGATCGCCGTTGGGTCCCCTCCCTCGGAGTCTCTATCGATCGCTGGTCCCCCTGGATACCCGAGTCCCATGAACCTCGCGAGCTTGTCGAACGCTTCACCTGCGGCATCATCGATAGTGCCACCGAGGACGTCGTACTCGCCCCACCCCTTGATGTGGACGATCTGGCTGTGCCCTCCGCTCGCAAGCACAACGACCGCCGGCGGTTCGTATCCACCGAACGCAAGCCTGGGGGCGAAGAGGTGGCCCTCCATGTGGTCGATCCCATAGAGCGGCTTGCCGAGGGAGTAGGCGAAGGACTTCGCAAATGAGTATCCAACCATCAAAGCACCCACAAGGCCGGGGCCCTGGGTCACAGACACCGCATCGAGTTGGTCGGGATGGATTCCCGCTTCGGTCATGGCCTGATGGACGAGTGGTCGAATCGCTTCAACGTGTGCTCGGGCCGCAACCTCAGGGACAACACCCCCGTACCTGGCGTGGATGTCCACCTGGCTTGCGAGCACGGAGCTGAGAACATCCATACCAGCCAGGACTGCCACGCCGGTCTCGTCACAGCTCGTTTCGATACCAAGAACGATCGGGCCGCTCATGAGGCCACCTCCCGCAGTGCTGCGCGGATCTTGGAAACACGATTCTGGTATTCGTCTGTGTCGATGTCTGTTGCCCACATCACAAGCGCGTCCTCGTCCTTGTAGTAGTTCTTTCGACGCCCGACCGGTTCGAATCCGAACCGTTCATAGAGTTTCTGGGCTGCATCGTTGGATACCCGCACCTCAAGCGTGAGATGTCTGGTGTCCGCATCAAGGGCGGCATCAACCATCTCGAGCATCAGCCTCGTGCCGAGTTGGTACCCACGCGACTTTGAGGCAACAGCGATCGTTGTGACATGAGCGTCTTCCTCCACAATGAGAAGGCCGCAATAACCAAGAACAAGGCCAGCATCATCCGTGGCAACGAGATACCTTCGGTTCTCCATGGCCAACTCATCGAAGAACACCCTCGGCGGCCAGGGTTGCCCGTATATCTCGGCCTCGAGTTCAGCCACGGCGGGAATGTCTGAACGGGACATCGGCCGAATGTCGACCGTCATCGCGGCCACGCATCCTCTGATCTGAAAGCCTTCCAGTTGATCTGAACGTCAGCCTCACGCATGTAGAGCGGGCGGACATCGTCGACATCGGTCGTCTGCCCTGAGGCTGCCTTCATGGCCGCGATCTCGATGATGGTTGCCGCTGTTGGGTAGCGGGGCCTGCCTTTACGCACGCGGTGGAGGCCTGACCATGTCGATTCAGGCATCGACTCCCAGTCACCGACAACGAGGCTGTCAGAACCTTCAGCCTCGAGTAACGCCCGAAAATCGTCTGGTTTGATCACCTCGGGTGTCCCGTCCGGCGCGATGCCCCCTGGGAGAGGCCTGAATGGAGCGACGGCGAACTGACCTCTTCTCATGTCAACGACCGGCCAGATGCGTCTTCTCCCTGTCGCTGCACGCAGCGCTATCACCGTGAGGGAGGACACCGTCACCATCGGAGCACCAACGGCTGCCGCAAAGGCCTCCGCTGTTGCGATGCCAGCACGCAGACCCGTGTATGGGCCTGGTCCGATGTCCACGGCGACCATGTCCACGTCTCCCGGCTCCCATCCAGCCTGACTGAAACAGAAGTCGATCGCTGGCACCAGGAACCCGACATGGCGTCTACGATCGACGTTCACAGCGGAACCGAGAAGGTCACCGTCCTCCCCTATTGCAATGGATGAAGCTGGTGTTGCGGTTTCGATGGCAAGAATTCTCACGCGAGCACTCCCAGGTCCCTCGTCTCCCATTCGCCCATGGGATGGAAGCTGATGACTCGTTGGTCTCCGCTGACCTCGAAGTGGATCTTGAGCCTGTCGCGGGGAAGGGTGTCTGCGATCGCATCACCCCACTCGATCAGAATCGCACCGTTGGCACCCTCGTCAGGCAATTCGAGATCGAAGAACTCAGCCATCGTTCCAAGCCTGTAGGCATCAGCGTGCACAAGGGGAAGGAACCCGCTGTTGTACATGCGGACAATGATAAACGTCGGACTCGTGATCCGCTCGGTGATGCCGAGGCCTGCGGCCACACCAGACGCGAACAGCGTCTTCCCAGAACCGAGCCGGCCGGAGAGAATCACGACATCTCCTGCGGTGAGTAGCGGAGCGAATCGTCTACCGAGTGAGGCAGTCTCGTCCGGGTCAGTTGTTGTGATCTCAAGTGTCATCATTGGTCTCGGCCGAAGAGCGGTATCTGTTCAGACTGTTCAGGTGGCGTGCCGGACTCGGGCTCCAGATCATCGTCCGGTTCAGCGTCAGGTGAAATCCTACCGTCGATGATGTCTCGCACGAGCATCAGGTCTTCTCGGATCTCGTTGGTGACCCTTTCTCCTCCTCGGAGCGCCGCTGCAGGATGGAACGTCGGCACGAGGTACCTCCCCCACCACTCGTAGGCCGAGCCTCGAAGCCTCGTGATACCGGTCGTCGTTGTAAGCAACAGCTTTGATGAGAAATTGCCGACTGTCACCACAACCGCAGGGTCAACAAGCTCGATCTGTCGCCGTAGGTACGGCTTGCAGGCATCGATCTCATCGGGTTTCGGATCGCGATTGTTCGGCGGTCTGCACTTGACGACGTTGGTGATGTAGATATCTCCCCGTTCAAGGCCGATCTCACCGAAGAGCTTCACCAGGAGTTGCCCTGACCTGCCAACGAACGGGATGCCCTCCTCGTCCTCCTGGCGGCCAGGACCTTCGCCCACGACCATCACCGACGCATCGGGCGAACCCGATGAGAAGACCACGTTCGTCCGACCCTCGCTCAGGCCGCAACCGGTGCACACAGACGCGATCGATTCGAGGACTCTGAGCGATTCGACATTCCCAAAGGACGCGCTCACTGGCTCGTTTCCCCCTGTACAGCTCGGACGATGGATCGAGTGACAACATCGAAGACAGCTTCTGCCACCTGGTCGACATCGGCGGGATATGTAGCGGTCGAAACAACGAAGGCAGTGTCACCGTCGTAGCGCGTGTGGGCTGGCCGCACAGTCGATGCCAGGCCATCGTGGGCCCGCACACCGAACCGGCGCAGTTCGTTTCGGTCGGATATGTCTGCGTCGGTTACCACAGCGATAAGGGTCGTGTTATGGCCATCGAATTCCCCTGGCATGCGGCTCACGGTGCCCTCTGTACCTGTAAGCCGTTCCCCGGAGAGTGTGTAGACGTCCCCAACCGCGTTGAGCACAACGAGTGCTCCAACAGTTGCATCGCCCACCATGGTCGATGCTGAGCCGATACCAGCCCTCGTGGCGAACTCGATCCCGTTGAGTTTTCCAACGGTTGCACCCGTTCCTGCACCGACCGCGCCCATCACAACGGGATCCGATGATCGCTTTTCGTAGGCGAGTTTGCCTTCGTCAGGCCCAGGACGTACGTCGCTGCGCCCAACCATGAGGTCGTAGATGATGGCGCCAGCCACGATCGGGACGGGACCTGTGGGCGTGGGGGCACCTCTGCCCTCCCTCTCGATAGCCTCCACGATCCCTTGTGCTGCTCCGAGACCGAAAGCGCTTCCACCTGCGAACATCAGCGCGTTTATGGTGACCGGTTTGATGGCATCTCCGAAGACGCCCAGTTCACGGGTGCCTGGGGCGCCTCCGCGGACATCGGCAACCGCAACATTCGGCTCGCTGAAGGTCAACACGGTCACCCCGGTCGCAGCGTTCTCGTCGGTTGCATGACCGACGAGTACGCCGGGAACATCGGTTATCGAATCAACCATCTTCGCTTCGGCTCCGCACATATCGCCGTGGCAATCTCGGTCCGAAGTGGCAGACAACCTCGTAGCTGATCGTGCCGAGCATGTCTGCCCACTCCTCGACAGTGATACGGTCCTCACCCTGGACTCCGATGAGCACGACCTCATCGTCGACCTCCACCTCGTCATCGCCGAGGTCAACGACCACCATGTCCATCGTGATCTGACCCGCGAAACGGTACCGCTTGCCATTGATAAGCACGGAACCCGAGTCAGACAGACTCCTGTTCACGCCGTCTGCGTATCCGATCGGTATCGTCGCCACATTGTGCGAGCCCTTGAGTTCACGGATTCTCCCATACGACGGCCTCGCCGACCGTGGGAGACTTCGCGTGTAGCGCACACGGCTGACGACCTTCATCGCAGGGATGAGGTCGAGGTCTCGTCCGGATTCGGGCGTTGGCCTGAGACCGTAGATGCCAAGACCGACTCTGCACATATCGTGATGCGTCTCGCTGAAGTCGAAGGCCGCTGCCGTATTGGCTGCGTGCAACAACGTTGGTTCGATACCTTCTGACTGAAGTGCCTCAGCGAACTGCACGAGCGCCGTGTTCTGGCGGCGGGTGTAGTCGGCATCTTCGTCCGCTACAGCAAAATGGGTGAAGACACCCTGGAGGGTGAGCCGATCATCGGCTTCGATCCTGCGGGCGATCTCGAATGCATCGACAGGGGGTGAACCGACGCGGTGCATCCCTGAGTCGAGTTTGAGGTGGACGGGGTAAGGGACAGTAGAGGCAGCCTCAGCAGCCTGTGCGATCTGTTCGACGAACGTTGATGTGTACGCCGTTGGTACAAGACCATGGGCGATGATCGATGCGACCTCAGAGGCTGTCGGTTCTGACAGGACGAGGATGGGTACGTCGATGTCTGCTTCTCGCAGGCGGACGCCTTCTTCGACGAGTGCCACTGCAAGCAGTCCTGCTCCGCCCCTGATGGCGGCACGAGCAACCGGGATGTCGCCATGCCCATATGCGTCAGCTTTCACGACGGCGCACAGTTCTGCGGGTGCGATGTGGGCAGCGATCACTCGAGCGTTGTGCTCGATCGCATCCAGGTCGATATCGATCCACGATGGTCTCATGTCGCTACGCTCTCCTCGGATCCACGGCGCTCGATGTGAAGTTCGACATCGTAGCCCCGATTTCTCGCACAAGGGCAGGTGCGGATACAGTTTCATGGTCTGCCAGCGAGCGCCCCGCAATGCCGTGAAGATAGGCAGCAGTCGCCGCTGCCTCACCCGCTGGCATGCCACACGCAGCGAAAGCTCCGATCATGCCAGCCAGGACATCTCCTGTGCCGATAGTGGCGAGTTCGGGGCCGCCGCTGTCTACGACAACAAGGCGACGTTCCTCTGCAACGATCGTTGGATTCCCCTTCGCCACGATGACCGCACCAGAGCGCTCAGCCAGGTCGCGTACGGCACTCGGCGATCGGATCGAACCGGTGAGTCGTTTGAATTCGCCCGCGTGGGGGGTCAAGACGGTGTCGCCGGTTCTGTTCACGAGCATCTCCACGTTCTCCAACACGTTGAGTGCCCCGGCATCGAGGATCAAGGTGCCAGCGAACCCCTCCACGAGGTGTTCGACGAAACGTGCGTTGGCGGGTTCAAGCCCTGGACCCACTATCAGGGTTCCGAACCTCTCGGAAAGGGCAAGCGCCAGGGATGCGTCATCATCCCACACATCGGAATCACATGCATGGATCGCAACGAGGTCAGGGGCGACCGCCTCATAGGCCGCTGCAGTCCCTGACGTGGTGAGGATCGCTGACATCCCCGCACCAGCAGCGATCGCCGCTCTTGCCGCAAGCACTGCTGCCCCGGTGAGTCCCTGTGTTCCCCCGATCGTTGCCACCGCACCAACGGACCACTTGTGTGCGGTACGCTGACGCGTACACGTGGCAACGTCAGCATCGGTGAAGTGCCACATGGCTGGCTCACCACCCCGAAGCCCGATGTCGTACAGGTCGATTACACCGCATCGATCGGGGCCGTCACCAAGCAGATGTCCTGTCTTGAGAGTGTGGAACGTTGCCGTTCGTTGTGCCCGAAACGCGGGACCGGCAGCCATGCCCGTGTCCCCTGACACACCAGAAGGAATATCGACAGAGAGAACCGGGATGTCCGTTGTGGTCCAGGGCACCGCAACAGCAGGCAGGTCACCTCTGAAGCCAGTTCCGTAGAGTGCATCGATGATGAGATCGCCCTCAACGACACCGCCCAGGGGAATCATGTGGACACCGGCCATCTGTGCCGCCCGCATCGCCCTCCAGGCAACGGTGTCGCGTGCAGGTACGCCGTTGTGATGGACGGTGACGTCAACGCCACGCCGCGCCAGGTAACGCGCTGCCACGTATCCGTCGCCACCGTTGTTGCCACGGCCAGAAAGCACGTGGACGATGCTCCCATATGCGGCTCCCATTGCTGCGGCGGACATCGCAACAGAGAAGCCAGCGGCATCCATCAGCGTATCGCCACGATCAGCGGCCATAGCGTCGACTCTTTCCATCTCTGCGACAGTCAGCACTGGCTCCATCAGGCGTGCTCTCCCTGGGAGATGACGAACACCATGGCATTGTCACCTGTGTGTGTGATCGTGATCTTGATGTCAGTGATCCCGAGAAGTTCTGCCCGTGCTCGTGCCTTGCCGTACAGGTTCACACGCGGCGGGCCGCCGCCGGTTATCTCGATATCTGTCCATGGGATCCTTCGCCAACCGGTGAACATGCTCTTCATCACGGCCTCTTTCCCTGCGAACCGAGCAGCGAGCCGCTCAGATGGGTCGACGAACCTGTTTGCATATTCCCATTCAAGGTCGGTAAAGCATCGTCGCCTGAACGATTCTGCGTTCTTTGCGAGCAGGCGCCGCACACGCGGCACCTCCGCAAGGTCGATACCAAGCCCGATGATGTCCATGAGAAGAGAGTAGACAGTTCACAGTTTTCAGTTCACAGTCAGACGCCCAAGCACTCGAAGTTCACCTTGGAAACATGATCCGACATTTCCGTTTTCCAACTGTTAACTGTTCACTGTGAACTACTTCGTCACTCCACTGTCACCGATTTTGCCAGGTTTCTTGGTTGATCGATGTCGTGGCCTCTCATGCGCGCCACGTGGTAGGCCAGCAGTTGGAGCGGAACGACGGCAGCCACAGGGCCGAGGAGATCCTCGATGTCGGGAATCCGCATGACGATGTCTGCGTATTTGTGGATCTCCGTATCCGTGTCGTATGCCACGGCGATGATCTTGCCTCCTCTGGCCTTGACCTCCTGGACTGCAGAGATCGTCTTGTCATAGACGGCGCGCTGTGTGAGGATCACGATGACGGGAACGTCGTCGGTGATCAGCGCGAGCGTCCCATGTTTGAGTTCACCAGCAGGCATCGCTTCTGAGTGGAGATACGAGATCTCCTTGAGCTTCAGAGAACCCTCCATCGCGATCGCGTAGTCAAGCCCGCGCCCGATGAAGTAGACATCGTCTGCATCCTTGATCGCCTCAGCAGCAACGATGACCTCTGATTCGCGTGACAGCACCTCCTCGATGACTGAGGGCATCTGGTGGAGTCCGTGTGCGATCGCGGATGCAAGCTCGGCATCCACGGTGCCCCGAACTGCCCCGATCCTCAGGACCAGGAGGTACTGGGCGATCAGCATCGCCATATACGCCTTGGTTGATGCAACGGAGATCTCGGGTCCAGCCCTCGTGTACAGGATATCGTCGGCATATCGAGCAAGTGTCGAGCCAACGACGTTGGTGATCGCCAGCATCCGCGACCCATGGTCGCCTGCCTGTCTCGCCGCAGCGAGTGTGTCCGCTGTTTCTCCAGATTGTGAGATCGCTATGGTCAGTTGGTTCGGTCCCATGATCGGATCCGCGTATCGAAGCTCGTGGGCGTACTCGACGTTGGCAGGGAGCCTGAGTACACGTCGAAATATCTCCTGCCCGATCAACCCTGCGTGATACGCCGTGCCACATGCGGTGATCCACACCCTGTCGAGGTCCCTGACATAGTCGTCGTCGAAGGACACATCCTCGAGCCAGACCGTGCCGTCTTCGTCAAGCCTGCCCGCAAGCGTTTCGGTGACAACCGCTGGTTGCTCCATTATCTCCTTGAGCATGAAGTGGTCATACCCACCCTTTTCAGCCTGTTGGGCATCCCAGTCGATGTGGATCACTTCGCGGTCTATTGGTGAACCATCGATCGTCTCGACGGTCGCACCGTCTGATGTCACGATGACCATCTCGTCATCCTCGATGATCATGAAGTCTCTTGTGCGGTGTAGGACCGCAGGGATGTCCGATGCGAGGTATGTCTCACCGTCTCCGAGGCCAACTACAAGCGGGCTGATCTTGCGCACGGCAACGATCTTCCCTGGCTCGCGCTTGGTCATCACAACCATGGCGTAAGCACCTTCTGATAGCGCAACGGTTCGGCGTACAGCCTCGACGATGTCACCGTCGTACTCCCGAGCTATGAGGTGTGCAAGGATCTCTGTATCGGTCTCTGACGTGAACTCCGCGCCGCCCGCAATGAGCTCTTCTTTGAGCGACTGAAAGTTCTCGATGATGCCGTTGTGCACAACGACGAACTCCCCGGAGGGATCGGTGTGGGGATGTGCATTCACATCAGAAGGGACACCGTGCGTTGCCCACCGTGTATGGCCGATACCGACGCAACCGACAACAGGCTCCTCAACGAGGAGGTCCTCAAGGTTGACGATCTTCCCTTCAGCCTTTCGAACGTTGATCGAACCGTTAGCCACCGCTATGCCAGCAGAGTCGTAACCGCGGTATTCGAGCCGCCGCAGGCCGTCCATCAGTATCGGGGTCGCTTCCTGAGGCCCGACATATCCCATAATTCCACACATCGCGCGCGGTCTCCTTTGTGTCTGGAGACGGGTGATGCGGCAGGTCTGGGTTTCCCCACTCACATCGGGCCGGCCTCTGTCCCGGGAATCACTCCCCGGCTTTGGTCCGATCCGTCACGACTATGAGCAGCCGAGAGGGCATCCGCCGAACGTTTCGATACTCCCTCTTCCTCGTCACCTCACTCCTGAGGTCTGGCGCTGTAGAGAGTGCATCACGCGTCTCAATATGGAAGAGAGCTTACAGTTCACAGTTCACAGTTCACAGTGAAGAGAGAAGAAAGCCGTCAGCCAGAGGAAGAAAGAGAGGTCCAC
>Ga0190293_1000135_pt1 | contig 25667 bp, 15 predicted proteins | sample 48693001_MG_FD_161671 | JGI IMG/M metagenome (GOLD analysis project Ga0190293, IMG submission 161671) | Hydrothermal vent microbial mat bacterial communities from Southern Trench, Guaymas Basin, Mexico - 4869-30-0-1_MG | ecosystem: Environmental > Aquatic > Marine > Hydrothermal vents >...
CAAGCGTTGTCTTCCCTGCCGCCATGTCAGTTCCCGGTGAAGGGGATGCGCACCTTCACCGCCCTCTCAGGACAGATCTCGTGACAGCAGAGGCATAGAATGCATTTTCTGCCGCTCATGACCGCTTTGCCATCCCTGATCGTGATCGCTCCTACCGGACAGCCCTCGACGCATGTCCTGCAGGCCGTGCAGGCATCGGTAGCGCTTGGAGGTCTTTTGAATAGAAGCCTGACCAGTGTTCCCAGAAAAGAGGGAAGTCTGTTGTAATAGCTCACTCCGGGTACTCGAAAATCATCCAGACGGCAGTTCTCCAGACCTTCAACCGATATCTCCTCAGGCGGTCTGCACAATCCCCTTCTCAGCGCGATCCTGCTGGTATCCAATTCGAGGGGGTCGAGTCCGGCCAGACTGGTCATCACCATGTCGAGTTCAGGACCATTGACCGCTACTCCGAGTATCCCGTCATATCGAGGATTCCCGTCAGTACTGGGTCCCTTGCCGTCCATTGCCAGGATGGCATCCATGATGGTCATCTGAAAATCAGCGAGCCGGTATATCTCCACCAGGTACTCAGAGAGATCAGAGGGTCTCAGAGCATAGCTGTGAAGCAGAGCCTTGCCGAATCCGGGAACAACGCCGAAGGCGTTCTTAACTGCATTTGTGAGCCTGCAGAAGACATGTGTCTTGAATTTGCACAGACTGATCCTGACATCGGCTTCGATCACAGGCCGGGCTATGTTGATACTACGTCCCCGGAAATGGAAGGGGTCTGAGCCGGAGCTCTCGAAGTTCACCAGTTCGATGCCGAGTTCATCGGCTATCGCAAGATAACCGCACTTGTCCCAGTACCGCTGAATACCCTTGACCGCGCCTCCGGGGCTGTCTCCAATTAAAACCGTACAGCCCTTTTCAATGAGTAAAACAGCCACTGCCGCTACGAGTTCAGGATGAGTGGTTATGGCCCGTTCGGGAGGTTTGGCGGAGAGCATATTGACTTTCAGAAGGACTCGCGATCCGGGATCCGCGCCATCGGGCCATCCTCCGGCGGCAGGGATCATCTCGCGGAGTGCTTCGATCAGTGCCGTCCTGTCGTACGAGCGAAATCCCGATCTCAGGACGACATCTGATGCCATTTCCATTCCGTCCGTTAGACCGTCAGGTCGCAAACTGGCAATTGCCGAGTTCGGGTGCGATCACTCTGTTCTTCCCGGCTCTTTTGCCCATATACATCCGCTGATCGGCATATTCGAGCAGCAGGTTCCTGTCGCTCACATCCGAAGGATAGGTTGAAACACCGAGACTCACGCTCACGAAACCGAGCGGCTGCTGATTGGCGTGAGGTATCCGGGGCGAGGTCTCCATGACCATCTTCCGAATGCGTTCCGCAACCTCCGCACCATCTCTGGGGCCGGCAAAGGGAAGCAGACAGACGAACTCCTCGCCTCCATAGCGAATTGGAAGGTCTATCTCTCTGAGAGCTACTCTGATGGCATTCACAACAGTTTTAAGGAGAGTATTCCCGATCGGATGTCCCCACGAGTCATTGTAATGCTTGAAATCGTCGATATCGATCATTATCAGCGAGAAAGGATTATTCGTGCGATCCGTCCTGCGGAACTCTTCAAGAAGTTTTTCCTCGAATACCCTCAGGTTGCCGAGACCGGTGAGCTTATCCTGCCTGGAAGCCTGCAGGACCTGAGAGTGCAAAACTGCATTTCCAAGCGCCGTGGCTCCATAATTTGCGAGTGTAGAAACTGTCCTGACTGACTCCGGACTGAATCTGTCGAGCAGAGGACTCTGAATGTCAATAAGACCAACTACCTTATCCTGGTACATCATCGGAACAGCAAGTTCGCTCCTGGTGGAACTCAGGTTCTCGATGTACCTTCCGTCCTCACTTGTATTGGAAATATTCAGTGGCTTGCGCATGATGACGGCATGAGCCGCAAGCCCCCTCATGCCTCCTCCCCCTCCATCCATACCTGCGGGAGATTCGTCTATTCGGATCTTCATCCCCACCGGATGGTTGTTCTGATCGTATCCAGCCGTTGCCACAACCTGGATGGAGTCCGGCATCAGGGAGTTCTGCGTGCCATCAGCCTTGAAGACGGCAATCGACTCCGATTCGAAAGACCTTCGCAGGACTCTCGCAAGTTCGCTGCAGGTTCGCTCAATATCCTGGCTGGAGTTGATCTCCCTCCCAACCTCTGAGATGTTCTCCAGTTCAGCGTTTCGCCTGCTGAGATTCTCCCTGAGCACATGCTCCCCGGTGACATCGGTAGCCATTATCACCAGACCGGAGAAGTGTCCGCCCCGGTAAAAGGGGATGTAGCTCACACTGAGGACCTGATCGCCGATCCCTGATCTGGCGGAATGTACGATAGTGTTGAGGACCTGCACTTCTTCTCCCAGAGCACGGTCAAGGGAATCTCCATCAACCGCAAGCATCGGCAGGACTTCCTTTATCTTTCTGTCGATGATGTCCGAGGACTCTACACCAAAGAGTTCGCAAGCCCGGCTTGTTGTCTGGAGAAGCATACCTGAGCCGTCCACCACCAGGATCCCGGAATCAAGGCTGTTCATTATTGCAGACATCTGCTCGCGCTCGTCGGTCACCTCCTCCAGCATCATGGCGTTCAGGATCGATTCGGCCGTATGAATAGCTGTATGTCTCAGAGCTTCAAGGTCCCCGTCCGTGATCTTCTTGCCGGTCAGCGATCTGTCACAGCGAATCAGGCCGATCGGTCTTCTGGCTGCTACAAGGGGAGTATCGATATACTCCATTGTTCCGCCCCACCAGAGTCTCTCGTCAGCGGCATCCACTTCCGAAGAGCGTACCTGCCTCAGTTCCCTGATGGCAATACCGAGCGGCAGGTCCTTATGATCCCTGACAAAGGTGGAATCAGGTACACCGGAGAGGTTCCGTCCCTGTTTGGTAAGCGTTACCAGTTCGTCGGTCTCGGCCAGGTATCTGCAGACCCAGACCCTGTCGAACCCGAGTCCAGCCAGGACACCGTTGGCAAGCCGCCGGAAGATCCCGCGAACGTTCATTGTCCTGCCGAGTTCTTCAGTGAGTTTCCAGGTTGCTTCGAGTCTGTTGACCCTGTCCTCGAGGTTGGTGCAGAGCTTTTCCAGTATGGCTTCCCTGGCAGGAGGTGTACCTCTGACTATCTGGAAAGGTGTATCAGCCGAACTCATCTCGAGAAGAGTCCTGCAGATCGCACTGAAGGCTGCGGGTCTTATAGGAAGCTCTTCGATGCGGTCTACACCAGCCCATTCTGCTCTAAGACGAAGGGATGCATCAACCCCCGGAGTAAGCAGCAGGAATGGTACAGCTGAGGTGAGGGGCTCTCCCTTCAGATACCTGCATACACGCAAACCGCCAAGTCCGGGGAGGAAATATCCGCATATGACCAGTGAGGTCGAGGTTGTGAGCGCCCGTGAGATGAGATCGACACCATTGGAAAAGCTTTCGACAGTATAGCCATCCAGTCTGAGAACTTTACCCAGCGTCTGGAGCAGTCCCTGGTCGCTGTCAGCGACAAGAACCGTCTTCTGCCCGGGCATAACGGCGTCAGTCCTCTCTCTCGGCCTCTATGCTCGCGGTAGCGGCGGCCAGCCTGGCCACAGGTACCCTGAAGGGCGAGCAGGATACGTAATCCAGGCCAACAGAGTTGAAGAACCTGATCGAATCAGGATCTCCTCCGTGTTCACCGCAGACGCCGATCTTGAGGCCGGGTACCTTGGCCCTGCCTTCTCTAACGGCGATGCGGACGAGCCGCCCGACACCGTTCACATCTATGGATGCGAAGGGATCCTTATGGTAGATGCCCAGGCGGATGTAGTCATCCAGGAAGACGCCGGCATCGTCTCGCGAGAAACCGCAGCCCATCTGGGTCAGGTCATTCGTACCGAAACTGAAGAAATCAGAATGCTCGGCTATTCTTCCCGCATCCACTGCAGCTCTCGGAACCTCTATCATTGTACCGATCCTGTAGTCTATGGTGTCAGGCGCAAGTCCTTTTTCCTCCAGAACCGCATCTATTACCCGTTGCGCTCTCTTCCTGGCGATGGAGAGCTCCATGGGGTGTCCGACCAGTGGTATCATTATCTCGGGAAGGACGGGGATATCGGCCTGGAATACCTCTATAGCAGCCTCCATGATCGCCCTGACCTGCATGTCGGAAACCTCTGGATAGGTAAGACCGAGTCTGCAGCCTCTGTGCCCGAGCATGGGATTGAACTCCTTGAGCTTCTCTACAGTCCTGCGTATCTGGTCAACCGAGACCTCGAGTTCCTCAGCCATCTCACGCTGTCCCTCGTCGTCGTGGGGCAGGAATTCATGGAGAGGTGGGTCCAGAAGCCTTATCGTACAGGGTTTACCATCAAGCTCCTCAAATATCTGCCTGAAGTCGGTCCTTTGAAGCGGCAGCAGTTCCGCGAGAGCTTCGTTGTAGTCGTCAAGCGGGTTTTCAAGCCTTGATTCCAGTTCCGAAGCATTCATCGGATCAGCCTCGATACGCTCCCTCAGGTCCTTGACCCTCTCGGCCACAAGGATGAGCTTGCGGAAGGATACGATTCTGCTGCCCTCGAAGAACATATGCTCAGTGCGACAGAGACCGATACCCTCTGCTCCGAACCCGACGGCGATACGGGTATCCTTCGGAGTATCCGCATTCGCCCTTACTCCGAGCTTTCGATACTCATCAGCCCACTCCATGAGTTTTCTGTAGCTGGAATAGAGCTTCGATTCACCGGGCTCCATCTCTCCCTCAGAGATCGCCAGGATCTCGGAGGGCATAACCTTGACCTCGCCGGTGAATATCTCACCTGTAAAACCGTCAAGAGCGATGGTATCACCCTCGCTAATTGTAACTTCCCCGCAGCGCATGCTTTTGCCGGCACTGTCGATATCGAGGCTACTGGCCCCTGCGACGCACGGAAGCCCCATTCCCCTGGCAACAACCGCGGCATGCGAGGTCATGCCGCCACGGGCAGTGAGAATACCAGTGGAGGCAGCCATGCCTCCGATATCCTCGGGACTGGTCTCTCGTCTGCAAAGGATCACGCTCTCACCACGCTTATCCCATTCCTCAGCATCATCAGCCGTGAACACAGCTCTACCGCAGGCACCGCCTGGGGAGGCGTTGAGACCCGTAGCCAGAAGATCCGCGCTCTCCTTGCTTGTGCGGTCAAGTATCGGGGCAAACAGTTTGTTGAAACCATCGAGTGGGATCCGTGTGATTGCAGTCCTGCGATCAATGAGTCCTTCAGACACCATATCAGCAGCAATGTTGAGGGCGGCGAAAACGGTTCTCTTGCCAGTCCTGGTCTGAAGAATGTAGAGCGTCCCCTCTTCAATGGTGAACTCAATATCCTGCATGTCGGTGTAATGCTCTTCCAGGATATTCCTTATCCGAAGGAGCTCATCGTAGGCAGCAGGATTTACATCATGGAGGGTGGAGATGGGAAGCGGTGTTCTTATACCAGCGACCACATCCTCTCCCTGTGCGTTCATGAGGTATTCACCATAGAAGCTGTTAGTACCGTCGGAGGGATTCCTGGTGAAACAGACGCCGGTCCCCGATTCCTCACCCATATTACCGAAGACCATGACCTGCACATTGACCGCAGTTCCGGTAAGTCCTCTGATATGATTGAGCTTCCGGTACATTTTCGCTCTGGCGTTGTTCCAGGAACCGAATACAGCATCTATTGAAAGCTTGAGCTGATCCCATGGATCGGAAGGAAAAGGTTGGCCAATACGCTGATCGTAGAGTTCCTTGTAAAGGTCGGCAACGCGCTTCAGGGCATCAATACCAAGGTCGGTATCCTGCTCAGCTCCCTCTTCATCCTTGACTCTCTGGAGTATAGTTTCGAAGTCATGGTGGGGAATGCCCATCACAACATCTCCGAACATCTGTATGAATCTGCGGTAGGCATCCCAGACGAATCGGGGATTGCCGGTCTTCTCAATGAGCGCCTTGATCGAATTCGCGTTAAGCCCAAGATTGAGTACAGTATCCATCATTCCAGGCATTGATATGGCTGCGCCGCTGCGGACGGAGAGAAGAAGGGGATCACTGGGATCACCAAGCCTCTTCCCGCTAAGCCCCTCGAGCTGTGCAAGTTGCGTACGTACCTGCTCATCGAGCCCTTCCGGCCACCCTCTTGTACCATCGTAATAGGCTGAGCAGGCCTCTGTTGAAACGGTAAATCCCGGAGGAACGGGAAGACCTATCCGGGTCATCTCAGCAAGATTGGCGCCCTTGCCGCCCAGAAGCTCCTTCTGATCCCGATTGCCTTCTGTCATGCTGCCGCCGAAAAAATAGACGTATTTTACAGGATTCATCTACACCTTCACCTTTCGAGTCATGTATTCATGCGGAATTGATAATATACCAGATCAGACCTGTTCGGGGTACTGCTCAGAAGGTGATAAGCAGGTATACCGGGCGACCAGAACTGCATGGATTTGTCCACTGGCGATACCGGAGACAACTGTTAAATTCATTGAATGAAAGGGAGTGTGATATGAGCAGATTCACTGATTCGCTGGTTGTCTCTCCCCTCACGGATGGACACACATGGGTCATTTTCAGCCCCTTTGGCTATGATGTAGGTAGTGAGGGTAGTGATGACACCATCAATGTCGATACTGGTTTCATGACTGACTTCGCCTCAATACCCCGGATATTCTGGGTAGTTCTCCCCAAATGGGGCAAATATGGGAATGCTGCTGTTATACATGACTGGCTCTACTGGACCAGGAAGCGGTCCCGACTGCAGGCTGATCGCATCATGCTCGAGGCAATGAAGGTGCTCGCTGTTCCGGCATGGCAGCGGTTTGCGATCTTCCATGCCGTCCGATGGTTCGGATGGGCAGCGTGGAAGCGGAACGAATGGGACAGCAAGGCGGGTTTTGAGAGGGTCGTGAAAGTCCGGAGATTTGAATCCGAATGGATCCCGGATCGTCCAGGTATGTTCAGAAGAACCTGGGGCCGTATCCAGGGACGTAGGTAAGTTTGTCAAGTTAATGACCTGATAGCAGCTTTGTATCAATATATTAATATACTATAAGATATTTACTAGTAAATTATACTATAATGATTGTCAAACATCAGAGCATATGTTAAAAATGTCATAACTCTGTCTGTGATTATACTGCAAATCAAAAATAATCGGTAATACTATATTGTATTCACTCTGTCGAAAGGATATTGTGCCGTCAACTGGACAAACTTACCTACGTCCCTAGCAATACCCTAGCTGCGGCTGATGCTCCGTTTCCAGATAAGGCCCAGGAAATCCTCGATCTCACGGCGTTCGGTCTCATTCTTTGGTGGAACTCTGTCAAAAACCCAGGTACATAGTTCACCTGGCCCCTGGAACTCGCCCAGTCTGGACGTGGCAGTAGAGATGACCTCAGCCATCTCCCCTCTTCTGACAAGTCCGGAAAGCCCATCTCCAGCTTTCTCGGTCTCGCTCAGCAGATCGGCAGTTCTACCCGGGTCTATGTCCACGGCATCGAGTATGGACTGGTAATGCTCCCTTAACTGAGTAACCGAGATCCTGTATTCAAGGGCCAGTTGATCCTGTGTGAAGTGAGGACCGTTCCTGGTTACGGCATACTCAAGCGCAGCCGCCCAGATAGCAGGTTTCCTGCCTTTGGGAGATTCGAGCTCACAGAAGCTGTTCCAGACCTCAAGAGCCAGTCTGATCCGATCCTTTGAATAGCCATGAAGCTCCAGCATCCCGCTGACCATACCTGCGGCAACATCCTCCATCGGCAGATCATCATGGTGAAGAGCTTGGCGCTTGAGACTGACCCTCAGAGCCTCAATCCGCAGAAGTGTGTGCTCTATGCGTTCATCATACGGGGCAAGGTCCCTTGCCTGCAGCAGCAGATGGAGACTCTCCTCCAACCTTCCACCCTTCGCCTCCAGCATAGCCAGATAAGTAAGTGTCTCCGGGACACTGTTCTTCTCTCTCCGTGCGGTGGCAAGGAGCTGACGCTGTGCCTCTTCATCACGATTGAGCATCAGGAGAACCAGACCGAGCTTCCTTCGGGCATCCAGGTCCTCAGGCAGAGCCCTGAGGTACTCCTCGAAAGCTTCCCTTGCCTGCTCGAACCACTCCAGTCGAAGGTAGACCTCACCTGCGAGCAGTAGTCCCGCAGGGCTTGGAACACCGTGCCACTTGAAGTCCGCCAACCTTTCGGCGACCTCTCTCGATCTGCCGTGGTCCAGATCCATCCTGGATATATCGAGAATCGCCAGGTCTTCATCGGAAGTATCCCTTACGGCAGGATCAGCCAGGAGACGCTCCAGGCTCTCCCTGGCCATTTCCTCGTCACCCTTCTCTCGGGCAAGCGCAGCCTGCTTCCAGAGCCAGCTGATCTTGGAATCCGATCCCCTGTTCTCGATCACTGCCCACCTCCCTGCTCCCTGACAACGGCCAGAATACCCGTCTCCTCGGCGATCCTGTCGAAGATGGAATAACCGGATGCAACTGCTTCGATCCTGAAGATATAGGAACCGGTGGCAGGCGGATCGCCATCACGGTCCAGACCATTCCAGAGTATCTGGTTATAGCCCTGGTCGCACATTGCATCAAGCTGTTCTATCATTCCTCCAGCGACCGTGAATATCGAGACTGTAACCCTTGAGCTCTCCGTAACCCTGAAGCTGAAGCAACGCAGACCATCACCCGGATTGGGATAGACGAGGATATCGGTGATGGATAGCTCGGTATCCTCAAGCGAAGTGAAATTGAGTGTGTCTGCCGAGCTGTTCCCTATGCCGTCGAAACTCCAGAGGATCAGATCATGCTCACCTGCTGATGGATTGCCGAGACTGTAGCTGAGGGTTCCGCTAACCGTACTTCCGCGCCTGTAGTTGAACCATCGACTGACATCAGTGCCGAGGCCATCAAGGAAGAGTGTGAGCTGCTTCCCAGGACCTCCAAGGATGCAGATACCGCTCGAATCACTTATCTCAACCTCCAGAGTAACATTCCCGGTAACAGATGGATGCTCAACACCTTTATAACCGCTGATCCACATTTCAACTTCCGGTCCCTGGAGATCGCTGCCGGACGGAGTCCCCTGGACCAGTACGGCCGGATCTCTGGCTCCACAGGATAGGCCAGATACCTCAAGAGCAGATGCTCCGGTCCGGGCCATATCTCCGGTCCGGGATTGCAGTGGTATGAAGCAGTCGAGTGTGAATGCGCCTCCCGACACATCCTGAGTGCCTCTGTAAGCAGTCCCACCATATTTTAGCCACTCGATCTTGGCTCCACCAAGGCAGTCATAAATGGTCGTTATCGAGGATTCGAGAACTTCAATGAAAGCAAGACCGGATTCCCCGAAGAAACCGCCTGACAGCCTGGCCAGCTCTCCGGCCCGGAGGGTGTCATCCCGGATAGCTATTATTCCTGAGGGATCGGGAGTGTAGAGGGGCAGATCAAGGAATCCAAGAAGCACATAGAACTTGTTGTTCAGTGAGTATGAACTGGCCTGCTCCAGTTTGGAGAGCCAGACGGAGCTTCCGACCGAGAGGTCGCGATGAGTGTAAAGGGAATCAAGGACTCCTCGCATGTAGAGGTAGTTACTACTTCCGAAGGTTCCCCTCGTACCGGCTACGCTGGAGATGCATCCGCCTGACGGATGGAGCAGCATTGCCTCACTGATGGCATCCGCGCCGGGATTCTGAAATCGTCCTACATCGCATGTGGCCCAGAAGGAGACGGGGAGTCTTGAGCCGTTGGCCAATCTGTCGATATCCGAAGAGAGGAGCAGCTTCTCGTGTGCGATCTGATTAAAAGCCCCGTGGCCGATATAGAGAAGAGTGCCGAAACCCTCGGCAAACAGCTCGATAAAATCCTCTTGAGCCTGTGGCTTGTCCGGGTGCGGACCACCAGGTGATGGCGAACCGGGCCATGGGTACTCGATCAGGTAGAACTTCTCCCTGTCAGTCCACCTGGGAAGTACTTCCTCAGCAATAGACTCGCAGTCATTAGTATGAGCGGTCTCGTTCCAGGAGCTGCCCTGTCCCCATTCGTCGTCTGCCACTACCAGCGCCCTGTTCCTCCAGGTACCATCGGTGCTCCCTGATGCATATGCCAGGACTTTGGCGATGACCGTGCCCAGCTCGGAGGTGTTATCGACCGGTAGTCTTGAGATCGGGATCTCAGGGAGACTGGCATCCTCATGAACCATTACGTAGATGTCTTCAACACAGTCCGCATGAGCTGTCCCGAGTCTGATCCAGACTGGGATCATCGAGGGCTCAACGGTAGAAAATCCAAGTGGATCGTAATGACCATCGCCGACCAGGATGAGTCCCTCCAGCCCGGGATCCCATGAATCCATTGCCCAGCGAACGGCAGACCTGATAGCTCCGGGGTCGGTCACTCCCTGACCGAATTCGTCGTAGATCTCCCTGGTTGTGGCAACTACAGGTTCAAGCCCCATCCCTGAGGCAAGGGCTGACAGTGACCAGACATCGTCAAGCATCGAACCCGGCACCACCAGGAGCCGATCCCCGCGGCTGACCGTTCCTGTGAGCCTTCCGGGATTGGCAGGAGTAATGGAATCAGGTGACATCCACTGCCCATCGTCCACGACTATCAGAACACTTGAGCTGTCCACTTCGTATGAGAATGAGAGAGTGCTCCCTGAATGGTCCATGTCTGTCAGCTCGACAGGATCACAGAATTCAGAGAGGTCGAACACAGAGACGGATGATCCGGTGCCGGGGACGCTGAACAGGAATTTGCCATACCGGTCAAGCGTAGGAAAGAGCTGCTCACCGGTCAGACTGCCGAAACCGCCGCTGTACTCCACCCAGACATAGACCAGACCCATCTCTACGTCACCGTATCCATCCGAGTGAACTATCTCAAGCGTGTTGGAGGAGGATAACGTGATCCCCTCTACCTCGATGAACCTCTCACCGGAACCAGACCACGTATCGGAATCCACCTCGGTGCCGTTGAGACGGAGATCAACCGTATGACTGGATGAGTTATCCATCGTCAGCCCAATGCGGAGGTTTCCCTTTGTACTGGAACCGGGAATCTGAAAATTCAGGGAAGCCGCATCTCCGACCGCGTACATCTCCCATAGCCAGCCGGTGGATCTCTCGTACTGCGGCTGCCAGATGTGCTGCTGTCGGAGCCACAGGTTGGCCCGGATGGTGTCGCCCCATTCCGGAGAGCTGTCAGGAGTACCTGAGACCTGCCCCATCCGGGCTCCATCCCCGGCACCCCATGTGAGCCAGTAAACATTGTGTGTCGCGTATCTGTGCTGAATCCTCTCCAGCGCGGCAGGATCTTCGGAAAGCGACCAGCGATCAAGGCTCCTGCCAATAAACCGCACCCTATCCTCCGGGTCGAAGAAACCGTCACTGTCCTCGTCATCCACGATGAAAGCGACTTCTGTCAGCTGGTGCTCGGTCTCCGGTGACTCGTCAAACATCGTCCCGGGACCGGTATAGAGTTTCAGAGAAGCGCAGGGGGAGCCGATGATCTCGCACCCTCTGCTCTCAAGTGCGGAACCGGTCAGTGAATAGGCACCCGTCTCGTCGATCGAGAGTCTGGCCCATGGACTGCCCCAGAAGATATCCTGTGACCTTGATGCTGTCTCCAGCGGCCAGCAGAGCGTACCCGGGGGCGCGAGCATAGCAGGCAGCACTGTATCTTCCACCGGCACGCCGCCAGGAGCAGGGTCCCAACTCAGATTCACGTCCACGGAGGATGCATACATCGATGCATCCCTGCCTGCGACAGGATAGACACTGATAATGGCAAATACGCATCCTGCAAGAGGCACGACACCGCTCAGTTCGCAGTGGACCATCGGCGGAGGAAGCGGTGCAGCAGCTATTTCAGTGATTGCCAGCCCCTCCCCTGTAACAATTGGCGCTCTCGCCTGCTCGCCCGAAAATCCGGTGGGGGTCATGCTGGAAGCGGTATATTCCAGGATCGGGTCCGAGCCTGGCGGGACAGGGACGAGTATCGTACGAACAGGACGCAGGGGTTCACCCGGTACGGTCCTGACTGAAGCTCCTTCGAACACAAGACTGAAGCCGTCTGCGCACTCTGTTATCGATGGATCCGTGAATTCGATCCTTGTACTGAAGCTGTCCGTGGTCTCCGGTGCGTTGAAAGGCGCGAACTGGGCGATGCCGAATGCAAGCAGTAGCAGAGGTGTTATCATGATCTCAACCTCTCGATCAGATCGGGAAGGGCTACACCAGCTCCGCTCCTGATGCAGATAACGTTGGACAGCATTGCCAGAGGAGTCTCCTCGGGATTGATCTCGATAACACGGGCTCCGGCATCGAGAGCGAGTATCGGAAGGGCGGCAGCGGGATATACGACCATGGAAGTCCCCACTACCAGCATCACCTCACACGAGGATGCCAGATCCAGAGCTCTTCTAAGCGCATCCTCAGGCAGGGCTTCACCAAAAAGAACGACATCGGGTCTGAGCACGGCTCCGCAGCTGCATACGGGCGGCAGTTCTTTCAGGACGGAAGCCGTCAATGTTACAGGTGATGCGCCACAGCGATCTATGCATGATGCGGTTCTGAGGTTTCCATGAAGCTCGATGACATCGGTAAGGCCGGCTTTCTGATGCAGACCGTCAACATTCTGCGTGACGACAGTCAGACATCCAAGTCGATCCTGGAGTTCTACGAGAGCTGTGTAGCCCTCATGCGGCTCTATCTCATCCGAGGTGATAAGCCGCTCTCGATACCATTCCCATACGAGTTTCGGATCCCTGCGGATCGCCTCCGGCGTTGCCAGGTCCTCTGCCCTGTGCTCCCTCCAATGCCCATTTTCACTTCGAAAAGTCCGGACGCCGCTCTCGCTTGACATGCCTGCTCCGGTTGAGACCAGAACACTCTGAACATCACTGAGGACCTCAACCGCAGTCTTCATGTTCTCCTCGTGGTCCGGCATACCCTTCATTCCATCTCCCTGATCACTGCAAGAATTTCAGTGACCTCGGTGGAGGAGCCTCCAGAACCGGTAAATACTATCCTGTATATGTAGCTCCCCGAAGCCAGTTCATCCCCATCGGCGTCCCTGCCATCCCAGATCACCTGGTTGTAGCCTTCGCTGCAGGAGAGTGTCGATGTCCAGACCGGCCTTCCTGCTACCGTAAGAACAGTGACTTGAGCAGTGCCCGGACTGGCAGTTCTGAAGCTGAAGCATCGCGTGCCGCTCCCAGGGTTGGGATAGACCAGAACAGAGGAAAGCGGTTCCAGTGAAGATGCGACCACACTGAAGTTCAGCGTGTCCCGCGAAGTATTTCCCATACCATCCCAGATTGCGAGAATTATGGTGTGCATACCCTCGGCAAGTTCAGGCAATATGTAGTCGAGTTCTCCGCTCGTGTGGCTGTCGGGCAGATAACTGAAGAACCTGCTGATGTCGAATCCCTGCGAATCAAGGCTCATCAGTATGGACCTGCCTGCTCCACCCCCCATCGTATTTATGCCGCTATCGTCCGAGGCTGAGGCCCTGAAAACAATGGTTCCGCTGACCTCGGGGGATTCCCTGTCTCTGTATCCGGCGATCCATGTTTCGAGCTCAGGCGGAATGGTGTCAACCGGATAACCTCCGCGGTCGACAAGGGATACCCATTCATCATATGCGGACTCGGTGGGCCATGATGACAGTCCGACCCCGCTGCATCGGGAGAAAGAGCCAGTGTCTGCCGGGAGCGGGACGAAGAAGTCAGCCTTGAACGCACCATCCGTCTCCGTGATGAAGCCCCTGTAGATGCTTGAACCGTAGTGCAGGTAGTCAATGATCCGGCCGCCAAGACAGTTGTACTGCATCCAGCGACCGCTTTCAGTGACGTTGACGAATGAACTGGTGCCGTGGGGAAAGGAGAGCTCCATCCCATTCATTCTGCCCCTGAAGAGCGTATCACCATCTACATTCAGGGTACATCCGGAATTGTCCGGATAGACAGGGCGGACACCGCCATCACCAAGTACGATATTGTATGCGCTGAACTCGTATATGCCGAGATTGTCCATCTTGGCCAGCCAGAGCGCTGTAGCAATATCCGGAGCAGACGAGCCGAAGAGTCGAGTGAAATAGCTGTTGTACAGGAGCGTGTTCTGAACGCAGTATGTCCCTCTTGTGGCAGCAATTGTGGAGATAGCGCCGGAGCCGGGGTGAAGTGAGAACTCCTCCGCCATCGAATTGGCGGAGATCATGTCGAAGTGACCAACATCACAGCTTGCGAATATCATCACTGGCTGCCTGCCCTCGTTCCCAATGCGGAGCACATCGCTGGATACCAGCAGCTTCTCATGGGCTATCTGGTCGTATGAGCCGTGCCCAAAGAAGATCATGTTGGCGCAGCCCTGAGTGAGTTCCTCTACGAGATCCTCCCTGGCCTGTGGTTTCTGAGGGTGCTCCCCTCCCGGCGAAGTGCCCGGGGGCCAGGGGTAGTCTATCAGGTAGAATTTTATCCTGTCCAGACTCCTGGGGAGCGTTGTGTCAGCCAGCAGTTCGCACGCTGTCGTGTGATAAGACTCGTTGGTGCTGGCTCCCCAATCGTCGTCTGCTGTGAGGATGATCCGGTTGGTCCACTGACCAGAGGGAACGCTGTTCTCATAGGACAGTATCTTGGCCAGATATGATGAGAGTTCCGCATTGCTGGAAGCGGGTATCCTGGATATGGGAGCTTCGGGATATACTCCATCCTCATGGGCGATCACATAGTAATCTTCCCTGTTCCTCCCGTCATTATCGTAACCAAGCTTCAGGAAGACGGGGATCAGTGTCCTTCTCGAGGTTACATGAAGAAGCGGATCGTAAGTGCCGTCACCAACGAGCAGAACCATCCGTGCAGGATCTGTCCAGTGATCCTGTGTATATCTGAAGAAGGAGCGTATCGCACCGGGATCCCTTACGCCCTGCCCGAATTCCTGATAGATCTCACTGGCTGTGACTGTTACAGTGCTCAAACCCCTCTGCCCGTAGATGACCTCCAGGGGCATCGCCTCCTGCAGCAGTTCATCCGCTACGATTATGGCGACATCGCCTTCCATACCGGTGCCTATAATTCTGCCGGGTGATGCTGTGACTATCGAATCAGGAGCCTTCGGAGAAGCGCTGCCCTGCAGCCATAGCACAGTCCCTGCTGAAATATCAAGAGAGGTGGAGAGATCACTGCCGGACAGAGTTCCGGAGAACCTTTGAACATTGAAGGGATCCGTGACATCCAGCAGAGCTTCCTCAGATACTGCCCCACCGACCTGGAGTGTATACCTGCTTGCCTCATGTGTAAAGGAGAGCGGTCTGTCCGCCGCATATGACAACTGCCTCGGATATGAAGCACAGAGGGAGTTGATATAGACACTGCCGGGATCGTCGGAAGTAGTGATCTTGAGAAGGTTCATCGATGTCTTGAAATCCAGCTCCTCCAGGAGAATATCGATGGTTGTACTGCCGCTCCAGATAGTATCGGATATGAGCTCGTTGTTCAGATGAAACTGGGTACGGTGATCGCCGGAAGTGGGCGATGCAAGGGAGATAAGCAGATCACCGGTGCCGTCCAGTGAAGGAGTGGAGAAGTAGAAGTAGCCCGGAATGTTCTCAAAGAGCATCGACCATACCCACCCGGTCTCGATCTCCTCATCGGGAAGCCAGAGGAACTCATGCTCCTGCCAGAGATTATGGACCAGGCTGCTGCCCCAATCCGGAGAACCGTCCGGCTGCGCTTCGAGTGTATCTACCCTGAGCCCGCTTTCCCCCCCCCAGCTGAGCCAGAACACATTGTGTGTGGCGTATCTGTGGTGGAGTCTCTCTATACTGGAGCTTCCAGGTGAGAATTTGAGCCTCTCCAGATCAAAGGCGAAGAAATAGAGTGAGTCGGATGCGTCAAAAATGCCATCTCCGCCATCACTGACCTCAATTGCGATCTCCGTCAGCTGATGTTCCTCACCGGGTAGGTCAATGGAGAATTGCCTTCCGGGACCGCTCCAGAGTCTGAGGTTAGCAGAGGGCGTCCCCGTTGCGTCACATCCTGCCAGATCAAGGTCCGCACCGGAGAGAGCGTACAATCCAGTGGTCTCTACTGCAATTCGAGCCCAGGGCAAGCCCCAGAAGGGGCTGCTGTCCCTCGAATCCGAAGATGATGACGGTTCCGGCCAGTACACTGAGCCCGGAAGACAGAGAGCGGTGAGCAGCGGTCTGTCCAGCACCCTGCCTCCTGAGCGTGGTTCCCAGGACAGTCTTACCGTCAGATCGGTCGCCCATCTGGACAGGTCGGCCGGGAGTATCGGATGGAATGTAACAGCAGCTACAGTGGTACCTGCAAACCTGATCAGTTCATACTCCGCATGCTCCGTCGCAAAGGGGACCAGTGCCAGGTCAGAAGGGACCCACTCGCTCTCGAGCCCTGAGCCCTGCTGCACAGGAGAGATGAGGGAAGGCCCCGGCAGAGCGCACCTGCCGTAATCTTCAACTGTGTATGAGAGTTCCGGAACTGAGCCAGGGGGGACTGGAATGAACCAGGTCGAAGCGGGAAGGACGTACTGTCCCTCCTCGAAATGTAGACTCATTCCGCCTATGGTCGGGTACCACATACCGTCGATGCTCTCATATGTGAGATCACCGGCTGCAAATGAGAATTCGACACCCGAATCACCGATATTGTGAACAGTGACCGGGCCGGTCCCGACCGGAACAGCCAGGCTTGCGATGCAGAGCAGGATCAGCGGCAATTGATCTCCCTTCGGCATGTAAAACTACTCTGTCGGACACCTTTTCTGCAAGGAGCCACCTGCAGTGGGCAGCACCTGCTGTCCCGTTCGTATCCTCAACCCCGATAAAACGGCAGCGTTCCCGGTTTTCCCATCTCCGAGACCCCATCATAAGCAGAGGATATATATTATTCGGATGAAGGAAGGGAACCGATGAACTCACTGTCCTGGCATCTCGCATGGAGGTATCTCCGCCGTCACCCGCGGAGGAGACATCTGGCCTTCTCCACTGTAGTGAGTGTGGCCGGAGTCGCCCTGGGTGTCGGCGCACTGCTGATAGTCATGGGAGTTCTTTCCGGACTGGAGAACTTCATCGAGGGCTCAGTGATCACAGTCGATGCTCCTCTCACTGTCGTGCCCGACAGCGGGAGTGTGCTGTTCCTCGAGGACGGCACCCTCGCAGAGCTTGAGGCGCTTTCCCAGGTAGGTATCGTTTCGCCTTACATTCAGGGTGAAGCCGTTATTCGGATGCCCTCCCGCGGCGTTGACGGCGGATGCAGGATAAGGGGTATCGATCCCGCAAGGGAGTTCTCCGATGGAGTGATGGCCGAACGGATCTCCTACGGGGAGCTCAGCCTGACCACTCCCGAGGGCGGCAGCGGAATCGTAATGGGACTCTATCTCGCAGAGCAGTTCTATCATTCCATTGGTGATTCACTGTATCTCTTCCCTCCGAAAGCGTTCTTCTCAAGAAGAGGTCACGCGATAGGTCGAGCTGTTTTCATGGGAGCGGTCGAGACTGGACTGCCGGTCAATGACGAGACACTCGCCTATATCCACCTGGACCTGGCAAGAGAGATGTATCTCCCTGACGGTGGTCTGTCAGGAGTGAACATCAGGCCAGCCGGGAATTACAGTATTGAGGAGGCCGCCAACGCCGTCTCTCTCATACTTCCCCCGGGCGCCTCCGTCAGAACATGGCGCGATCTGAATCCTGATCTCACCGCATCGATGGAGCTTGAGAGGATGGGAGCCTTCCTGGCAATACTCCTTATAACCCTGGTCGCAACTTTCAATATCATGGGGACAATTGCCAGGTCTGCGATCGAGCGAAGAGGGGATATTTCCGTTCTGAAAGCTATGGGTGCCCAGAACAGGCTCATCTTCAGGATATTCCTCTGGGAGGGAGTACTGGTCGGGATCACCGGTGTAACCCTTGGGCTTATTCTCGGTCTGGTGGGCTGCTGGGTACTTGGGGATACGACGCTCATACAGCTTCCCGATGTCTACTCATTCCACGAGAATCTGCCCGTGGACCTCTCTGCGGCAGATATGGTCCTGGTCGGACTTGTAGCTTTCCTGCTGAGCACCCTCTCAGGGGTGATCCCTGCAATGAAGGCGGCCGGACTTGATCCGGTGAAGGGGCTGGGAAGTTGAACATCCTTCTAGCATCGCTGATGCTCCTCTTCACCTATGAACCCGCTGATTCGGCATGGAGCCTGGTAACGCTGGGCTCGATCCCCGATAGAGCCCTCCTCTTCGCTGAGCTTGCCGCAAGGGATGGCGGTCAGGCTGCAATAGACTTCGGACTGCTCACTGAGGCAGCAGGAAGATTCGAGGAGGCAGGGAATTATTACACCATCGCAAGGGGCTCCGCGGACGATCCCCTGACCGCCGATTGGCTCGAAACGAGGATACTGGGAACAGCCGCGGTAGATACTCTTATCCTGCTGACTGCAGTAGTCTCGAATAATGGTCCGGGCGCAGCAGGGAACCTCCGCGTGGAAGTGCCCCTTCCAATCCCTCATCCTCCATATCAGGAGCTGGATCTCTTCTACTGCGAATTCAGTACGGAGGAGAGCGAGTTCACGCTTGTCCATACGATCGATGATCTCCCGGCGGGCTCCGTCATTCATCTGCCGCTCATAGTCAGGATCAGACAGGTCCCGCATACATTCAGACCGCTGTCAGAACCTCTCCCCGGCCTGCAGATCAGCCTGGGACAGCTGATCTCTATCGTCAGGTCGATCCCCCTTCCGGAGGAGTCAGCCGGACCGGGGCCCTGCCTTGAAGCAGCGGAGCTCCTTACGGATGCCGCATCAAATACAGGTCTTGATCTGGAGATCACTGGAGGTCTGCTCCGCTCCGGCTCCGGAGAACTTCTTTTTCATGCCTGGAATACGGTCAGGGCATCGGGTATGCCGATGGACAGGGTTCTCTTCAGCGTGGATTCCCTGAGGGGATTTGCACACGCGGCCACGGATCTGATCCCTCTCTGGGACCTGGGAAGGGCAGACGGCCACGAGGTCTCCATCTATTTCATCGGGGAGGCCCTCGATCTTACTGTCGATATGGAAGCATCATATGTTGATATGGAGTTCATCCGTGCGGTACTCTCAGTGATCCCGACGTTCATCCCGATACCCCCGATCCTTCTCGCTGCATGAACAGGAGAACATTTCTGAGACTCTCTGCCGGAATTGCAGGCGGTGTGGCCTGCGGAGGAGCATGGTCAACACTGGTGGAACCCGGATGGCTGCAGGTGACACGGACCGTCATACCCGTCAGTGGTCTGCCTGCGGCTTTCAATGGCTTCAGGTTGCTGCTGATGACCGACATCCATCATGGACCTTTTGTCAGCAGAGAACGGATAGCGGAAGCTGTCTGCAGAGTTAATGAGGAGTCCCCCGATATGGTGATCCTGGCTGGTGACTATGTGATCCACAGCCCCGAGTACATTGTCCCATGCATGGAGGAACTGGCCCACATCCGTGCGGATATGTGTGCGGTCCTGGGCAATCACGATCACTGGGAGGACCCAGACCTTACATCGGATGAACTCGAGGAAACAGCCGGTGCCAGGCTCCTCCGGAATTCAGGGATATTCCTGGAACGGGACGATGCCAGGCTCAGGATCTGGGGGGTCGGGGACCTGTGGGAGGATGAGCAGAGCCTCGATGGACTCAGGTCAGATGGGTATGAGGGACCTGTTATCCTTGTTTCGCATAATCCTGATTATGCTGAGGAGCTGCCTGAAGGCGAGGTCGATCTCGTCCTGAGCGGTCATACGCATGGAGGACAGGTGGTCCTCCCCCTCATCGGAGCTCCACTGCTGCCTTCATATTTCGGTCAGAAGTACAGGTCGGGGCTGGTAATGAACGGCTCTACCGCTGTCTATGTTTCCCGCGGGGTTGGAGTAGGCAGTCCTCCCATAAGATTCAACTGCAGACCGGAGCTGGCCGTTATCGAGCTCCGTACAAACGAGACCGGCGATGGCCCGGGAGAGGATGGTCAGTCATGAGGTATCTATCAGTATCGGCGCTCGGTGTTATGGCAGTAGCAGCGGCACTCATTCTATCTGCATGCGGGACCGCACCTCATCCGGCAGGGCCATCAAGAACGGAGATCATTCTTGACAGCTGTGTGGTGGCCGTGGGAGGATCCGAGAGACTCGACAGGCTCATGGTGATCCATACTGTGGACAGCATAGTCGTTGCGGGGATGCCGGGGATGACAGAGGCCTGGTGGGTAAGGGAGCCATTCATGGGACTCTCTGTGACAGAGGCCGGTCCTGTTCGCCAGGAGATGCTGATCGTGGGTGACAGTGTCTGGACCGTCGATCGCAATGGACACCTTACTCCCGGGGGAGTCGAGGCAAGGGACGAACTTGTTCTATCCAGAATGACCGTCTTCTATGATTACCTTACCGACACTTCACTCGTAACGGTTGGACCGGACACTCTGCTCGACTCGCTCAGCGTGGTTCCTCTGACGCTCACTGGAGAGACCGAGGTCGTATTCTACTACTCCAGAGAGACCTGGCTCCCTGTCCTTATGACAGCAAAAACAATGGGACTTCAGATACTCAGTACACCTGATGACTACATGGAGGTTCAGGGCATCACAACCGCCTCCACCACTGTAAGCGTGATCGAGATGCTCGGCCAGGAAATAGCGAGCAGGAACATCCTGACCGAGTTTGATGTGCCTGTGCCGGACTCCCTCTTCGTTCTGACCGCGGGTGCGGCAGACTGGGAGCTGACGGAATCCGGCAGGGAGTATCCTTTCAGCCTGGACCAGGAGCACATCTTCATGCAGGGAGAGGTCAACGGCGTTCCAGTCACTATCCTTCTGGACAGCGGAGCGGGAGCAACGGTGATGGACAGCTCTCTCGCGGCCGAGTTGGGACTTGAGACAACTGGGAGCCTGCCCGCAAGAGGGGTCGCCGGTACGGAGGAGTTCTCATTCGCCCGTGTCGGGGAGTACTCCGCAGCCGGGGCCACTGTGAGAGGTCAGAACCTGGCGGTCATGCCCCTCGCAGACATCTTCTATCCGGCAACAGGACATCACATCGATCTTATCCTGGGATATGACTTCCTGAGTCGTTTCGTTGCGAAGATAGACTACGGCAGCGAGACCATCTCGCTTTTCGATCCAGCGGAGTTCTCCGTGGATCTCTTCGAAGGTGATATCCTCGAAGCGACGAGGAGCATGAGCCTGCTCTCCATCAATGCCATCCTCGAGGATTCGATCCCTGTCACTCTGCTGCTGGACACCGGCGCGGGCGGGTGTATACATCTGACGGGTTCGTTCTTCGAGAAGCACCCTGATTTCCTCGACGGACGTCCCACGTTCGGGACAATGGTTCAGGGAGTCGGTGGAGTAGAGGATATCGAGGGCTTCAGGGTCGGAAGCATCACTCTGGGCGACTTCAGAGTGCCCGGAGGACTCTGTTCCAGCTTCGAGGGTACGGAAGTGTTCGACGCATACGACGGTATCGTCGGCACGGGGATACTCAGCCGATTCGTTCTCTACCTTGATTACTCCAGAGATCAGGTCCTGCTGGAGCCATCATCGCTCTTCACCGAGGGACTTCCAGAAAATCTGACTGGCCTGGGACTTGAGATAGCAGGAGACCATCTGCTTGTTGGAACCGTTGTTATCGGATCAGCGGCCGACGCTGCGGGGATACTCGAGGGCGATACACTCGTTGCAGTGGATGGAGTGGAAGTGGGGCCTGAAGATCTGCCGGGCATGAGGAAGATGATGCCATCGACTCCTGGTATGGAGATCGTGGTGACTGTCGTTCGCAAAGGGGACCGACATGACCTCCCCCTTACAGCCACTCCCCTGGTCCCATAGTCGGGGACGTTCGTAAGTTCATCAAGCGCGTTGGCGGCTAATCAGCGAAACATGAATAGTATCTGTTTTATCGAGGAAGAATCACCACAGGTGCTGATGCCAGGACTTCACCTTCGATATCGAGAACTGCGATATAAGCTCCGGGAGGCAGAACCGCATCGATGGTGAGGCTGCTCTCTCCTGGCAGAAGCACTCCTGGTTCTAGAACTGCTGCAAGGCGACCGGCGAGAGAATAGATGGAGACAGTAGGATCTATTACACCGATGGTCGTCACAACCAGCTCCAGAGAACCTGTCGCAGGATTCGTCACCGGTTCAAGCAACATCCCCGCACAGGGATCTGAAGACCAGGGTCCAATCCCGGTTGGATCCCCCAGACATATCCAGAGCTGGCCAGTGAAATCACCGATCAGAAGATCCGGAGTCCCATCGATATTCCAGTCGAGAACGCAGACGCTTCCATAATAGGAGAGATTGATGGGTTCTCCCTCCGAGGTCAGCGTGTCACAGTAAGGGAACTGAGGCCAGCCGGGATCACCTGTATTGTGAAGATAAAGGAATTCGGCATACCCGTTGGCGTAAACTACTTCAGGAAGGCTGTCACCGGTAAGATCGGCCATCACTGGTTTGACCAGGCTCTCGTTGAATGGATATGGACCGCTGACGACATAAGTCATTTTATCGAATTCCGGGAAGCCGGGTGAACCGACATTTATATACACCACCATGGTTCCCTCGCCTGTGCCCTGAAGGGATGAGCCTATAAGAAGGTCGAAGAGACCGTCCTCATTCCAGTCCGTGATGAATGGGGAGCTTACCTGATCGACCTGGATAACCACACCGCCCGCCTCGATATGCGGCATATCCGCAAGGCTCCCGTCCGACAGTCTGAGGAAGAGGTTGATGTAGCCAAGAGCGTCACCAACGATGATGTCCTCGCGCCCATCTCCATTCCAGTCGACCATCCTTGGACTGGTCGCACCTGAGACAGGGCAGTCGTCAGTCGGTAGCTGAATATCAATTCCATCCGCCTGCAGATAACTGAAGCCAGTGAAGAGCGGTGCTCCGGGAACTCCGGAATTAAGATAGAGAGACACTTTTCCGGTATCCTCCGCCAGTGAGCCAACCAGAAGATCCTCCAGCCCGTCACCATCCCAATCGGTCATCGTACAGGTGATGACATGACCGGCATCAAGGGGTTCAGAACCGACCATGATCTGGATCGGCGGACCGAAATCGATGGTGGAAGCGTGGACCGGGATACCTGACAGGAGAAGGAGCAGAAAGGCAGCTGCAATCCCCTCGGATACCATTCGATCAGGCATTCTCATCAGATCACAGCTCGATTCCCTCTGAATCTGAGGTCAGTCAGAGAATTCAGGATAGATCTTCTCCATACAGTCAGGACATAGACTCCGGCTTACCTCCGCCTCGGAGTAGGCAGCCAGATAGCTCTCGACATCCTTCCAGTAACCCTTGTCATCTCTGACCTTCTTGCAGTTAACGCAGATAGGGAGGAGACCGGCAAGTGTCTTGATCTGTCCAAGTGCTTCTTGAAGCTCTTCATTGAGGGCTTTGAGCTTGAGCAGGTCATCAAACCTTGCAATGGCTATCGTGATCGCTCTGTCGATCTCTGCGATGCTCGAGGGCTTCACAAGATATGCTCCCGCACCGGCCTCGGTCGCCTTTCGAAGAAGATCCTCCGATTCATATGCAGTGAGAACCACAACCGGCGTTGGAAAATGCTTGTGAATAAGACGCATTCCGTCTATGCCGTCCATATCAGGCATGTTGATGTCCATCATTATCACATCAGGTTTCAGTTCCCTGGTTCTCTCAGCCGCAAGGTGACCATTCCCTACGACTTCGATGATCTCGTGCCCCAGCTGCCGTATCTGTCCCTTGATCATCTCCGCAACAAGGAAATCATCCTCGGCGATAAGCACACGGAGCTTCTTCGTCTCAGCCATATCAATCCTCCTCTATCCTCTTCCTGCTGAAGTTCAGCTCCACTACGGCCCCTCCATCATTACTAAGGGTAACCTCTCCTCCGAGAAGGGAGCGGAGAATGTTTCTAACGAGTTCAAGTCCGAGGTTGTGCCTTTCAAGCGAGAGCACATCCTCAGGAAATCCAGGACCGTTATCCCTGTATGTGATTATGACCCTGTTACCTACCGGTTCAATATCAACCTTAACTTCTATCAGATCCCTGTGAGGGACCACATACTTGAGTGTATTCGTCGCGAGTTCGTTCATCAGCATCCCGAACTGATGTGCCTGGTCTGATTTCAGCAATATGCGGGATGGTGACACAGTCAGGTGCAGCTGCTTGCCTGAAGGAAGCGCCTTGAGAGTGGAATCGAGTATCCTCTGCACAAGCTCACTGATGGGAAGAGGGGTCCACCTGCTGGCGGAAAGCATACTATGGACTAATGCAAGTCCCTGTATTCTGCAGATCAGATCCTGCTGAATTGGTTTCCATACATCAGACTGCTCGCTGTCGAGGAATCGTTGTTCGGCATAAAGAAGCCCGACAATGGCCGCCAGGTTGTTCTTGACCCTGTGGTTCACTTCCCGAAGCAGTTCTTCCCTCGATTCGGAATCCTTTCTAGCCTGCTCGTACATTTGCTCAAGATGCTGGACGTTCAGGACCATTGAGAGCGCTCTTCCTATCCATCTCGAAACTGTACCCAGAACATCCCGTGAATGGAGCGGAACCTCGCTCTCAGTCGAGGAGGTAAAAAGGAAAATAGCTATGAGTTCACCATCGTACTCAACCGGAAGCACACATGCACAATTAGGGCTTTTGATGCCTTCCTCGGGACCGGGCATGGGGCTGAAATAGACTGGACTCCCGCAGCTGGCACGGCAGATCGGGTGTTCGGAGGATCTGTAACCAGCAAGAGCATCCATCAGCATACTGCCGGTGGTTCCCTGAATAACAGGCTCAAGTTCCCCCGTATCAGCGTCAGGAGCGAGTGCTGCCCCATCATCAAAGGGAGGGAGTTCAACAAGTATGTTCAGAGTCCCTGAAAGTGCCTCTCGATAACCGGTAGAGGAGGATATCGCGCTTCCAAGCTTCCTCTGAAACAGAAGTCTTTCATCCGCGAGTCGGTCCTGGTTGATATCCATCTGGTAGCCAACCGCAAGGGAAGCTCTTCCAGAGTCGTCCCGGGAGCCGATAATGGCCCTGTCGAGAATCCATATGTAATTGCCTGAGGCGGTCAGAATTCGATAATCGATAACGCTGCCGGAACGATTTCCTGATAGCATAGCCTCAAGAGAAGCCCTGAGCCTTTGAAGGTCATCCGGATGGACCAGCATGTCCCACGATTGGAACTCTAACGCATCGTTGTTTTCTGTATACCCGAGCGCCCTTGCCCATCGGCCGTCAAATCTGATGATCGAACTATTGGTGTCCCATTCCCAGCAGCCGAACCCGGATAACTCCAGCAATTGCGTAAGTGTACGTGCGGACAGCTCCAAAGGTACTCCCTTTCCTCAGATGGAACAGTACCTTTGACAATACTAGAAAATGAGTGGGATACAACTGCAGCTGGCTGCAGTTATGGAAACTCTGCTTCGGATAGTGATATCCTCCGCGCTTTCCCGGGATTTCGGATCAGGCTTCAATTTCGAGGAGAAGATCTCCCGAATTGACCTTGTCTCCAGGTGCGATCTCGACAGCAGTTACCACTCCTGAGACCGGGGATGCCAGTTCATTCTGCATCTTCATGGCTTCAAGCACCAGGAGTTTGGCTCCGGCTTCAACCTCATCACCAGCACT
>Ga0190293_1000137_pt1 | contig 25536 bp, 20 predicted proteins | sample 48693001_MG_FD_161671 | JGI IMG/M metagenome (GOLD analysis project Ga0190293, IMG submission 161671) | Hydrothermal vent microbial mat bacterial communities from Southern Trench, Guaymas Basin, Mexico - 4869-30-0-1_MG | ecosystem: Environmental > Aquatic > Marine > Hydrothermal vents >...
TCAAGAACAAGAAAGCAAATCTGCGGACACACCTGATGTCGTATACGTGAACTTCAGGTGGGTAGGCTATTAGGCTGTTAGACTGTAGGTGTAGACCGCAAACAGTTTAGCGCCTAACGGTCTAATAGCCTACAGCCTAAACAACCTGATTCTTTTCTGCCAACGAAGTGGAAGAAAAGAATCAACAGGAGGAAAATCATGGAGATTACATTTTATGGTGCTGTCAGGGAAGTGACCGGGTCGATGCACCTGTTAAAATCCGGTCAAGATCGTATCCTTTTTGACTGCGGCATGTTTCAAGGGCGTCGGAAGGAATCATATGAAAAGAACCGGGTGATGCCGGTCGATCCCACCACTATTACCAACGTGTTGTTGTCTCACGCCCATATCGACCATTCCGGCCGGCTGCCCGTATTGATGAAACAGGGTTTCAATGGTCGGATTCTGTGTACGCGTGCAACAGCGGATGCCTGTACTTACCTGTTATTGGATGCCGCCCACATACAGGAGTCGGATGCGTCTTATCTGAACTACAAGGCACTGCGGAACCATCTCACCCAGATGAAAAGGGAGACGAGCCGCGGCAAAAAAAAACAAAGAGACACCCGGGAAATTCAGAAGATCCTCAAGAAAAAACGTCATCAACTGGACGTGGAAAACATTGACCGTTTGATGGCCGACCACGGAATCAAAAGCATCCGGCCCCTGTATACCACCGGTGATGCCGAGAATACGCTTGAGATTTTTGATGGATATCCATACGAGCATCCGTTTTCTGTCGGGAAAGGGATAACCTGTACGTTTTATGATGCCGGGCATATCCTGGGATCCGCCTTCAGCATGCTCCGGCTCCAGCAAAACGGAAAATCCGCTACCGTCTGTTATACAGGCGATATCGGACGGTTTGGAAAGTCCATTATCCGCGATCCCAGTACCTCTTTTGCGGAAGAGGACAGGGATGTGGATTTGCTGATCATGGAGAGCACATACGGTGATCGACTACATGAACCTGTCAAGGATTTGAAACCGGGATTGAAGCGCATATTGACCGAGACGCTGGCACGTGGCGGGTCAATGTTGATACCATCATTTGCTTTCGGGCGGACCCAGGAATTATTGTATACACTCCATGAGCTATACAAGGAGGGTGAAACACCGCGTGTACCGATTTATGTGGATAGCCCCCTGGCGACGAAATTAACGCGGGTTTTCGGCGAGCATCCTGAAGTGTATGATGCCGACACGCACAAGACGTTTCTCAAAGATGGCCGGAATCCTTTTTCCCAGGAACAGATTCACTTTGTTTCTTCCGTGGAGGAGTCCATGGCCTTGAACAGGGAGGAGAAACCCCACATCGTTATTTCAGCTTCCGGTATGTGTGAAGCAGGGCGGATTCTTCACCATTTGCGCTACAAGATCCATAACCCGAAACATACCATTCTGATCGTCGGGTATATGGCTGCCAATACGCTGGGACGCAGGATTCTCGAACAGGGAACGGCATACCAGGAGGGTGGGCGAAAAGGCCCTCCACCGTTGATGAAGATCCTGAACAAGGAATATCCCCTGGAAGCCAGAGTCGTTAAACTGGGTGGTTTCAGCGCCCATGCCGATAAAAAGGAAATGTGTCAATTCCTGAACTCGTCCAACCTGAAAATCAAAAAGATCGCACTGGTTCACGGCGAAGAAGATCAATCCCTCTCCTTTGCAGAGACGTTGAAAGGTGAGGGTTATAATGTTTTCGTCCCGAAAGTGGGGGAATCGGTGAGTATCCGATAGAGGGGTTCAAGGGGGATAAAACAGGTCATTAACTGCGCGTCATTAATAGTCATTTACTTCGTGTCATTCATCGTAGCTATCAGCCCTAAGCAACAATAAATGACGCGCGTAGCGCTAATATCGTCCGAAGGACAAATGACTATTAATGACAGCCGCAGGCGTAATATCGTCCGCAGGGTAAATAATGCCTGATATGTCAATAGGCCAACACGGAAGCGGGTGGAAAAAGAATTGCATGTTCCTGGGTTAATCGATTGACGAGGCTGCCGCAGAAAGGCGCCTGCAGGGGATTTAAAGGTGATGGGTCTTCCGAATCCATAATACATAAGCTTTTACTCTTGACATTTCAGTTTTCCTATTGTAATCCGCTGTACAGCTATGTTATTCTTGGTAGAAATTAACTAAATTAAAAAAGGGGGGGAGCACATGACAAAAGCAGAATTAATTGAACAGATGGCAAAAGACGCGGGCATTTCAAAGGTCGCCGCCGGCGCATCACTCGATTCTTTTATGGGCAATGTGACAAAAGCGCTCAAGAAAAGAAACGGTAAGGTAACCTTGGTGGGCTTTGGTACATTCAAGAAAGTCTATCGCAAAACGCGTAAGGGCCGCAACCCGCAGACCGGTGAAGTCATCAAGATCAAGGGCAAAAATGTTGTCAAATTTTCTGCCGGCAAAAAACTGCTCGACTACCTCTAGGCCTCATCCAGAAAGAAACCAAGGGTAATCATGCGCTGGGCGTAGGGTTGCCCTTTTTTTATCCGCCTTCGCAGAATACCACGGACTTGCCCGTGGATGAATGCAAAAGCAAAAGTTAATTGCTACGGCGCGATGTCACCCCTTAGGCAAGGCGGATAACCGCGGCGTAGCCGAAGGCGAAGACGGGTATTTTAATGGGACCACGGGTTTACCCGTGGGGTTCCATTCCGTCATAAAACCTGGTTCTTTCAGGTCAGAGATATTTGGCTATGCCGACGGTGGTAGTTACTTAAATCCGAAGCACGAAATTCGAAATCCTAAACGGTTCGACAGGCTCACCGCCCTGAGCAACGTCGAAGGGCAATACCGAATGATCAAAACAAGACCTTGGAGATACAAGTTCAAGCACTATGTTTAAACCGCAAAAGCGAGCGCATTCCCCGTGGCGACTCGACTTGAGCTTGCCGACAAGTCTTGTCGAAGATCCCGGTTTATCGGAGCTGCGGGGTTCTTCAATCATTTGGGCATTTGATATTTGAATTTGTTTCGTATTTCGATATTCGTATTTAGAATTTATCACACGCTGAATGTGTATAACATTAACTCTTACAGGGTTGAATCAGTTCCGGGCCCTTTGGACCCAGGTGTCTACTCCTATCTCGCCGATCCGGCGTGTCTCAGCGCAAAAAGATATACATTCACATTTATATTTACATTGACATTTACACTGTTTGTCGGATATGCTGGATTCTTATCAGCAATGAAGGCATTTCCCGGTGGAAATCGGGGATCTTTTAACAGGCCTAGTTAGTGTCCGTCCAGAAATGAGGATTTTTACGTGAGATCAAGGCGGACGACAGATTTAACCCGGAGTAATAGCGTGCTATTTTGAGGAGTTAAATCATGGCGTCCAACGCAGATGTCGCGGGAAAAGACCATTTGTGGATGGGCAATAGGTAGGAGGGTGTATGCAGTTACGATCAAAACTTACTCAAAAACAGGAACAGTTTCTGGCATACCTGCGGCGGGAGATCGATCGAGCTGGTCAGATGCCGAGTCTTCGTCAGGCTGCCTTGGATCTGGGGGTGAGCCACGCCGCTGTCGCACAAAGCCTAAGAGTTCTCGAGGCAAAGGGCTATGTCAAACGTGAGGGGCGCTACAGCCGATCGGTTCATCTTTTGAACCGTGCGCACGAAGTTGCTGCGCGGCAACGTTGGCGGGAGGTGCCGATTGTAGGCCGCGTAACAGCCGGTTTGCCCATGTATGCGCAGCAGGAGTGGGATGGGAGTATTGTTCTCGATGCAATGATCTATCGCGGGCAGAACCTTTTTGCACTCCGCATCGACGGTGATTCCATGAAAGATGTGGGAATCCTGGATAGTGATCTGGCTATTTGCGAACCCCGTCAATATGCCCGGAACGGAGAAATTGTCGTGGCGTTGATCCATGGTGAAGAGGCAACGGTCAAACGGTTTTACCTCCACGAGGACCATATCGAACTCCGTCCCGAAAACCCCCGTTACAAACCCATGTGCTACGGATTTAGCGATGTACTGGTTCAGGGGGGGGTGGTGGGCATTCAGCGCTCCCCATGTATTTGATGGAGCGATCTTGCCGCACCTACGGCGTCAGAGACTGTCCCGCATAGTCCACTATTCGGTCTTCGCTCTTCGAGCTACGCCCAGACAAGAGCGGAACAGTCTCTTCCTTGTATCTGCGGCAACCTCACTCCATCAAATGCACGGCAGGGTTCAAAGGATTAGCTTCAGACTGTTAGGCATTTAGCCGCTTACAGCTTATCGCTTATGGCTAAAAGCAACAATGAATAACGCGCGTAGCGCAAATATCGCCCGTAGGGCAAATTACGTCCGAAAGGACAATCAATGACGCCGAAGGCTAAATATCGCTGTCACATCCGTGTCGGCACCAGCGGTTATTCGTATGCGGAATGGGCAGATGCCGGGTTCTACCCGTTGGACACGAAGCCGGGCCGGATGCTGACGTACTATGCGCAGAAATTTTCCGTTACCGAACTGAATTACACCTGGTATCAGATGCCAAAAGCACAGGCCATCGAGCGGATGCTGCAGCAGGTGCCGCCGGATTTTCAGTTTGCCGCCAAACTGATCCGGTACCTGACCCATGAGATCGATGAGGATGCCTGGCGCGGGTGTGTGAAACAGTATCGGGACGGTATTGCACCACTCATGCAGTCAGGACAGCTATCAGCGGTTTTGTTGCAGTTTCCGCCTTCTTTCCATCGGGTTCCCAAAAACAGGTGCTATCTGGCGGCACTGCTGGACGAACTCGATGGGTTGCCCATGGCAATCGAGTTCCGCCATGTGTCCTGGGCAGTAGAGAGTGTCTATTCCGAACTCGAACGGCGCAGGGTAACACTAGTTACCGTGGATACGCCGGATATAAAAGGATTGTTTCCAACGGTCGATATTATTACAAGCCCGGATCTTTTTTATGTCCGTCTGCATGGCCGCAATGCCGGGGGATGGCGCTCCGGTAACATGCAGAAGCAGTTCAACTACGACTATGCCGACAGTGAATTGCGTGAATGGGCGGAAGAGCGGATCGAGAAGATGGCCGAACATACCCGAAACGGTCTGATCTTTTTCAATAACCATGTTCAGGCCCAGGCACCCGGGAATGCCGTGAAACTGGCAGGGATGTTGAAAGACAGGGGGTTAACTTAAGGGCATAGAGTTTGTTGCGTTTGTTGCGTTTGTTGGGTTCGTTGGGTTAACGGTTACCGATCTAATGATAGCCGGTTACACATCGGCTACTGTGGTCAACACAATAAACACAAAGAACTCAATGAACACAATAACCCAGTATGGGTTCGAGGGGAAAACCAAAAACGCTTCGCTGTCATTTACTACGTGTCATTTATCGTGGCCATCCGCTTTAAGCAACAATGAATAACGCGCGTAGCGCTAATGGCGTCCGAAGGACAAATGTCTATAAATGACACCCGAAGGGTAAATGTCGCCCGAAGGGCAAATATCATCCGTAGGATAAATGACGCGCGCAGCGCTAATGTCGTCCGAAGGACAAATGACTATCAATTACACCCGAAGGGTAAATGTCGCCCGAAGGGCAAATATCATCCGAAGGATAAATGACACGCGCAGCGTAAATATCGTCCGAAGGACAAACATTGTATGTCCCGCGCCATCATTCATATTAATATCGCTGACTTTGCCGTCGCTGTCGAGCGGGTGGTTGACCCCAGACTGGTGAACCGGCCGGTCATCATTGCACCCAAAGGCTCTGCGCGGTCAGCGGTATACGACATGAGCGAGGAGGCTTATCAGAGCGGGGTTCGCAAGCAGATGGCGCTGAAAAGGGCCCTGCGCCTGTGTCGGGATGCCCATACGCTGTCCCCGCATCCGGATCGTTATGAACGTGCCATGCAGGCGCTTCTGAAACAGGCCCTTCCGTATTCCCCCCGGATTGAGAGCGGTGATGGAGACGGGCATTTGTTTGTGGACGTTACCGGAACCAGTCGTCTTTTGGGTCCTCCCGTCGATGTTGCCTGGCGGTTGAGCCGGCACGTGAAAGCCGGCCTTGGCCTGAACCCCATATGGTCGGTAGCGCCCAACAAGCTGGTGGCCAAGGTGGCTACCCGGCTGGTCAAACCGATGGGGGAATATGTTGTCGGGGAAGGTGAAGAACAAACGATTCTGGCGCCGCTCCCCATCTGGTTTGTCCCGGGAATCGAACAGGATGATCTTCTCAAACTGCGGGAACTGAACTTGTCCACGGTGTCACAAGTTGCGGCACTGCGCCTGGCGCACTTGCAGGTCCCATTTGGTAATCGCGCCATATTTTTATATGAATCGGTTCGGGGCATCGACAATTCTCCCGTGCTTCCCGTTGGTAAAGAACGTCCGGTTGTCAGGATCGGTCACGAATTCAGTGAAGATACCAACGATCTGTCCATGCTGGAACGAGTGCTGTGTCGGATGACCGAGGAAGCCGGCCGTAAACTACGCCGTCGGCAGCTGGCTGCATGTCATATCAGTATTACCCTCGACCATTCCGACGGCCTCCGGCGTTCCCGTCAGTTCGCTGCAAAACCGGCCACTGCCAATGATCTGACACTTTTCAGACTGGCCAGACAGGCGTTGTTCCTCGCGTGGACCCGCCGGGTGCGTATCCGGCATATGCGCCTGATGTGCGATCGGCTGGTATTCCCGCCGGCCCAGCTGGCGCTGTTTCCGGAACGCCGAAAAGAAAAGCAGAAACAAGACAACCTTGTGACGGCCCTGGATCGTATCCGTGACCGTTTCGGCCAGGATATGATTCGTATGGGCAGGACATTAGCGGCATAACCGCCAACAGTTCAAAAAATATCACGAAAACACGAAAGTTCGAAAACACGAAAAGAACAATACATGAAATAAGGCGGCAAATCCGAAGCACGAAATTCGAAATCCTAAACGGTTCGACAGGCTCACCGCCCTGAGTAACGTCGAAGGGCAATACCCAATGACATAAACTCAAATGATCAAAACAACCTGTATTACGTTCAAATCCGGTAATGTTTTGGTCATTTGAGCATTTTATTTTCTGATTTGTTTCGTATTTTGATATTCGAATTTAGAATTTTATCATAACTGATATGGCTATCAACAACTATTTATAGGGTTGAATCAGAGCTGGTTTATTTGCTGGATATCTATAATGGTCCCCCTATGCGTTCGGTCAAATTATTCTCTTATGTGGGGTGTCGATGGCGTCAAAGCGATCTGCCGGGCTGCCGCGCGCATGGGCTACAAGCGGCTGGCGCTGACAGATATCGATAATCTCTATGGTCTCTGGACATTTCTGTCGGCATGTCGGCATGAGGGACTCCAGCCCATTGTCGGTGCAGAACTGACCGATCCGCATTCAGAGAGACGGGTGGTTTGTCTGGTTGAAAACGCTGCTGGGTACGGCAATCTATGCCGCATCCTGACGCAGCGCCACTTGAACGCAGATTTTAATATTAAAGAAGTGGTCATGGCACATGCCCGGGGATTGTGCTTTCTTGTTACGAACCCCGGACTTATGAAAGCATGGCATGACGCCGGTGTTTGGGTGGCGGCTCACATGCCGCGCAGGCCGCTTTTAGGCAGCCATCCGCTTTGTTGTATGGCCGATCATCTGAAAGTCCCCCTGGTTGCGACCCCGAGCAGCTTCTTTCTGTCTTCCGAAGACGTGCCAATTCACCGGCTTCTCAGGGCGATCGATAAGAACACGACCCTGTCCCGGCTAAAATCGAGAGATGTTGCCCCGAACGACGCATGGCTGGCATCCCCTGAAACATATGCCACACGGTTCGCCATATGTCCGGAAGCCATCCGGGCAACCTGGAAAATTGCCGCACGGTTGACTTTTACCGGACCCTCCTTCGGTACGGTCATGCCGCCGTGGCAGGACCATAAGGGCAGGTCAACCACCGCCTGTCTGCGGGATGCGGTTTACAAAGGAGCAATGGAACGCTACGGCAGGGAACTGGCAGAGCCGGTTGTCGAACGAATCGAAAACGAGCTGCGGATCGTGGATGACATGGGGTTTCCCGCTTATTTTCTGATCGTCCGCGATATCGTCAAGCACAGCCCGCGCACCTGTGGCCGAGGCTCGGGAGCAGCCTCCATCATCGCATATTGCCTCGGTATCACCAATGTCTGTCCTCTCAAGCACAATCTCTATTTTGAACGGTTTTTAAATCCCGGGCGGAGCGACCCGCCGGATCTTGACGTGGACTTTGCGTGGGATGAACGGGATGCTGTTCTGGACAGGGTTCTGGCGAAATACAGCGGCCGTGTCGCGATGGTATCGAACCATGTTTTTTTCCAGCCACGCATGGCATTGCGTGAGGTCGCCAAGGTCTTTGGGTTGCCGGACAGGGAGATCGACGCCCTGACGAAACGGCTGCCTTTTCATTTTCGGACGGAAAAAACCGATGCGATGCTCGAAACAAAGCTCCGGAAGCTTCCGGAGCTCAAAAACATGGACTATCCAGATCCCTGGCCCCGGATCATTCGTCTGGCACACAGAATTACAGGCATTCCACGCTATCTTTCGGTTCACCCCGGAGGCGTGGTGATTACGCCGGACCCCATCGATACCTATGCGCCGTTGGAGATGGCTCCCAAAGGAGTGCCCATTCTTCAATGGGAAAAAGACGGTACAGAGACAGCCGGCCTGGTTAAAATCGATCTTCTGGGGAACCGGAGCCTTGGCGTTATCCGCGATGCCGTGCAAAGTGTCCACCGGAATGGGGGCGCCCTTGACGAGTCCCGCTGGGAACCGGAGGACGACTTTGCCACACAGGAGGCCATCGCCCACGGCCATACCATGGGATGTTTCTATATCGAAAGTCCGGCCATGCGTCTTCTGCAGAAGAAATCAGGCGTGGGGGATTTCGAGCACCTGGTCATTCACAGCAGTATCATCCGCCCGGCTGCCAATAAGTTCATTCAGGAGTATATTCGGCGTCTGCACGGGGGCAGTTGGGATCCGATTCATCCGTTGCTGGGTGACGTTCTGGACGAGACCTTCGGGATTATGGTCTACCAGGAGGATGTTTCCCGGGCTGCGGTATCCATCGCGGGTTTTTCGCATGCCGAGGCAGATGGCTTGCGCAAGATATTGTCCAAAAAGGATCGTGAGCACAAGCTGCGAGATTATCATGATCGCTTTTTCACAGGGGCTGCATCCCGGGGTGTGCCCCGGAAAAAAATATCCGCAGCCTGGGAAATGATCATGAGCTTTGGCGGGTATTCTTTCTGCAAACCCCACAGCGCGTCCTATGCCCGTGTATCCTTTCAGGCGGCGTATCTCAGGGTGAAGTTCCCGGCAGAGTTCATGGCGGCCGTCATCAGCAATCAGGGCGGTTTCTATAGCACCTTTGCCTATGTTTCCGAAGCCCGTCGCATGGGGCTCGCCATTCTCCCCCCGGATATCCATTGCAGTGACATTGTCTGGAAGGGGAGCGATCTATCGGTGCGTGTGGGGCTGTTTTCCATCAAAGGGCTTTCGAAAAAACGACGGGAATTGATCGTGTCCGAGAGACGAAAGACAGTTTTTCAAAGTTTTCAGGATATGCTGCAGCGGGTTCGGCCGGATGATTCGGAAACACGGGCACTGATCAACTGTGGCGCTCTGGATGTTTTTTGCAAGGCCGGAAACCGGGCAGGGCTCATGTGGGAGCTGGCGCAATGGCAAAAAGACCGATCCGTGGTATCGAGAAGCCGGAGCTTGTTCAACGACACAGAGGGATATCTGCCGCCTCCCCACCTTCCGGACACAGACGAGCTGGAAAGCCTGCGACGAGAATTTATGGTTCTCGGTTTTTTGTGTGATCGCCACCCCATGACACTTTACCGGAAAGAGCTTGGGCGACTTGGTCCTGTTCAGGCGGTTCAGCTGAGTCATTTCATCGGCAAGCGGATTCGGTTTGCCGGCTGGCTCGTGACAGGGAAACGGGTTCAGACCAAGCACGGGGATACCATGGAGTTTTTGACGTTCGAAGACGAGACCGGTATTGTGGAAACCACATTTTTTCCCAAGGCCTATGAGCGGTTCTGCCACATGGTTGACCGGAACCGGCCGTATGTGCTGGAAGGAACGGTGGAAGTTGACTGGGGGGCAACCACCCTGACGGTGGATCACGTGGCAGCGCTTGCGCCGGTGAATCGGGTTGATAAAAAGAGAGAAAGCGGATAAACAGCTGGTTCAAGGAGAAACCAGACAGTTTTAAGTTTTAGGTGTTAGGTTTTAGGTTCAATGTTGAACTGAGAGCAGCATCCCAGCTTCCTGGCATCCTAGCTTCCAAGCACTTTGAACCCAATAAACCCAACAAACCCAACAAACCCAACAAACTCAACAAACCCAATGAACCCCAAAAATACAGTTATACATATTTCCGTGAGAGATCTTGTGGAACGTTTTGTACGGGTCGGTGACCTCACAAGTGGTGTTTTCATTCCGGATCGGGCTACGGCGGCCATCGCCCTTCACCAGAGAATCCAGCAATCGCGGCCGGAGGCCTATGAATCCGAGGTCGTCATTTCTCACATCTGTGAATCCGGTCCCTGGGCGATCCATATTTCAGGCAGAATCGACGGCATCTTCCGGTATCCGGATCGTATCGTTCTGGAGGAGATCAAGACGACCATCCAAAATCCAAAGGAATCTGGAGATGCGGATAATCCGCACCACTGGGCCCAGTTGAAGCTCTATGCGTACATGATCAGCATGGAATATGAACTCGAATCAGTTGACACCTGTCTGACCTATGCCCAGCTACATTCGAAGGTCACATGGGAGATACAGCGCACGTTCAGCCGGACAGTCCTCGAAGAATTTGTTGCCCCATTGATATTGCGTCTGGTTCGGCGTACTGAAGGCATCCAACACTTTCAGACCCTGCGTGACCAGTCGATCGGCTCCCTCAAATTTCCATTTGAGGAATGCCGGCGTGGGCAGCAGCATATGATGGAAGAGGTCTACCAGGCCATCGTAGACGGAGATCAGCTTCTCGTGCAGGCTCCCACGGGCATCGGCAAAACCATGGCAGTAATCCTGCCCGCACTGAAAACGCTTTCCCAAGGGAAGATCGATCGGATGTTCTACCTGACGGCCCGGTCTACCGGTAAACAGGTGGCGGAGGAGGCATTTGGTATTCTCATGGATCAGGGGCTTCGCCTGAAAACGGTTACCCTGACGGCAAAGGAAAAAATTTGTTTCGATGCCGCTGCCGAGTGCAACCGGGACGAATGTGAATTTGCGAAAGGGTATCATGACCGCATCGACGAAGCCATCACCAGTGCCCTCGAAATTGATTGCCTCAGCAGAGATGTCATGGAAAAGATCGCCAGGAAATATATGGTGTGCCCGTTCGAACTGTCCATGGAGCTGTCTGATCTGGCGGATTGCATCATCTGTGATTACAACTACGTGTTCGATCCCCAGGCAAACCTGAGACGTTTTCTTTCCCGACCGCGTGAGGCATACCTGTTTCTCGTGGACGAAGCTCACAACCTGGTCGATCGGTCCCGTGAGATGTTTTCGGCTGAAATCCGGAAGCAGGCATTTCTGGACCTCAGGCGCCGGATCAAGAAAGCGCTTCCCGAGGTATATAGCGCCCTGGACAAAGTCAACAAACGGTTACTTCGGTTCATGAAAGCCAGCCCGGACAAAGCGCAGGCATTTGCAGAAACGGAGCTGCCGGAGGATCTGTGGGTGGCGTTGAGCGATTTTGTCAAGGCATGTGAAAAATGGCTGGTACTCAACAGGGATGCATCCTTTCGTGAAATACTCCTCGAACTTTACTTTGGCGTTACCCGATTTCTGAAAGTTACGGAACTGTTCGACGCATCCTACGCGGTCTGCTGTGAAAGGTTCGCAAAAGATTTCAGGGTCCGGCTCTTCTGTATCGATCCTTCGAGCTCATTAAGCAGGGTGTTGGAGAAAGGCCGGGCTACCATTTTTTTTTCCGCCACATTGACACCCACCGAATACTTCCAGAAAACGTTCGGGTGCGGGGAGGCGTCATCCGGACTGGTCCTGGCATCCCCTTTCCCCCGGGAAAATTTGTGTGTCATGGTTTCCAATGTATCAACGCTTTTCAGGAACCGTCGCAACACCAAGGAAATGGTGGCGGGCCTGGTTCGGTCTCTGGTCTCGCAAAAGATCGGCAACTACCTGATATTTTTTCCTTCCTACAGCTACATGACCATGGTGGTCAGATCTTTCGAAACCCTTTTCCCGGAATTCGAAACGCTTGTCCAGACGCCCCGTCTGACCGAGGTTGACCGGGAGCATTTCCTGCAAAAGTTCAGCCGGCATAATTCATCGACGCTGGTGGGGTTTGCTGTCATGGGAGGCGTGTTCGGAGAAGGGATCGACCTCGTGGGAGATCGTCTTACCGGTGCCGCTGTCGTGGGGGTGGGGATGCCGCCGCCCAATCTGGAAAGGGAACTCATCAATGCATATTTTGCCGAGCAATACGATGCCGGGTATGAATTTGCATATATTTTTCCGGGGTTCAACAAGGTCCTCCAGGCCTCCGGCAGGGTGATCCGTTCTGAAACCGACCGCGGGGTGGTTCTGCTCATCGATCGCCGCTTTGCATCCCGGAACTACCAATCCATGTTTCCGGACGATTGGAACCCCACCGGTGTTCACGATCCAGGCGATATCTCGCAGGTGCTGGAGGACTTTTGGGGTTGATCGGTATGCGCTTTTATTTACGAAGGAGGTACCGGGTGGATAATACGGATCAGGTTTATGCCAACCTGCAAAAGCACCTGAATTCCCAAGCTGTGGGTTTTCCAGCTACGAAGTCAGGCGCCGAGATAAAAATATTGAAGCACATTTTTACGTTTGCCGAGGCTGAGATTGCCATCGCTATTAACTACAAATTTGAACCTCTTAACACTATTTATAGCAGAGTCGAACATCTGGTGGAATCACCCGAGGAATTGGAAGCGCATCTTGATCGCATTCAGAAAAAGGGGGGAATTGAGTTCAGAGTTAAAAATGGCAAAAAGCATTATTGCACTGCACCTCTTGTGGTAGGGATGTATGAATTTCAACTTGAACGACTGACGCCTGAATTTATAAAAAACTTCAAAGCCTATACGTCCGACAGGAATTTTGGTATCGAATTTTTAAGTACGGAACTCCCGCAAATGCGTACCATACCAGTCTCTGAAAGTATCCTTCCCCAGCATAATGTGAGCACGTTTGATGAAGTAACGACCCTGCTGCAACAGGCAAAAGAACCTTTTGTCATCATAGAATGCATTTGCCGAAAGAAGAAATCGTTGGAGGGCGGGGCATGCAACGTTACGGATCGTAAAGAAACCTGTCTCGCCATCGATGGCATGGCCGAGATGCTCCAGGCAAGCAATATCGGCAGGACAATCAGCAGAGCGGAAGCGCTGTCGATTATAAAACAGAATCAAGCGGAAGGATTGGTTCTTCAACCGTCAAATACCCGCAAAGCCGAGTTCATCTGTTCGTGTTGTGGGTGCTGCTGTGGGATGTTGAGCATTCACAAGAGCCTCCCTAAACCATTGGATTTTTGGGCTTCAAATTTTCAAGCTGTTGTGGAGCCAGAAGCATGCGAGGGGTGTGGAAATTGCGAAGAAAGCTGTCAGGTCGGTGCGGTGAACGTTTCTGAAAAGGAGCAATACGCAGTCGTCAACCTGGATCGTTGTCTTGGATGCGGGGTTTGCATCTCCAGTTGTCCGACAGAAGCTATATCCCTTTTGAAAAAAAACACCGAAGTAATGCCGCCACAAACACGTGAAGAACTTTATGACATCATAATGGACAAGAAAAAAGGCAAAGTTGGGAAAGCACTATTGACAGGAAAGCTTCTCATCGATGCTGTCCGAACAGGACAGATACATCTTTTAAAATCATAGGGTGGATGGTGGTAACCATTTGGAATGAATTGTCCCATCGGTTTTCAAATATCGAATTGGTCGAATATATAATAATGCCAAATCACATCCACGGTATTATTTCCATTGTAGGGGCGCCCCTTGTGGGTGCCCGAACAACCGAAATCGATTCGCCAAAACGGGCAGACACAAGGCCTGCCCCTACAACGGGATTGGGGGATATTGTCGGCGCATTCAAATCAATCACGACGCATAAATACATCCGTGGCGTCAAACAAAACGGCTGGGCACCCTTTCTTGGGAAATTATGGCAACGTAATTATTATGAACACATCATCCGCAAGGAAAATGAAATGGTCCATATTCGAGAATACATTATGAACAATCCGGCCCTATTTTTTATTGTGATATTCGATTTCTGACAGGGTCAGAACGAGTATGTTGACATTCTGGAATCGCTGAAAGAAGTCAGGGAGATGTAGGCGTGACATGTCTGTATTTGGGCAGGCCAAAACTTCCATAATTGAAAGATAAAAATCTAATCCAACCCATAGGAGGACGGTATGAGTATTAAAGTCTTAATCACAAGGACAGTTCCGCAGGAAAAAGGCAGGGATATGTTAAAGTTGTTTAAGGAGATGAGATCTCTGGCAACAGGTCAAGATGGGTATATTTCTGGTGAAACCTTGAAAAGTAGTGACAGGCTAGATGTTTATCTGGTCATAAGCATATGGGTATCTGCCAATGATTGGGAAAACTGGCTTAAGAACAAGGAAAGGCAGGAGATTCAAGGAAAAATTGACATTCTGCTGGGTGGTAAAACAACCTATGAAATGTTTCATTATGGCTTAAGAGAATGATGTTCGCAGATAGCATCCAAGTTGCCCTTGTTCTTGATTTGGTGATATATTATGGTAATTGCCCTATCAATATAATGTTTGCGCAAGGAAACTGATTGCAAATGAAAGCCGTTATTGAAGCTAAAAGACTGACACGTAAGTTTGGTAACTTTGTTGCGGTGGACCACGTGGAGTTCAAGATTTACCAAGGCGAGGTTTTTGGATTTTTGGGTCCCAACGGAGCCGGCAAGACGACGACAGTGCGCATGCTTACAGGCGTGATCGACCCCACGGAGGGGACGGCTACAATACAAGGTCACGACATCCGTAAAGAGCCGTTGCTTTCAAGAACGCATATCGCCGTTGTCCCCGAAGAAGCGAATGTATACCTTGATCTTTCCGTCTGGCAAAATCTCATGCTCATGGCGGAACTGCACGGTATTGCGCGACATCGATGCCTCCAGGAAGCAGAGCGTCTGCTTGAATTACTCGGACTGGCGGAGAGAAAAAGACAGAAAGCCCGCGTGCTCTCCAAGGGACTTCGGCAACGGCTTATGCTGTGTGCTGCGTTGGTAACAGGCCCTGAAGTATTGTTTCTTGACGAACCCACCAGTGGACTGGACGTCCAGAGTACAAAGCTGATACGCCGGGCAGTGAGCGATCTGAACCGGAACGGACTCACTGTGTTCTTGACCACTCACAACATGAGCGAGGCCGGCGAGATGTGCTCACGTGTCGCGATAATCGACAAGGGATGCATTGTCGCCACGGACCCTCCGGAAAAACTGCGCTCCACTATAAGTTCCCGTCAATACGTCGAGGTACGTTTTGCCGGTGCTGTGCCGGGACATAATGACTTAGAGTCGATACCAGGCGTGTCACAGGTTACCGTAGACAGTCGCACTTTTCGGTTGTACACCAAGTTGCCCGGTCAAGTGGTGACCGAGGTCGTCCGGTTGGCGGACAGGAAGGGATTGGGGATTACGGATCTTAGTAACCACAAACCCAGTCTGGAGGACGTGTTTCTGCACTTCACGAGCGAGTGCAAGGAAAGGGGCTTGCAGTGATGGTTCAAAAGGCAAAGGTTCAGACCTGGCGCCGGCAGTTGCATGGTTCGCTGGTTATCCTGAAGAAGAACGCACGCTTGTACTATCTGAAGCCGCCTGTGCTGATCTTCGGAGTTCTTTTCCCAGTGTTTTTTTTCCTTGCGTTTAAGATGGGACGTCCTATCACGGCAGAAAGCGTCGTCCCAGGCATGGTTACCATGGCGCTTTGGTTTACGGCGAGTGCAGTCGGGCCTTTGGTAACCCCTTGGGAGCGGAGCGCCAAGACCTATGAACGTCTAATTTCCACGCCTGTGTCACTGCACGCGGTACTGGCGGGAGACGTAATGAGCGGGTTCGTCTTCGGAGCCTGTCTTTCAGTTGTTCCAATACTCCTTGGGCTTGTTCTTACAGATGCTTGTATCGGGAACGTGCCACTGCTCATTGCTGGAATCGTGATGGGCGCGCTAAACTTTGCTTCTTTGGGGGTGCTTCTCGCCGCACCTCCTGCAAGTGGTCCCTCTAACATCATGTTGTTGTCGAACCTGGTCCGGCTACCACTGCTTTTCGTGAGTGGAATATTCATGCCGATTGGACAAATGCCCGTCTGGGTTCAATGGATTGCACCGTTGTCGCCGTTATCCTATGCAAGCGCTTTGATTCACATTGCTTTTGGGCGTTCCGCGTTCTTTCCGGTCTGGCTGAGCCTGCTCATGCTGGTCTTGTTTACACTGGCATTTTTTATGATGTCCTGCAAGTTCCACAATATGTGGCGGGCAAGGGGATTGTAACCCCCATGGTTGCATAAACAACATGGCAAAGTATAGATAATGAGTTGTTATTATATGCAATATCGTAGCGATAGCGCCATTGCCTGAATATTCCCCCAGGTGAACTCTTCCGTCTTCGCTCTTCGAGCTACGACGTGACAAGAAGGATGGTGTCTTTTTTGCCATGTTGTTTACCCTTGCGGGAAAGCCGGAGAACTTCAGATCCTGTGTTGCTGAGGGTTCGAAGTAAAAAACTACGACTTCACCCTCAAGCGCCTTGGCTCTGAAGCCCTCCGGCTTTTGCAACGCTGGGGTAAACTGAACTGGGCGATTTTTATCTCGATCTGCACCAATGTAGCTATTGCATCAGTTTTTTCGCTTGTATTTCAATTTTTTTCCAATTGAAATTTTTAGCCATGGACAAGCCGTCCTTTTCATTCAACCCTTTATAGTGAAAGATGAATATTGCACCCTGTTGCCCTGTGCCGGGAAGCACCACGACTACGGCTCCCTCGCTGTCCGCTTTTGAATGGTGTATGGACACCTGGTACCCGTCAATTGTGGTTACCTTGACTTTCGCTTCGGCGGTTTCCATCTGCATAGACTGCATTCCCTGGGCATGGGCTTGGGTCATCATGGCGTTTCCGATCATGACCATGGCATCGGCTTCCTTACCGTCCCGGGTGTATTGGCGCACAGCCTGTATAATTTTGGTTCCGCCCATATCCATGTCCATGCCCTTGGCCGGCTTTGCCTGCCAGCTCTTGATATCGATCAGAAGGGGGCTCAGCGACTCGTATTGTCCCGCATATACCGGAATAGATGCTGCAAAAAGAAAATACACCACTACCAACCATCCTGCGAATTTGAATATTCTTTCCAACCGTTTCATTTCGTCCTCCTTATCAGCTTAAATGCCCTGGTACCATTGGTCGGATACATCATAAAACAGCTTGTCGGTCTTTGCAAATATCTTCGCCGATTGTAAACTTTTTTATCCACTGGTACGTTCTTTACAAAAGGAGTTATTTAGTTCAGCAGTCATCAATGGTGAAAATTTAAAATGATCGGGGATGATAGTCTTTCCATCCTTTCCTGATTTGTGCTATTTAAAACTATTAATATTCGTTCAAACTGCTTTAATATAAGGAGAAAATTATGGCTTTGGTTCAGATTGAAAATGTTTCAAAAATTTACCAGACAGGTGAGGTGCAGGTAAAAGCCCTGCAGGATGTAACCCTTTCCATTGATGAAGCAGCTTTTGTTTCTTTTGTAGGGCCTTCAGGAAGCGGAAAAACAACTACGTTGAACCTTATCGGTTGTCTCGATAAGCCGACACAAGGGAAGATATTCGTGGACAATGCTCAGGTGGATGGTTTTGATCGAAGACAGAGCGCAGCATTCAGAGGCGATACCCTTGGATTTATCTTTCAGGCATTTAATCTCTTTCCCGTGCTCACCACCTATGAAAACGTTGAATATCCTCTTGTAATGATAAAAAATGAATCCGTATCAAAACGAAAAGAAAAAGTGCTAAAAGTTCTTGAATCAGTAGGGATGCTTGATCAGAAAGACAAATTTCCCGACCAGCTTTCAGGGGGGCAGAAGCAGCGGGTCGCAGTGGCGCGGGCTCTGGTGACACAGCCAAAACTTGTTCTTGCAGATGAGCCTACTGCAAACCTGGATAAAAAATCCGCTGTAAATGTCATTCGTCTTATGCGCAACATGCGGGATAAATTCAATACCACATTCATCTTCTCTACCCATGATCCCGGAATAATGGAAGAAGCCGAGGTTATCCACACCCTGGAAGACGGAAGACTTGTTCACCCCAAGATTGCATAAACAACATGGCATAGGATAATTAATGAAGGAGAAATATAATGATTCGAATTTTTAGAATAGCTCTGCGGAACCTGATGCGATATAAGCGAAGAACTTTGCTGACCTCCATGCTGATTACACTCGGCGTGTTGATGGTGATTCTTTTTTCAGGCCTTGCAGGTTCATTTAAAGAAATGATGATCGGCCAGATTACCGACTCAAACCTGGCTCAAATGCAGATCCACAAAAAAGGTTATGTATCTTCTATAGATACCAGCCCTTTGAACCTGACCATTAATCAAAAAGGCTACAAAAAGATCGAAAAACTTCTCAAGGAGAATCCTGATGTTGAGGCTTATTCACCAAGAATAAAGCTTAGTGCTATGCTGAGTAATTTTAAAGAAACCACGAACATCCGCTTAAATGCTATTGATCCAAAAAAGGAAAGAAAAGTTTGCCCCAATGTCAGCGATCGCATGAAATTCAGTGGCAGTGAAATACCTGATATTCTGCTAAAGTCGGGAGAAATCATTATTCCTGAAAAACTGGCCAAAGGGCTGAAGATTAAAATTGGAGACCCCGTGGTGCTTGTAGCCAACAACAAGGATGGCTCTGTAAACGGACTGAATTTCACGGTTGCAGGGGTTATCGAAAGCCTGGTCGGTCCCCAGGGCAAGGAAGGGTATATGCATATAGAGGATGCTCGCTCTTTGCTTCGAATGGAAAAGCCTGAAATTATAGAAATTGCCCTGCGAATTAAAAAATTTGATAAACTCGACGATGTTTATACAGACATTGAATCTGCCCTGACAGAGTTTAAGAATAAAAAAGGGAAACTCGCCTTTGAAATACATACATGGGAAAAACTTTCTCCTTTTGCAAACATAGCAAGAATGATCGATTTCATGACCATAAGCATGAAATTGATTATGATCGCTATTGTCCTTATAAGCGTTTTAAATGTTATGATGATGTCTGTTTACGAAAGGGTCAGGGAAATTGGAACAATGTCAGCCATCGGAACTGCACCCGGTAAAATTATGGGCCTTTTTCTTGCAGAAGGATTATCTCTTGGACTTATCAGTACCCTGGCCGGTAACATTATCGGAATTGTCGGTATTTATTTTCTAAATATTTACAAGATCCCGTTTGCTTTTGGCCGTAATACCATTTATCTATTGTCTCCGACAATCAGCTTCTCAGAGCTGGTCTGGGTGACGTCAATAGTATTACTGATCTCGGTTTTTGCCACTCTGCAACCTGCATACAAAGCTTCAAAGATGGAACCGGTTGACGCGCTAGGGCATGTATAGGAATGTAAATCCGAAGCATTGAAATAAAATTCATTAATTAAGAGGTATATTATGAAGAAAATATTACTGGTAGTGATTATGTGTCTGTGCATAGCTGCACCGGCGTTTGCTCTTGACGGGAATGAAATGCTTAAAAAGGTTGATCGTAACCTCAACCCGGAAAGTTATGAACTTTACAGGAAGCTGATAAATATTGAGCCGGATGGCTCAAAAAAAGAGTTTGTCATGTACGCTGTCAAAAAGGGCAAGGAGAAGATGGCATCTGTCTTTTTGTCTCCAGCCAGTGAAAAAGGTAGAAGCACCCTGCGGATCGGGGAAAACATGTGGCTTTATATCCCTAATGTCGGCAAACCGATACGCATAACCAGTCTTCAGTCCGTGACAGGAGGCGTATTCAACAATTCGGATATTATGCGCCTTGATTACAGTGCGGAATACAACTGTGAAAAGGTTGAAGCGATAGACGAAGGATATATCCTTCATCTTAAAGCAAAGACAAATGCCGTTGCCTATGACAGAGTAAAGATGTGGGTTTATGGTAAAAGACTTCTTCCGGACAAAACAGAATGTTTCGCTGCATCGGGAATGCTTATTAAAACTCTATATTTTAAAAAAATCAAAGATTTTGGCGGTGGTATTGTTCGTCCTGCCGTAATCGAGACAGACAGCCCTCTTTATCAAGGGTATAAATCGATTATGATTTTTGCAAAGATGAAAGCAAAAGATCTTCCTGACGAAGTTTTTACTTTAAATTACATGTCAAAAGTGGAAGGGCTCAGGTAGTAATGCAGTTGTCTCTTTGTAGATTGTGTTTTTTTATCTTCATATTTATTTCCATCCCCGGATTTACATATGCAGAGGATGAAAACTTAGATACGATTGATCTTGATTTTGAAATTCCTGAAGTTGAAAAAAAACCGTATTCATTCAAGACCGAATTTAAAATATCTGAAACGATAAAGAGACTCGATAATGACAGCCTCATTTATCATCAGAGATATCCGGACGGCAAGGAGGATGATACTCTTTATCAAACTGATTTGAATCTCAAGGTTGAAGGGAGTTACCAGATTAGCATAGTAAAACTTTACGCCCGCCTTAATGGAGATCTTTCCTACAATGATGATGACAACTGGGAACATGACCGGCAAACTGAAGAAGCTTATGTGTCTTTGCTTCCAAGTCCGTCTGTAACATTAGATGTCGGCAAGAAAGTGTTGAAGTGGGGCAAGGGGTATGCCTGGAACCCGGTTGCTTTTTTCAGTCGCCTGAAAAACCTCGAAGATCCTGACGCAACCCTGGAAGGATATTATGTTGCCACTGGTGATTTTATAAAGAGTATGGATGGTGTTCTGAAGACTATAGCTTTAACACCTGTAATTCTTCCGGTATCAAGAGATATTAACGACGATTGGGGTACGGAAAGGGAGACTGTATGGGGAGGGAAGATTTATTTTTTTGCTTTTGACACAGATCTGGACATCATGTTTCTGTCTGGAGAAGAAGATGAAGATAAATTTGGAATCGATTTTTCAAAAAATATTACTGTAAATTTCGAAATCCACGGTGAAGCGGCCATTGTTCCCGATTATGTAAAAGATAAAACTGATCAACAGGGGAATCTGACTGAAAAAAAATACGACGCAAAAAATTATCTGCTTGGTATCCGCTATCTTACAAGTTATGATACAACGTATATTTTCGAATATTTCAGGAACGGGCAGGGTTATACTTCAGATGAGATGGAAGATTACTTTACCCTTATTGAAGACGGATACCAGGAGTACAGAAACAGCCAAAGCATGGCAAAGATTTCTAAGAGCAGACAATATGGAAGTCGGTTTTATAACAGACAAACCGTAATGAAAGATTATCTCTATCTGAAGGTATCGCAAAAAGAACCCTTTGACATTCTGTATTTTACGCCTTCTGTTACCTGTCTTTACAATATGAATGATAAAAGCAGTTCAATCATGCCCCAGATAACATACACGCCAATAACCAACCTGGAATTTGAACTAAGAACTACATTTTTTTTTGGAAAAGACCATACTGAATTCGGAGAGAAAATAAACGACTGCAAAATATATACATCAGTAAAGTACTACTTCTAAATTGAATTTATTCCGTCATTTAAAACCTGGTCCTTTGGGCCAGGTCAGAGATATTTGGTTATGCCGATGGTGGTAGTTACTTAAATCCAAAGCACTAAATTCGAAATCCTAAACGGTTCGACAGGCTCACCGCCCTGAGCAACGTCGAAGGGCAATACCTAATGATCCAAATTCGAATGATCAAAACAAGCCTTTGGAGATACAAGTTGCAAACTATTACTCCGGCGGTTAAATACCCCACAGTTGTCATTCCCGCGGAGGCGGGAATCCAGAAAGACACTGGATGCCGGATCAAGTCCGGCATGACGGAGTTGGCTATTTAGTCGTCAGGTTAATATGTTTAAATCATTTGAGCATTTGATATTTGGATTTGTTTCGTATTTCGATATTCGGATTTAGTATTTATCACACGCTGAATGTGCATAACGTTAACTCTTATAGGGTTGAATCAGTGCCGGGCCCTTTGGACCCGGGTATCTACCATGCATGCTCACTTTTTTTTAACTTGACACTTGGGAAAGCATCGATGTTCGTGTGCGGCAGAAACAGGGCTGATGTGAACTCGTCCATGAATTGATTGCTGCTGGAGAAATCTATATAGGTCATGTTGCTCGAGATCTCCCGCGATTCCCGCCGGAAATGGTCTGAAAGCAGCGCCATATAGGCGCCGCCGATGGAGCTGTTCCCCAGATACGTGAATTTGCTGCGATCGATATCCGGCAGAAGGCCGATGGTAACGGCCTTGTCGATATCGAGGTGCTGCCCGAAACCCCCGGAAATCCAGACACGGTCCACCGCGGAAAAATCGAGACCGACCTGATTTAACAGGACTTTGAACCCCGCATACACGGCGCCCTTGCTCAATACCAGGCTGTTGATGTCGGTTTCCGTAAATATGATGTCTTCTCCCATTTCCGTATTTTTTGCCGTTGCCAGAATATAGGCGACCTTGTCACCTTCCTGTTTCATCATAGGATGTGAGGCGTCCAGGCTGAATTTGCCGTTGGGTTCGATGATGTCTTTGAGCAGCATTTCAGAAATGAGATCAATCATTCCCGAACCGCATATGCCTCTGGGAGCTGCCCCACCGACTGTTTGGTATGAAGGTTCCAACGTATCGGGGTCTATGCTGATTTTTTCGATGGCCCCTTCTTCGGCCCGCATACCCCAGCGAATGCCGCCTCCTTCAAATGCAGGGCCGGCGGAGCAGGCCGCCGTCATCAGCCAATCCTTGTTTCCCAGGACGATTTCACCGTTGGTTCCCACGTCGATAAACAGGGTCAGGGGTTCTTCGCGGTGGAGACCGGAATAGATCATTCCCGATACAATGTCTCCGCCCACATAGCTTGCCGGGCCCGGCATGATGAAAACCGCGGCAATCGGATTGGCTTTGATCCCGATCTCTCCGGCTTTGAATATGGGGAATTCCGAGGCGTTGGGGATATAGGGTTCCCGGCGAATGTAGCGCGGTTCGATCTTGAGCAAAAGGTGCGTCATGGTGGTGTTGCCGGAGAAGGCCACGTTTTTGATCTGCCGGTAATCGTTTTCGGTACTGTCCAGCGCTTCATCGATGAGGTTGTTGATGGTCGACAATACCATGCCGCTTAGTTTGCTCACCCCGTTTTTCTCCGCACAGACGATGCGGTTGATCACGTCATCGCCACAGGCTGCCTGCCGATTGTGACCCGATGTCGCAGCCAGGATGGAGCCATCGGCCATGTCAACCAGATAGACAACAATCGAAGTGGTACCCACATCGATGGCGAGTCCCAGGGATTTTTTTGCGCCGTTGCCCGGTTCGACTTTTAACACCTCATTGGAGCATTTTTTTCTGATAATGGAGACCTTGACCTTCCAGCTGTCGTCTCTCATGGTATTTGAAAGTTCCCGCATCACCTTTAATCCGACATTCAGGCGGTCAACATCATAGCCGGCTTTTTTCAGCCCGCGGTTGAGCCTGTCCAGATCGCTGACTGAGTCTTCCAGGGTTGGTGGCGATAGCTCGAGGGAGATCTCCTGGAGCATCGGCTCGATCCGGCTTACCAGTCCCTTGAACTGAACCGACAGTTCCTCTCCCAGGCCGGCAACTTTCAATTTTCGTTCAACCGCTTCCGGAGGAATGGAAACAGCAACATCACCCTGAAGCTTTGTGCGGCATGCCAGCAGGTAGTTGTTTTTCTTTTCCTGGTCTGTCAGCAGAGGTGTAGGGTCCGGCTCGACTGAGCCGGATTCCAGAATCAGTTTGCATTTGCCGCAAGCGCCTTTGCCGTTGCAGGAGGCGTTGATGTGCACATCCGCTTTTTGGGCGGCTTCCAGGAGGGTGGATCCCGGTGCCACTTGAACTGTCTTATTTTCCGGTTGAAAGGTTACCTTGCATGTGTCCACCTTCTTTAGGGCAGCCTCTTGCCTCGCCTTACGTGCTTTGCGTTTATGTTCGTACCATATGGGGCAGGCACTGCGAAATTTACAGTAAATTTCGGGATCGCGGCACTCGAGACATTCCTCGCACAGATAGATGCCGTGCTTGGAGCACATGTAGCTGGTCTCTCTATCCGGATGGTTCACACATTTTCCCATTTATATTCCTTTCAAGCGCTTAATATAGGCAAAACAATAACATTTTTGAGCCCAAAGTCAATTTGCAAGGATAGACCACCAGTTTATTCCTTTAATAAATCTGTCATATATTCAATTCCATTTTATCCGTGTTACGGTTTGCACTGGATACGTTTTAAGAAAAAAATACTTGAAAAAATGACGGGCGATGCAAATATGAAAACAGTGCTAAAAGTATATCTTTCTATCAACATGCCGGCAATCAACGGAAAGATTGCCGTTGTCAGGCTGAGGGTTCCGCTGATGCCGGCATAAATGGCACGGTTGTCGTTGGTTGTGATTTCCAGCAGAATACCCTCGATCGATATTTTGCCGGCCGAAATCACAAATCCCGAGAAAAAAAATATCCACTGAAAAAAATCAATACTCGTGCGGGAGAGGACCAGTGCCAGAAGCGGTAATAAGCCTCCCATAAGCGCATAGCAAAAGGATATCCCCTTGAATTTATATCTGTTGGCAATTTTTTTCCATATGATGGTTGAAAGGGCCATACCGACAAATTGCAGTAGCAGATAGTTGCCGATCTGGTGACCCGACAAACCAAAACGGGCTTTTGAAAGGGCAATGTAAAAGGGAATGACGGTGAGACCCAGGCTGGATGCGTTGATGAGTAATATATAGTTTGAAAGGTTTTTATCGTTTTTGAGCACGTGTGGTATTGCTTTAAGTACCTTAAGCATCCGGGATAAAGGACTGACCTTCCCCGGCGCCTCTCGAATCGCCCAAAAGCCCCCAGTGGCAATGAATAACAGGGCGGCGGCGATAATGAAAATAACCATGTAATTTTTAGGGTAGGGCAGGGCAATGACAAGATGGCGGACGACGAGGGCGGAACTCAGCATGGCCACGGAAGCGATGGCCTGCTTTGAAATGAGAAAGCGCCTCCTCTCAGATTTCGGAAGGGCCTTACCTAATATGTCGGTGTAAGAAATACCCGCAAAAGCGCCACTGGTCGCAAACAGCCCCACCCAGAGAAACACGGTGAACATCAGTATAGAGGGATCGCTTTTTTCGGCAATGGCCAGGGTATACCCCATTCCGGCTAAGGAAAGAACGCGCAGGTAAATGCCCATCAGTAAAAAAGGCTTCTTGCGGGTTCTGCCTGCCAGAAACCCGGCGAAC
>Ga0190293_1000139_pt1 | contig 25228 bp, 25 predicted proteins | sample 48693001_MG_FD_161671 | JGI IMG/M metagenome (GOLD analysis project Ga0190293, IMG submission 161671) | Hydrothermal vent microbial mat bacterial communities from Southern Trench, Guaymas Basin, Mexico - 4869-30-0-1_MG | ecosystem: Environmental > Aquatic > Marine > Hydrothermal vents >...
GTTGGGCGAGATCGAAACGCCGATTCTGCTGACCAATACCCTGTCTGTCCCACAGGCGGCAGATGCCATCATTAACTGGACACTGGCACAGGATGGCAATGAGAAGGTAGCCTCGGTCAACGCGGTGGTGGGTGAAACCAATGACTCGCGATTAAACAACATCCGCAAGCGTGTCATCACCTCCGGGGATATGACCAAATCCATCGCCAACGCACGTTCGGGTCCTGTTGATGAGGGTGCTGTTGGTGCCGGCACCGGTACCAGTGCTTTTGGCTGGAAGGGTGGTATTGGCACCAGCTCAAGAGTGCTGCCGGAATCACTGGGTGGTTACACCATTGGTGTCCTGGTTCAATCAAATTATGGTGGCGTATTGCAAATCGATGGAGCACCGGTTGGTGAGACCCTGGGTGGGTACTACCTGGAAAATCATGTCGAAAGTGAAAAGGCTGACGGCTCTATCATGATGATCGTGGCGACCGATGCACCATTATCAGATCGTAACCTGACCCGTCTGGCAAGCAGGGCACTGGCAGGGCTGGCGAGAACCGGGTCCTCCATGACCAATGGTTCCGGAGATTATGTGATCAGCTTCTCCACCGCCGAAACCGTGCGCCGTACACCTGCAAGACGCTCTGAAGTCAGTACATTGACTGAGCTGCCTAACGGAAAGATCTCACCCCTGTTTCAGGCAGTGATTGAAGCCACCGAGGAGGCGATCTACAACTCGATGCTGATGGCGGTAACCGTGAAGGGATATGATACCCGTACAGGCGAGACGCGGGTGATTAAAGCGCTTCCGGTGGATAGGGTAAAGGCTATCTATCAAAAGCACTCCCGTTATTGAAAGATATTGTCAGGTTCGGCATAATACACATAGGTGTACACATTATGAGGTGTATTTGTGAGAACCAATATCGTTTTAAATGATGAGCTTGTTTTGGAAGCCCAGGCACTAAGCCATATTAAAACCAAACGCGAACTGATAGAAGTTGCTCTGCAGGAGTTTGTTGACAACCGTAAACGCATGGACTTGAGAGAGTTAAGGGGTGTCAATGAATTGCGGGCAGACTATGACTACAAGAGTACCCGTTCCCGGGGATAAAACATGTACCTGGTGGATACATCTGTATGGGTCAGTTACATCAATGGAAATGATTCTCCCGCCGTTGAGTTACTGGATGCCTTATTACTAATGCCGATGGCTGTGGGAATTACTGACCTGATTTACATGGAGATTTTACAAGGCGCGAAAAGTGAGGCAGCCTATAAGAAACTACAGAAATATTTTTCCACTCAGAAGTTTTACAGATTTTCAGATCCTCAAAGCAGTTATGAAAAAGCAGCTCTTATTTATCTTTCCTGTCGTCGTCGTGGAATAACCATTCGGTCATCAATTGATTGCCTGATTGCGCAGTGTGCTTTGGAGAACGAATTAATATTATTGCACCACGATAAGGACTACAGAAACCTTGAGAAAGTAATTCCCGGCTTACGGCAGAAGCACTTTTTAAGCTGAGGTCAGGCTACTTTTAAACGGGCCTTCCATAAATCATGGTCCGCCTGCATTCGTACCCACATTTCTGCACTGGTTCCAATTTTTGATTCCAGGGTTAAGTATTTATGCAAATGGGCACCGCTGTTCAGCTAATGCACTTTACTAATTAACCCGGATTTTTTCGAAAGAATGTTACATCAGGCAAATCTTTAAAATGATCATCCGACGTTACTAAATCTGAGTTATGAAACTGGGCCGTAGCGTAGATAATGGCATCAGCAAACGAGAGTTTGTATTGAGTGGCAAAGTCTGCGGCCGACAAGGCAATACCGGTTGTTAACGGTATTACAGTTGCCTGTTCCGTCAATGCGATAACCTCTAAAGCCTTTTGTACATTGTGTTTTCGCTCAACCCATTTATAGAGTTCAAACTGGACAGAGGTAGGTACCAGCATTGTTTCAATATGGCTAAAAAAAGGTTTGTATTTTTTCACCAGTGAACCAGCGGTTATCCACTCAATCCAGCCACAGGTATCGACAAGCACTGTTTTCAATCCCTATCCTGCCGGTCCCGGTAATCTGCTGAATTATATTGAGTTTGAGGCAACATACCTTTTGCATCTTTTATTGTTCTGACTGGGATCAACTCGATAACACTTCCACGGGCAACCACGGTGAATTTCTGCCCTGCCTGCAAGCTCATGTCATCACGAATGCTCTTGGGTATGGATAGCTGAAATTTGCTGGAAAGCTTTGCCTGCAACATGATTTTACCTATTTGTAATCGATATGATAATTGTAAAATTATATATCACAGTGGCCTATTCGTCTAATTTTTGTGGTGTAACCTGGTCTGCCTATGGGTGGTCCAGATGCACCACTGATAAAGACACCGTCATCGATGGCAGTGGCCTGGTACTGGCGCCCGGGTTTATCGATACCCACAGCTGCTGAGGTCACCGAAATGGAAGCATTACTAACAGAGGGCCTGCGCAATGGATCACTGGGGCTATCCACCGGTCTTGAGTATGACCCCGGTATCCATTCTGTTACCGAAGAAGTGATTTCCCTGGCAAATATCTGCTCGGATGGTTGGGTGATTAATGAACTCAAAGGCCTATTACAGAAACTTATTCAGGCGGGCGTCATAGGAAAAACTGAGATGCCTGAGCAAACGGACTTTTTTGAAGTCAGGATGCAATGGGTTGATTAGAATATTGGGCTCTTCCGACCAGTTCGTCGGGTGAATATGAACGGAAGGAACCGCCAGCGCCACGCTAAGCTTACTGGCAATCCAGCCGGAGCCTAATTGCCGGGATTTATCCTGGTCGTGGAGGAGTTCCCGAGTTTCAGCTTCTTCAATATCAAGAAACCTGATGCTTTCATCAGGTACATCAATAGCGCCAATGCTCATTTCCGGAAAGGGGCTAATCATGTAAACAAGCCGCTCCAGCATGGACAGGGATTGAGTCATTGCAGTGTAAACCATTTGTTCGCCAGCGCGATTCCAACGCCCCCTGTATTGCGCGGCACCAGCCCCGCTTAGTATTTCAGAAGCATACCCGGGGCTGACGATTCGCCATACTCTGGCCATCAGGCCGGCAGTATTCCGAGTTCAAGTTGGGCGATCAACCCATCTACCATGTCAGCACCGACCTCGGATGAAAGCATTGCTAATGGTGTCGTGTTATCAAAAGCCACGTTCGGTGTTTTCAGCCATTTCAACGCAGTTTGCTCATCCCCGTTGTAGAGATCAATAGCATGTTCCAGGATTTGGGCGAACCGGTACAGCCGGTTTGATGCTGCCCCCCGCAACTGCTTGTTTCCATCTTTTGCCAGGCGGGAGTAATGCATACGTGAATATCCGATGATACTGCTGAATGCGCTCTCATCAATGTTTGCCTTCTTACGGAACCGTTCCGCAATCTTGCCGGTTATGCCTCTGGATAATTCTTGCACCATGTTGTGACCCTGGTCTGGTGGCAGGATCATATGGGTATACGGTTGTTGGGTTTGTGCACGCTTGTTTTCGGCAGCATCCAGAAGTTTTTTTGTTTGAATACTTTTGCGGGAAAGAGCTGCCCTGGTGGTCATGACGTTTTACCTGCGATGTAACATTTATATAATATAATAGCATAAATGTTACATGCCGTGACAAGGTCAATTATAATCCAAACTACCAATGAATCTTCAAGGTGTGAATGCACTTCTGTTTAGTGTTCCCTTACCACAGGGGTATAATCCTAAGTTCCACGTGGGACAGAAATTACGGAGTAATTCAAAAACGCCTCAGGGCTACTTCAACAAGAGACTAATCATGAAAGAAATCGAATGGGATGAATTTTTTAGTGTTGGTATCGAAGAGATCGATGACGACCATCGCTTATTGGTAAACCTGTCCAATATGCTCAATCATTCTGTAAAGGAGGGTGCAAGCAAAGATTATGTCGGGGCGGTGCTGGAAGAGCTCATTAACTGTACGGTCTGGCACTTCAGTCATGAAGAGCGGTTAATGCTGAAGTATGGTTATGAGGAACATGAAGATCACGAAGCGGAGCACCGCAGCCTGGTTGATGGTGTCAGGGAGTTGCAGCAGGAGTACCTTCAGACGGGAAACCTCGGGGAGAAGGAATTCGAGTTTCTGGAGCATTGGTTGACTGAGCATATCCTCGTTGCCGACATGCGATTTGGTTCTTTTCTTGCCACTGTGATGTAGCCATCTGGGCCGGCTAACCAGGGGTCAGATTCAAATGCGGCAACCGGTCATCAATTACCACGCCGGACTATCCGCATTTGAGTCTGACCCCGGCAATGTGGAAAGAATAACCTATTTTACCTGCTGGTTCTGAAGCAGCTTACATTCTGAAAGTCCAACGCAGCTTGGCCACCAGTTGATCGCTGACTGATTGCAGGTCAAACGAATTGTCATTGTCATATGGCCGTTGCCAGCCATGATTCCAGACGATGAAAAGGTCGTTGCCTGGTTTGATGGTCCAGCGAAAGCGGGTATTGGTCCCGACATCGCGGGATTCGGAATCGTACTGGACGTTGCTGGACAGGATCAGGTCCGGCGTAAAGGCGTACACGACATTGAACTGTGCTACGTCAAAGGTGAAATCTCCTTCGGGTAGTTTACCCACGTCATGCTCGAGACTGGCCTCCAGGCGTAAATGACCGGCGGGTGTTGTGTAGCTTGCAAAAACGTTTGTCTCGGTCAGTGTTCCGCTGAAAAAATCACCCCACCAGACCCTGGCACCGACACGCCATGCACGGTGACGGGCCGTTTCAAATTCCAGGCGGTAGCGCGTGTAGTTGTATTTGCCCACCGGAATAATCACCCCGTCGGCAATCTCAAAGGGCTCATCCAGGCGTTCGAAAGAGGGCATGATATTGGCCTCGATGTGTTCGCCTGTATGGGTTCGTGCATTGAATGGTGCCGTAAATATTCGCCAGGACTCTGCCTGACCGTTGGCATCCTCGATGTACCTCGGATAGAACTCGAAGAAAAACTGGCGTACCCAGCTAAACATACCGTCCTGCGGGCGTGGCATATAGGTGAGCCCACCCTGGTACCAGCGGGTGCCGGGGCGCGGCAGAAACCCCAGTGCCGGGTCCATATTGCTGCCAAAGTCCTTGAATGTGAGGGACAGATCCCACAGGTCATTGGGGTAATCGACCTTGAAGCCCCAGCCACTGCGGTCACCTTTGGGCATGTCCCCGCTGCTTGCTGCGGTCCAGCCTCCCACTGAGAAGTTTTTGTCGCTCCGGAAGCTTGAAGTGCGCCACACAAAGTCCAGCCCTCCCAGTGTATTATCGTGTATGCCCTCCGGGTCACCATGGGTGGTGATGGCACCTACCGTCAGATTCTCATTCACGTCATAGGTGAGGCGACCGGCATACATTGTTGTTTTCTCGGTGAGGTCAGTTTCCTCCGCCGCGACAGCCAGACCAGCCACTTGCCATGGGCCAACCCGGCCGAGCAATTTTATACCACCTGGAAGTGCTATTTTTTCGCTGTCAAACAGCCCAATCCGGCGGGAGAAGAAAGGGATAAAATCGCTGTGAAGGCCGGAGCCAAATTCAAATATATCCGAACCTTCCAGGAAAAATGGCCGCTTTTCGGGGAAAAATAACGGGAAACGGGTCAGGTTGGCCTGGCGCGTGTCCACTTCGGTTTCGGCAAAGTCGGGGTTGACGGTCAGGTAGCCGGTCAGGTCACCACTGAAATTCCAGGTCAGATCGCCACCGGCTTCAACATCATTGCTGCGTTTGTCGAGTTCGTAATCCTGTTGTGTACTCACCAGGCCATAGGGACTGATGGATAAACCGTGGCCCTGGCGCAGACCACCAACACCGGTTAACCGGCCCGCCCTGCGCAGATCGACGAAATTGGCGTCAAGGCTGATGCCACTCCAGCGCAGGTAGATCAAATCTCGCGCAACGTACCGTTCTACGTTAAAGCCCCAGTGATCCTGCCCCCAGGGGAAGCGAAGCGTCTGCGCCGGTATTTGAATTTCTGCGGTCCAGCCAGTGGGCGTACGCCGGGTTGCAGCATCCCAGATTCCGTCCCAGTCCGTGGACACATTTTCAGGGCCGGTCACCAGCCCATCGAGCCTTGCCGCTGCCGCATTGACCTGGAAATAATAGCCCCGGCGCCCGTCAACCACCGGATCGAACACGATGGACACCTTGTCATCACCATTCATGTTGCCGTCGCGTTGCATGGTATGCACGGCTATGGCGGAGGGGTCGGGGTCCGTACAGGTAACACCGATGTAAATTGAGCCGCTATCAACAAGTATCCGGACCTCGGTGGTATAGGGGGTCTCGCCACCTGGCACAGGGTCCTGTTGAACGAGGTCGGGTATGGTGCCCGCAGATCGCCATGCAAGCTCATCAAGACTGCCATCCAGGCGAATGTTCTGCTCAGCTTGACCTGCATTTACCGTCGGCGTTTGCTCCGGGGAAGCGGCTGCAATGATGGGTGCCGTCCATACTGAAACAGTGGCGGTCAACACCAGCAGGTATGACATCAAGGATCTGAAGTGAACCCCGCACAGCAGGGTATTACTGACCATTAGTCCCCGGTTTCCTTTTTTATTACGTTAATGAACTCCCGTATCAGGGGCAGTTCATGATCTACGGAATTATAAATCAAACCCAGCTCCAGTTCGGGTTTAACATCCTTTAATTTAAGGATACTGACACCGTCAATCCCGCCTTCAATGGCTGACAAACTGGCCAGGGTTACACCAAAGCCATTGGCGATGACCTGTGCCGTGATGTTGGATGTTTCCGCCATACCGCTACTCCTGGGTGAGATGCCAGCTTGTGCAAACAGCCTGGATAGCTGGGATGAAAAACCCGACATCATGCCCGTGGGTAACAGGTAAAACGGTTCGCCTTCCAATTCGCGAAGCCAGATTTTTCTCCTTTTGGCGAGTACGTGGTTTGCGGGCACAATTGCAACGATGGGTGTGGGTGGAAGTGCCTGCATCACGATCGACGTATCCAGCCGTGGGATCGGCAGGCAGACGAAACCCAGGTCCAGTTCGCCACTCAGCACTTGTTCCGTTACACGCGCAGAGGGTCGTTGCATCAGGCTTACGTGCACACCCGGAAACTCGGCATGATATCGGGCCAGTGCGCGTGGCAGCAGTCCGTGTTGAAAGTCATCGGTGTGGCCGATGCGCAAATGGCCGCTTTTTCCTTCCGAGAACAGTGCCACATTTTCCGCTGTTCGTTCCGCTACCCGCAGAGTTTCGCGCGCACCATCAAGTAGTATTTTTCCGGCCGCAGTCAGCCGCATTTTTTTGCGCCCGCCGCGTTCGATGAGTTGCACGCCCAGCTCGGTTTCGAGGTTCTTGATTTGCAGGCTGACCGGTGGTTGTGTCAGGTTAAGACGCTCTGCAGCCTTGTGAAAACTCAGCTCTTCGGCAACGGCGATAAAGGTGCGCAGGTGTTTTAGATCCATCGGTTGAAACCATTTTTTTGTGTCGAATTAATGATACAGAAATTATATCAAATAAGAGAAATAATATATTGGACTGTATTATAAGTTACGGCATACACTCATTTGATTAAGCCTCAATCCACCAATCGGAACATCCAACATGAAACGTAAAGTAATCCTGACCTGTGCGGTCACCGGCAATGCCCCGTTTAACCCAAAACATCCCAGTTTTCCTGTAACTCCCAAAGAGATTGCAGCATCGGCCATAGATGCGGCAAAAGCCGGTGCTTCAGTGGCGCATTTGCATGTGCGCGACCCTGAAACGGGAGAGGGCAGTCGTGATGTCGGGTTGTTTCGTGAAGTGGTGGCGCGTGTGCGTGAATACGATACCGACATCGTCATCAATCTCACTGCCGGCATGGGGGCATTTTTTCTGCCCGACCCGGAAAATGAAGGCCGCGCGCTTCCGGACAGTGATGTGGTAGGTGTCGAGGAACGCATTGAACACCTGGTTGACTGCTTGCCCGAGATTGCCTCACTGGACGTGACTACCGGCAACCAGGTCGAGGGCGCCATGGAGTTTGTTTACCTCAACACCACACGCACACTGCGTGCCATGGCGAAGCGGTTCCAGGAACTCGGTGTAAAACCCGAACTCGAGGCATTCCAATCCGGTGATGTCCTGTTTGCCAATCAACTTCTGAAAGAAGGCCTGGTGGATGGGACTCCGATGTACCAATTTGTATTGGGTGTGTTGTGGGGCGCACCGGCAACCCCGGAAACCATGATCTATCTGCGCAGCCTGCTGCCTGACAATGTTCAATGGGCAGCACTTGGCCTGGGCCGCATGCAATTCCCGATTGCAGCCCAATCTGTATTGCTCGGCGGCAATGTCAGGGTAGGGTTGGAAGATAACCTTTATCTTGAGAAAGGTGTTTTTGGCAGCAATGGCCAACTGGTGGAGCGCGCTGCAACCATCATTGATCACCTGGGCTGTGATGTTGCGACGCCTGCCGAGGCACGTGAAATGTTACAGTTAAAAAACTTCAGCTGAGCGAAGAAGGGAGAGGGACATGCCGGGTACAAATGAGCTATGTGTACTGATTACCGGGGCTGGCGACAGCGTCGGCCGGGTCACTGCCGAGAAATTTCTCGCCGCCGGCGCGCAGGTGCATATTTGTGATGTACGTGAAGATGCAGTGCAGGCCACGCTGGCTGCGAACCCGGGCATGGGCGGCAGTGTATGCAATGTGGGTAGCAAGGAAGACGTAGACCGTTTGTTCGACGATGCATTTGCCGCCATGGGGCGGGTTGATGTGCTGGTGAACTGTGTGGGCATCGCGGGTCCGCACGCATTGCTGGAAGACATTACAGATGAGGACTGGCAGACATCCATGCAGGTAAATTTGACCGGCATATTCTATACCATGAAGCGCGCTATTCCCGGTATGAAAGAGCGTAGATTCGGCGCCATCGTTAACTTTTCATCAGCCTCCACACTGACCTGTCTGCCCAACCGCAGCGCTTACATCGTGAGCAAATATGCTGTTGAAGGTCTGACAAAAAACGCGGCGCGTGAGCTCGGCCCTTACAACGTGCGATGCAACGCCATACTGCCCGGCGGCATCAATAATGATCGGCTGAATATGATATTTGAGCGTTGTGCGAAAGATCAGGGCATCACGGTTGAGGAGTTTGAGAAAGAAGCCCTGCGTTACGTTTCCATGCGTACCAAGATCGAACCTGCCGAGTTGGCAGACGCAGTCTATTTCCTTGCCACTGATACCGCACCCCATATTACCGGGCTAATGATGGAGGTTTCGGGTGGCGCAGAGTGGGAAGAGTGAGCACTGATATTTAAAACCTACTATGGCATTGTCCACCCCTGGCTGTGTGATGCCATGGGCCAGCTGACCACCCGGCATACCGTGGCATGGAAAGCCAATGTAATGGGCATGATCAGGGGTGCTTAACCAGTCAATACTCTTTTCGTACCCACACGGTAACGATAAATCTCCATCAAGTCTGCGAACACTGATTCACTGGTTGGCCATCGGCCGGCACCTTTACCACTTACCAGCAGTTCCTCGCCTGAGTCTAATTCCAGTCGCAGCCTGTTGTTTTCTCCCCGCACCTGAGCCAGCGGGTGTTCGGCGGGCAACTCCCGTGGCAGTACCTCTGCGAACACCTGGCCATCTTCTTTCCAGCAACGCGCGACAAGCCGGGTTTCACGACCAGCAGCACGTGCGGCCTGGGCGGATTCAGTCGAGATATTTTCGATACCCTTACACGTCACCTCCGTGTCCTGCAGATTGGTGCCGAAAGCAGTTCGCGCTAGAATACGGATTTTACTCGCAGCGTCCCGACCGGATAGGTCGTATGAAGGATCTGCTTCTGCAAAGCCTTTGTCCTGGGCAGCTTTGACGGCCGTGTCGAAATCCCAGCCATCTGCCAGGTGATCCAGAATGAAGTTACAGGTCCCGTTCAGAACACCTTCGATAGATTTTACTGGTGTGTTGGCTGATATACGTCTGATGCTTTCAATGGCCGGGAGTCCACCACCAACGCTGGCTGAGCACTTCAACAGCAGACCGTTACGGTGAGCCAGTTCTTCCAACACATCACTCTCATCCGCCATGAGATCTTTGTTGGCAGTGACTACATCCCGGCTGTTGCTGAGTGAGTGGGTAATGACGCTCCGGGCTGGCTCGCACCCACCCATGAGTTCGATGGTGAGATCCGCGCTCTGCTCAAGCAAGCTATCAACATCATCGGTTAACAGCGCTTTCGGCAGGGTTTCTCTCGCTTTGTTCGGGTCGCTTACTGCAATACCTACGATTTCAAATCGTTCAGGGTGAGCTGCAAGCGCCTGGTAGACACCGTAACCCACGGTACCAGCTCCGAATAAAGCCACACGTAATGGACCATGATCCGGGTGTGCGACTTCCGCCAGGCGGGTTGGTCCGGGTCCGACAAGTGTCCCGCCGGTGGTTCCAATCGAAGCCACCTCGAAGCTCATCTGGTGTTGCTCTGCGAATTTGATCGCCTTGGGTTGCACCAGCTTACCAGCGATCTTCAATGCATCCGGCCAGGTGATCGTTACGAAGTGCCGGGGAGCAGGGCCGGGCAGGTCGGGGTCACGTTCGAAAATACCGTCGACATCTTTCACCAGGCGACAACCCGCCTTCAATTGCTGCGCCACGAACAAGGCGGTGTCGTCAGAACCACCACGGCCCAGCAGGACGGTTCGACCCTGCGTATCACAGGCGATGAAGCCCGGTAGAACCGCTACCTGGCATGCAGACAGGTATTTTTGTATTGCTTTGACATCGACCTTGCAGGGGTCTGAATCCAGCGGGGCTCCTTCGGCCATTAATCCTATGCCTTCAGGGCTTAGCAATTGTGTTGTCAAACCGACGCGCTCCAGCGCAATGGACAATAACAATGCACTTTTTGTTTCACCGGTACCGACGAAGGATGCGATGCGGTAGGGATTGGCCTCCTTGTCCAGTTGATCCACCATACCTAACAATTGGTCTGTTTCCCCTGCCAGTGCCGAAACCACGGCGATAACGCGCTCTCCCCGTTGTACATGACGATAAATTGCGTGCACGGCGCGTGGCACGCTGTCTACACCCTCAAAAATGGAGCTGCCAAATTTCATTACTACGATGGGAGAGTTGTTCATTCTCTGTTCCTTGATCACGGTTCCAAATTAAACAGCCGGATTGAAGGAATGCGGGCAACAGAGTAGGCGAAAAAAAACCTACTCAGCTAAAGCTCAAGCAGGTTTACTGGCTCGCTTTAGCCGTATTTATAAAGCGCCCGCAAGCTGATTTTCAAATCGGCGCTGAGAGCACAATAGGCTTGAATACTCACTGAGTCAAGCCAAAAAGATAGCTCAAAAGTTCATATGCCATGATGACTGTTTTGTCCACTCTAGGCCGTCCAATCAAGGACGACCTTACCAGCCTCGACTTTCTTATACAGCCAAAGCGTAACGCCAGAGCGGCTCTTGAGCTGATGCGCAAGCTCTTGAAGAAACAGGGGTGTGCACCAACCTGGAATATCTGCGCACCTGGGCACTTTAATGTGACAATGTCCTTTCCACATATTCAATAATTCTGGTGGAGAACTCCTCATCAAATACATTTTGGCCATCTATTCGGTAAAAGCAGTGAATTCCGAGCCAGGAGTCTTTGAAATATAGCTCAAGGCTCGGCTTGTTTTTCGGATGCGATCTAGTAACCTCAGAAAATCCAATCAACCCCTGTTCGCGTAACCACACCGTAACTACGGTTGGGCTCCAATCTCCCTCAAGCGCAACGTCAATTCGCTGAATTGTATTCATTGAGATTTCGTGAATAATCAATGGAATTGTTCTTGAATCAGTCATTGCAAATAGACTCGGTTTCAGTTCAGACAACTACTAAATTAAGCGGCGAAGCTGTACCAACTGTCCGCAGTATCGCGCCGCGGTAACTTCCCGCGTTCGCATTAATGGTTAGCCTTAAATCGGCGAATAATTCCAATAAAGCTTATGAGGAACCAGAATGCCTCAATAACGAATGCTGAAAGATTGAATTCGAACATCAGTGAAATGATGACCAAGATAGCGCCTATTCCATTCAGTGTGGAAAATAGGAAACTTCGGCTGTCGATTCGTTCAAGTTGTAGAGCTAAATAGCAGAGAATGATTACAGCTACGCCAATATTACCGATAAAGTCATGCCAGCCGTAATCCATCAGATTGAACCAACTTGTTGTAATGCCAGCAACGCTTCGTCTGCCCTGTGGGATGGAACGAAAACATGGTCATGAAAGTAAGCAGCAACAATGTTGGCACTGATTCCTTCATCGGCCAGTATTTTCGAGACGGCAGCCGTTAGGCCAACTGCACTGAGGCTCGAATGGACCTGCAGTGTGATCATTCTGAATGTCTCGTCATAGTCGATAGCCTCCGCATCGGCTCGGTCCTTTGGGATAATCAGGGTCGAACCTTCGCGTTCGACAAAAGACGCGATGGGAGCTAAATGTGCCGCATCTCCATAAACGGCATCCGGAAGAGTGATAAAGATAAATTCACCCGTGAACAATATCGGATTCATAGAAGAAATAAGTTTTTGAAGATTCGTAATACCGTTCATTTGTTTGCTTCTCCAAGATAATTGCTAATATACGGGATGCCTCGATTTCAGTCTGAAAACATACAAAATCTTTCATCCATGACCGCGATGGTCGGCGCGAAAGTACTGAAGGAAATCGCTGGACGTCTGCTGGAAAACTGACTGGGTACCCACTTCTCGCATTACACCAATCGTCTCAACTCGTTTATCAAGTGCTGAATCTGATCCGAAGTGTGGGTTGAGAAGACCACTATGCGCAGGACACCTTCGTCGCCGACACCAGGGTAGTGGGCGTGCTGAATGGCAATGCCGCGCTCCAGCAACTCGCGCTGAACATGCGCCATGGACTCCGAATCGCCCAGCGCGAAAGCGGCAATCGGCACATCGCTATCCTCTACTTTAAATCCCAGGCTTTTGATTCCCTGCTTGAGCAAGCGTGCGTTGTCCCAAAGGCGCTGCCGCCATTGTGGATTGGCAGCGACAAGCTCGATGCCGGCCAGGGTGGCGGCTGCCAGGGGTGGCGGTACCGCTGAAGCTCCGCCCATTACGTGCCCTGTCATAACACGATCGATCAATTTGGCGGGACCTGGAATTACACCCCCGAATCCGCCAAAGGCCTTGGCCAGGGTTCCGCCCGACAGAAGGTGTTCGCCGGATAGGCCGAAGTGGTCGTAGATTCCCCGGCCATTGGGACCCAGGATTCCCATGGGATGTGCTTCGTCGAGCCAAAGCAAACCGTTATAGGGAGCAAGGAACTCCACGATTGCGGGCACGGGTGCGATCTGGCCGAAGGTAGAGAAGATTCCGTCGCTGATCATCAGCGGTCTCTGGCCTGGTTGCAGATGTTTTCCGAGCTTTGTCTCCAGATCATCGGGCGCCATATGAGCTACTGTGTGCATCGGTACCCCCATGGTCTTTGCCGCATCGAAAGCGCAGTAATGGGAGTACTCATCAATGAAGATAACGTCGAATTCGCCCGCTTCGAGCAGGGCTTTCAGACCAGCCAGGTTACTCAGGTAGCCCGACGGGAGATAAGCGGCCGCCTCCGTGCCAAAGAACTCAGCTGCCGACTGCTCCACCTGCAAGTAAAGCGGGGTGGTGCCCATGCCCGCACGGCTGGTCGCTGTGCTGTGACCGAGTTCCTGCCAGGCCCGACAGCCGGCCTCCATCAGGTCGTGGCTGGCGTGCAAACCATAGTATGAGGTGCCGCCAAAATACAGGCAGGGCCGGCCATTGAACACCGTCTCGGTCGCCGGCGCCGATTCCATTAACCAGGGAGGACCACCCATCTCATTAGTTGCACCTGAGTTGATGATTACCCCCAGAAGCTGGAGTTGAAAACGTCTACGACACCCTTGCTGTAGTTCAGGCCATCCGGATGGTCGTATTTCAGCAACAGGGGCCCATCAATATCCACGAAGTCGCAAAGTTGTGCTACGACGAACGAAGGTGCCATGCCAAGCGAGGTGCCAGTCATGTTGCCTACCATCAATTGGCAGCCCTTTTCTTTCGCGGCGTAAGCAAGCTTCAGCGCCTCGGTCAGGCCGCCGGTCTTGTCGAGCTTGATGTTGATCATGCTGTAACGCTGAGCTGCGGTTTCCAGTTCATCCGTGTGCAGGCAAGATTCGTCTGCAGCCAGAATAATTGGTGAGTCGAAGCCGCACAAGGCCTCATCGCCACCGCGCTTTAATGGTTGTTCGATCATACCCAGGTTGAGACCTACACACTTGGGTATCACTTCCTTCAGCAACTCGAAATCCCAGCCCTGGTTAGCATCGACGACCAACGCGGCATCGGGTCGGGCCGCGCGGATGGCCGCCAGTTTTTCGAAGGGCTGGTGGCCGTCCAGCTTGATTTTCAGAATCGGAGCGTCGGCAGCCGCGGCGGCCTTGGCAGCCATTGCTTCGGGGGTGGATTCCAGGCCGATGGTAAACACGGTAGTTACCGGCTTCGGATCGATGCCCGTCAATTCCCAGATGGTCTTGCCGGATTTCTTGCACTCCAGGTCCCACATTGCGCAGTCGATCGCATTGCGTGCACCGCCGGCAGGCAGCAGTTCCTGCAGTTCTTCGCGTGAGATACCCCTACGGATTTCAGCGGCGATGGCATGGGCTTGTGCGAAAATGCTATCGGCAGTTTCATCCAGGTAGAACACGCCCTGGGCTTCACCCCGGCCCATATAGCCACCCTCAGCCAACTGCACGACAATCCCCCGCGAGTTGATCCACTCGTGGCCGGAAATACGGAACGGCTCAGTCAGATCCCACTCTTCGATATGTACGCTAATCTTCATTATTGCTTCCTTTGGTGGCTCGAAGTGTATCCGGATATTGTACCGGGTTGTTCTGTTCTACTAACTTTAAGGTCATTACTGAATAATAACTAATTAACAATAGTTAAATAGATGATAACCTGAAGTTAGATCAGCTTCAATCCAGTGCTTCGGCCCCGATTGTAATTTCGTGAATAGATTACTTAATGAATGTTATTATCATGCATGGGACGTAATATGGGATCGTCGGATCCCCCTTCAGACACACAGTGGAGCAATAAGAAAAGCAATGGCGGCAAATTCAGCGACTAAGACAAGGGCGCGTGGTTGGGAGCGCAAGCGTGCCAATCGGGACACCTATGAAGAAATTCTGGCGGCGGCTGCCAAGGCTTTTTCGAAAAACGGGTATAACGGATCCAGCCTGGCTGAGATCGCCAAGGCTGTTGGGATCAAGACACCGGCGCTCTATTACCATTTTAAGTCAAAAAATGAAATTCTGTACGCTTATCTCGTTCGCTCGGGGGAGAATATCTCGACCGCCGTGCAAACCGGCGTGGCGGCAGCGGGTGACGACCTGGAGCAACGTCTGGTTGCGTTTGTGAAGTCCTACATTCGTACACAGCTTGAGATGATTGATACCATGCCGACGGTCAACACACTGATTCTCAGTTCTACGGTGTCCAAGGCGCTTACCAAGTCCCAGTACAAATGGGTTCAGAACTGGGAACGCAGAATGATTAAAATCATTCGCGATATCCTGGAAGAAGGGTCAAAAGCCGGGGTATTCAGTTACCGCAACCTTACACCCACCGCCTTTTTCCTGATGGGCTCTATTGATTTCGTGGTCAACTGGTACCGCCCGGATGGAAGTCTTTCGATAGATGATTTGGCTTCTGAGTATGCGGACCTGGCATTGGCGTCTGTAAAAACCTGAATACTAGTATTATTAATTCGATGGTTGTATTTTATTAACTTAATTAACTATAATTAGTTATTATGAAAACTGACCAGCGAAATAGTTGGAAATCAAACAGGCCAGCAACATGGACCAACCTGCCTGAACGGCAGGCGGTTGCCGGTTATCCGGTTGGAATACTCTGTCTTTCCGGTGTTTCGGCGCTCATCCCGGGCAATGTGCAGAATGCCGGAACATTCGATTTTCCGGTTCTGTACAAAGTGCTGGAAGATGTCCGCTTCGAGCAGATTGCCAATGGAGACAGGGCTGTCGAGGCGGCTATCGTGGCCGGGGCGAAAGAACTGGTGGCAAATGGTGTGAAGGCCGTCGTTGGCGCTTGCGGGTCGTTGGGGCATTACCAGAGCGCAGTCGCCAATGCGGTTGAGGTACCCGTCTTCATGTCGATCCTTATGCAGATTCCGTTCATACTCCGATCCTTGGGGAAAAACCAGAAGCTAGTTGCTGTATTTGCCTCGACTCAAACCTTTACACCACTCATTCAGAGTGAGTGTGGTATCGATGATCTCGACCGAATCGTGGCCGTGGATCTCATGGGCTGTCCCTCATTTGATGGAATGATCGAATCGGAAATTGAGTTTGACGGTGATGCATTGTTGGCAGAGATGATCGCCCGCATCGAATCCGTTATGGACGATTCAGTTGGCGCACTGCTACTGCAATGCAGCGATTTACCGCCGTTTGCAGCGGAACTCCAGCAATATTTCGGGCTGCCGGTGTACGACATGACTGGACTGATCGGCTGGTTGCAGTCAGCTGTGGTACGCAGGTCTTTCGAAGGTTTTCTTTAACAGACGATCAATGTAATGGCCCGGGTAAGGAGGGGCAGAAAATGAAACGAGATGTCATTGTTACCTGTGCAGTCACGGGTGGTGCGGATACGACGGGAAAAAACCCCAATATTCCCGTTACACCGAAAGAGATTGCAGACACGGTCGCAGAAGTCGCGGATTCAATGATGGTTTGGTGTTCGGCTCCGGAGTGTCCATGACAGGACAGCACCAACGACAGGCACTGGAGCGCAGTATCCCGTTCCGCAGCTACGTGGCACTCGGTCTGGGTGTGATTGTCGGCGTTGGCTGGGTGGTGTATACCGGCGAATGGCTGCAACAGGGAGGTCCGATGGGCGCGATGCTGGCCTTTCTGATCGGTGGCTTGCTGTTACTGCCGATCGGCATGTGTTACGCGGAATTAACCGCCGCGCTGCCATTGGCTGGCGGTGAATTGTCATTTTCCTATAAGGCTTTCGGTTCGCTGGTCTCGTTCCTGACCGCCTGGGTGCTTGCCCTGGGATATGTCGCAGTTTTACCATTTGAGACTATTGCGATCGGCACCTTGCTGGAAACGCTGGTACCGGCGATCATCACGGACCCTCTATATTTTGTGGGTGCCGGGGATGAAAAAGAACGTGTTTCTCTTTCCATCATTGTGCCGGGCCTGCTGGTCGGCGTGTACCTGATCTGGACCAACTACCGTGGTGTGAAGAACTCCGCCCGATTCCAGATGATTGTGGTCACTGCCATGATACTGTGTACCCTGGTCTTCTGTGGTGTAGCTTTGTTTCGGGGCCAATTCCAGAATTTACTGCCCCTGTTTCCGACTGCAGAGTCTGGCCTGCCCTCGATCGCCGGAATGGCATCGGCAATCATTTCCGTACTGGTTGTGGTGCCGTTTTTCATGGCGGGTTTCGATGTGATACCACAAGCCGCGGAAGAGTCCGGCACGAGGGTGCCACCAAGAAGCCTGGGGCTGGCAATACTAATCAGTATCATTTGCGGGTCGGTATTTTACGTGGTGATCATTCTTGCCGTGGCCATCAGCATGCCGTGGACGGTTTCGGTCACCTTACCCATGACCACATCGGCTGTTTTCGAAGCAGCCTTTGGCTATGCCTGGGCTGCCAAGTTGGTGCTCTTCACCGCATTGCTGGGTCTGGTCACCACTCTGAACGGCATGTACATTGCAGCTTCCCGCCTGATTTTCTCGCTGGGTCGGGGCGGCATGCTGCCACACTGGTTTGCGGGTGTGCATCCTGTGCACCACACACCAAAGAACGCCTTGCTGTTTGTTGGGGGTATCTCCCTGCTGGGCCCTTTTGTCGGCAAATACGCCCTGACTCCAATCGTCAATACCAGTTCCTTCTCGTTCACTATCGCCCTGGCAGTCACCTGTGCCGCGGCCATTTTGCTGCGCAGAACCTCTCCCGAACTGGAGCGGCCATTTCGTGCAAAGGTACCGGTGATGTACCTGGGGGTAGCTATTTCCATACTTCTGCTGCTGCTGATGACCCTGCCGCAGAGTTCCGGGCAGTTGAGTAATCTCGAATTTCTGATCACCGGGACCTGGGTTCTGTTGGGTTTGGCCGCATTCTACTGGCGTCAGTCCCGGCACCCCTTAGCCAAGGAAGAAAGGGACTACCTCATCCTGGGTGAATATTCCTGAACACGTGGAACTAAGCCAGGGTTTTCTGTCAGTATGGAATTATCGGTAGTTCGAGTATTGAGGGAAACTGAATGCCACGATGAACCCGGATAGTTGGTGACAGGTTGTCTCTGTCATGCGGATCATTAGCAGGACTCAGTTTGGGATGGAGCGAAAAATCGGGCCAGTTGGCACCAGTAATCGCCAGGCGAATCCGGTGGCCCTGGCGGAACAGCCAGGAAATGGGCTGCAGGTCTATGACCAGTTCGATCACGCGACCATCTCCTAATGCACCTTCGTCCCAGTGTGCTTTTTCGTATCCATGCCACGGTAGTTTGGGCTTGATGTCAATACCACAGTCCGTTATCAGATTATTATCGTGGAGTTCGTGCCAGCCTGCGCGCAATTGACCTTCGCTTACCATGAACGCACGGCCGTCTTTATCCACATCTTCAAGGAAGACGTAGAAATCGCCACAGTCAGCATCTGAGGAAACCCACAAGCGGACAACCGGATGACCCGTCACTTCCATGTCTGTTTCAAGAGCTGCTGATGAGTAGCACAGGCTCGATGCGTCCTGTTCAGTCATATCGGGCGCACCTTCCGGTGGCGTGCCGCCCAGCCCTGTCCAGCGGCTGGACAGGTTACTGCCATAGCGGCGGTCGTGGGATAGATCGACCCGGTATGGATCGCTGCCATTGACAGCCAGTGATTCTGTCAGTCCCTGGTTCCCTGCCAGGTGCATTTTGAGCACTTGCTGACGGGCCAGCGGCCACTCCTGTTCCTGCCGCCAGCCATCGCCGTTGATGGTGTAGATCAGCACGGGGGGTTCGTTGTCGATGCCGTTGTCGATTCCCTTCAGGTAACAGTCGAAAAAGCGCCGTCGCTCGGCCACCAGATCAGGCGGCTCAGCGCCCAATTCGTCATACGGGAATCCCCGAACAAGATCATGGAAGCCGGGGAACATGGCCAGCCGCGAAGGATTGGTAGCTGCCAGGCTTGCATAGAGTTCACATGTGCCGCGTGCGAAGCCATCGAACCAGGCGCCCAGGTTGTAGATGGCGATGTCAGTATCAGCGATGGGACCGACCATATTGGAACAGAAGTCCCGTCCATTTTCTCCGGATTTCGCCCGGGTATCGATAAAGGGTTCATTGTCCCAGTCGTAAGTCATTTCCATGTCGGCCCGGGTATCTTCCTGGTCATCAACCGGAACAAGCGGGGTAGCGGGATCGACCGGAGCGGCAATAAGACTTCCGGTTACCTCGCGCACTGCCACGACCTGATCTGACAGCTCGCTTCCGGTCAGAAAGCTGTGCATGAAAATCCCGCCCGGGAAAAACTGGCCGGTAAAACCATCCAGTGGAACAACTGCCGGCATAATAGCTTTCAGCGCAGCCGGTTTGCGCGAAGCAGCCGCCAGCTGGGTCCAGCCGTGGTGCGAACCACCGACCATGCCTACGTTGCCGTCGCACCATTCCTGTCCGGCGATCCAGTCGATCATTTCACCGGCATCCTGCTGGTAGCGCCAGCCAAAGGTCATGGCGGCTCCGGTTGAGGCCCCGTTGCCCCGGGTGTCAGCCACCACGAGTACATAGCCGTATTTGTGGTAGTCAGCCAGGTGTTCCCCGGGCCGATTAAGGATGTTCGGAGTGATTTTGCCACTGTCAGGGTCGATCGTGGCCCTCATGTAGGGCGTAAAATTGAAAATAACCGGAAAACTCGACGCAGGACGTTGGTTGCCAAGACAGCCTTGCGGCAGATAGATGTCAGCGGCAATCCGGGCGCCGTCACTCATCTCGACGTATTCTGAGTACCGGTTCCAGCCCGAGTGGGTTTTCTCCGAGTAGCCCTGGTATTCGAATGGCTGACTGATTCTGTTGGTCATTTAATTCACTTCGTTCAAGGGTGCATTCCAATACTCACCGGTGATGCTCAATCACTGGCAATATAAGGTGTGACGGATACTCTGCGCTATGGTGGATCGTGTTTTTCGCCACCACCCATTCTGTTTCGCCATAGTTGTTGCCACCGGTGTTCAGGTTTCGCGCGGACCTCGGGAAATTGCTGCTCGATACCTCGAGCCGCAGCCGATGGCCGGGCTTGAGGGAATAAGCCGTGTCGTTGAGGCTTATTTCCAGCCGGTAGATTTCACCTGGCGCCATCATTACCTGCTTATCGAAACCCTCGCGGTAACGGGCTCTGAGAATACCATCCTGGATGTTGTAGGCTCTTCCATCCGGCCAAACGTCCACGAGCTTTAGTGCAAAATCTGTATCCCTGGCCGATGATGATACCCAAAGCATCGCCCGCACTGGCCCGGCCAGCGTCAGGCCTTTTTCAAGAAGCTCCCCCGTGTATACCAGTACATCCGGTCGGAGTTCAATATCGGATTGATCGAATATACCGGATTGGTCTTCGGGATTGCCGGTGCAGCACACGGTACCGCCGCGGGAGGGCACCGGGTTCCCCGGATCATAGGTGAAGAGATCGGGTTTCTGTGCGCCGGGAGCGGCGACAGCCAGCGTGCCATCGCCCGAAGATGTATTAGCATTGCCACCGCTACGCAGATAGTAAGTCTGGTTCACCGAGTTTGAAGGCGGCCAGGAGTTCGCACTCTTCCATTCGCCTTGGCCAATCAGGTAATACTGAACCCGGGGCATTTCGGTAACACTATTTTTTTCACCCTTGAGCCAGTAATCGAACCACTTCAGGTAAGTCTCCCAGTAAGGTAGTCGCGCGTCACCCACGTTTACCTGGCCAACCATCGTATTGAGGGTGGCCTTTTCCGAGTCACAGTGACCGACCGGAGATATGATTGCATATTGACCTTTCCGGGCTTCATCCGACACTGCTTGTTGCTGGAAGCGATTAAACAGGAACAGCGATTGTGATACGCCATAGTCATACCAGGAATTGACGTGTAGCGTAGGGACGTCGAATGTGTCCTGATCGGTGATGTAGCCCAGACTATCCCACCAACTGTCATTCAAGGGGGTGGAGGCAAAAGCTTTCCAGTCGGTGGGACCGGCGCCCTGTTGTTCCAGGAGATCGACCAGGGGCAGTGATCGCAACGCTTTTTCAACATCACCCGGCTGGAATTGCCCGTCCGTTCTGTTTTTGGTCCCATATGCAGTGAACCAGTCATATCCACCGGCCAGGTCAAATACCCCGCCCTGGTAGGCGCCGAAGTAACTGTAGTAGCCGCCCGCCTTGCCAACTGCACCGCCGGCGGCCCTGGCAATCATGGCTTTGTGCGCAGGGTGTTTCTCAGCGGCCAGCATGATTTGGTTCTCGCCGCGATAGGAGCAGCCAGTAGAGCCAGCCTGCCCGTCAGACCAGGCCTGTTTCACGATCCAGTCGATGAAGTCGTAACCGTCCTTGCGATCAGCGCCGGAAACGATGTATTTACCTTCCGATTTCCACTTGCCGCGCACGTCCTGCACCAGGACCCGGTAACCATGCGAGGCATAATACCTGGCCTCGTCGACAGCATAATCCTTGCCCTTATGATAGGGCGTGCGGATGGTGATGGCGGGCAGGCGTTCCCGGCCGGATTTCGGGAAATACATATCCGTTGCCAGCCGGATGCCATCCCGCATGGGCACCATCATGTCCTTCTCGACCCCGACTTCGAACGGCCCGGGCAGGGCGTTCAATAACTCCGCCATTGCTGCCGGGCTGAGCAGGAGCAGTAATACGGATAAGGCGATTCGGTTCACGGGCCCGGTGATTGCGATGCCGGATCGAACTGATTAAACCAGTCCAGCATGTACTCGATCATACGGATTTTGTTCACCGGTTTGATAAACCAGTGCCCTTCATCCCGCAGCAGTACAAGCTTGGTTGGCACGCCGACCAGCCTGAGCGCAACGAAGTACTCCAAAGACTGACTTACAGGTGTTCCTGTGTCGTTTTCACCCACAAATACCGCTGTTGGTGTTTTGACCTGGTCAACGTACATGATGGCGGAGTGTTCGAGCCATTCGTCGGGATCTTCCCAGAAGGGTTTGGCGCGATGACGGTATCCCCAGATAGGATAGTCAGCGGTACCCGCCGCACTGATCTGATTGACGATAGCGCACATTGCAACGGCTGCCTTGAATCGATCCGTGTGGGCTACCACCCAGGCGGTTTCAATGCCGCCTGCACTGCAGCCTGCCACGAACATGCGTTCGGCATCGACATAACCTTCCGCCAGGGCCGCATCGACACCGCCCATGATGTCTTCAAAGTCCTGCTTACCCGGAAACCCGCCGGTGACCCCACCGGCAAACTCTGTGCCATATCCGAGCGTACTGCGATAATTGATCAGTGCTACGACATAACCTTTTGCTGCCAGGTAATCGACCGTTTCCTGGTAGTACTCACCGTAGGCACTATAGGGCCCGCCGTGAATCCAGACGATCAACGGGTATTTTTTATCAGGATCGAAGTCCGAAGGTAATTGCAGCCACTGTTGTACAGGCGTGCCGTCTGCGGATACGAAATCAATGCGTTGGAATGCACCACGTTTGCGCTCATCGTATAACCAGTCGTTCAGATGGGTGAGTTGGTTCAGTTTGTTGAAATTGCGGGTTTTGGTAACGAATACTTCAGATGGTTCGGTACCGCTGCCTTTTGTGCCGCTAAGGATTCCGTCAGCAGACAGGGAAGTTGGCGTCAGCATATGCTTGCCTTTAGTAAGCATCTTCGGCTTGCCTTCCAGTGTGGTGCGGTAAAGTTGTCGTTCGCCGTTTTTGGCAAGATTAAAATAGAGTGCTTCGCTGTCATTAGCCCAGAAATAGTTGAATACCGTGTCATCCAGATCACCTGATACCCGCCGCCTGTCACTGCCGTCAATTTTGCTGACCCACAGTTCCTGCATCTGGTAGACGGGAGACGGTGCGCTGTCAAAACCTATATAGGCGAGGTACTTGCCATCCGGTGAGATACTCGGTGATCCCCACACGCCCTCTTCCAGCGTTACACGGCGGGACTCTCCGGTTTTGAGGCTAACCTCGTTAATGTAACCTGCGTAACTAATGTCCGGGTTTTCTTCCATGAGTGCCGGAAAAAAGACACTGTTGCCATTTGGGTGCCAACCCAGGTAACTGCGGTTGGCACCATACATGATAATCGAGGCCGTCCAGTCACCGCTTGTCAGTTGACGTGTTTCACCACTATCGACGGCAATAACAAAAACATGATCGTTGCCATAGGGCAGGTAGCCGGCGCGGTCAGCACGGAAGTTTAGCGTGTCGATAACCAGCGGGTCTGCCGACCAATTGGCGCCTTTCAATTCGCCCACGGCCTCCGGCAACTCGACCTGCCAGGGTGATTCGCCCGGCACGAAACTGTAGAAGGCTATTGACTTTCCGTCAGGCGACCAGGTTAAGCCCCACGGGGATTCATCAAGATCAGAAATCTCAAGGCCTGTCGCCGGCTTATTCATATCAAGCAGGAAAATCTGTGCTTTTTCGTTGCTTCCGGCTGCAACGTAGGCCAGTTGACTGCTGTCCGGTGACCAGGCGAAGCCGCCACCTTCTCTGATCAACTGGCGCTTTTCACTGCCGTCGGCGTTCATGATCCAGGTTTCTGCAGTGGGCGCGTCATTAGCGACATCAATACTGTAAACCTGGTATAGGATTCGTGTGCCATCGGGTGAAATCAGCGGGTTGCCCGCACTCTTCAGCTTAAAAATATCTTGCGGTTGAAAGGGTATTTTTTCGTTGGCTACAACCGAGAGCGAGCAAGCTAACAACAGAAGAATGAACGGTTTCAGGATGTTTTTCATGGGTGGGTGTCCTTTGAGAAATTCTTTTGCAATATGAAGACTAAGTTTCATCAACGGTTTGATGACGATCGCTTCTTTGTTCCAGGCGGCGCCTGACTATGTTGTGCCGGGCCTGGGTCAACGGGTAGAAGATTAGCAACACCATGGCGGTGGCTGAGAAAATGATCGGCAGGATGGCGATGGTTGTCTTCATGCCCCAGTCACCGAGCGCTGACTGGGCACTTAATTTTACATCGAAACCGAACAAATCAAGGGTGTAAAAAGCGATGGCGCCACCGACAGCGAAATTGGCTTTCTCAATGAGTGCGGCCAGGGAGAAATACTGGCCGCCTCGATTGTGCCCTGTTTTCAGGGTATCGTAATCGACAACATCCGATAGCATCGCGTAGGAAGCGACATTGCCAGCCGCTGCACCCGCATAAACCAACAGGACGGCAGCCAGCAGCCACCACAACGGGTCTCCCTGAACGGTAAACAACAAGGTCGTGCAGCCGAGTATTGAAAATACCGTACCACCTGCCCAGGTCGGATGTTTGCCGAAACGGCGCATCGCCACCAGGCAAATCGGCAGCGCCATCAGCATGAAACCCTGGCCAACCAGCAGCACCAACGGAAAATTCTCGGCCCGTTGCAAATATACATCCACGTATAAGAACACCGTTGTACTGAAAACACCATCTGCCAGGCCGCCAGAGACGGTGATAATCATTAGCAGGATCATTGGTTTATTGCGTGGTACGGTTTTGATGAAATCAATTAAGCGGTCGTTTTTTTTAGATTGCAGGCGCGTACCTTTCGGTACCTTCCATATCGAAAACACAAGGGTAATGGGCGCAAGTATCAAAACCAGCCAGAATACAGATGCCATGACTTCAAGCGTAATCCTGGAGGATGCAAAAATTGGCAAAAGCGGAAGCAGTGCGAACGATAACCGCCCGATACGGTCCCCGATGACCCGGTAGGTTGATATACGCGAGCGCTCGTTGTAATCGTGGCTGAGTTCCCCCTGCCACGCCAGCAACGGGATCTGAACCATGGTCCAGCTCAATGTCGCCGCCATGTACCAGATCATGAAATAGGTTGCATCGGCACTATCAGGCGGGATGAAATAGTAAAAGGTGCTGATAACGGTTAAAACCATGCCAAGGGCGATCCACGGTTTACGTGGGCCGAGTCTGGAGCGTGTACGGTCAGAGAGATAACCGATCAACGG
>Ga0190293_1000140_pt1 | contig 25226 bp, 22 predicted proteins | sample 48693001_MG_FD_161671 | JGI IMG/M metagenome (GOLD analysis project Ga0190293, IMG submission 161671) | Hydrothermal vent microbial mat bacterial communities from Southern Trench, Guaymas Basin, Mexico - 4869-30-0-1_MG | ecosystem: Environmental > Aquatic > Marine > Hydrothermal vents >...
TAATCTGAACTGCCGTGTGAGCCATTCCACCACAGTGTCAAAAGCCCAGTCCGGCGCACGGTCAACGGTTCCGTCCATGATCCGGGTCATGGTATCCACCAGGTGCTGGTTGTGTTGCATGGTTGTGAGCCGGTTTCGGAACATGGCAGCCCCTTTGGCCGGCTCCTTGTCAAGCTGGCCCATGATATTTGCTATTTCATTCTGGAATCCTTTGATACCGTAGTGTCGGATAAAACCGTTCCAGGCTTCGATGATTTGCGAAAAGTCATCCAATGGTTCTGATATGGCTTTGAGCTTCTTCATTGTCCAGTGATACTTATCGTTTTTTAACAACTGAAGCCTGGTGGGAAGAATTTCGTAAGGTATGACCCGGATATGGGAGATGCCGTTTTCGGCGACCCCGGCTTTTACGAAATAACCGATTTTTCTAAACTGAAGCTTGGTATGCTGGAAGAAGACAAAGTTACCCAGGCTGTAACAGATGGGCACATGATGCCGTATCTGTACTCCCTGGGGTACATGGGGGTGGTGACCGATGATCAGGTCGGCACCGGCATCTGCAATCCGCTGAAAGGCGGCAGCCAGATAGGGTGGGGGGTAGGGGATATATTCGACACCTCCGTGGCAGATAACAATCGTGGCATTGACGTGTCTTTTCAGTTCCTGAATCTGACTGACGACCCCATCGACGTCCCAGCCATAAACCCCCGGGTTTTCCCCTGCTGCAGTCAGGTCTTCACCCTCGCTGAAGTTGATAATGCCGATCTTGGACCCCTTGCATGGTATGATCAGGGGCGCAGACGCTTCTTCTAAGGACATCCCTGCGCCAACGGTCTTGATGTTGTTTTGATGGAGCAGATCCCTGGTTTTTATAAATGCCCTGGTTCCGTAGTCGAAAACATGATTGTTGCCCAGGGTAGCCACCTCGAACGGAATCGTGGTGAGTCCTGAAATATGTCCGGAAACACCCTTGAGAACAGCCCCGCTTTTGGAAACCGGTTCCCCATCGTCCACGAGGGGGCATTCCAGGTTGACGATACGCATGTCGCCACCTTGCAATTCCGGAAGCAAGTCGCCATAAACAGCCTCTGGATCCTGGAGGATAATATCTTTGAAACCACGAATGGGCGCCCAGTCTGAACAGATGACGACCTCTGCCTGGGAATTTTTAATCCGGACATTGTGCCACGTTCCGGTTTTCCAATCCATTCTATTTTCAGATGGGTGATTCATACGTCTTATGACTCTTAATATTTAAAAGATGAACGTCCAACATCGAACATCGAACGTCCAATGTTGAATGAAAACAAAGATTGAGGCTCCCGTCGCAAGCGACGGGGAATGCGCTCGCTTTTGCGATTCAATACCAAGCCATTCTCCTGTTTCTTCATCTTTCAAATTCAAAATTCGATGTTGGACGTTCGATGTTCGACGTTTATTCGTTTCCCAGCGTTAAACACTTTTTAGGGACAACCCAATAAACTCAATAAACCCAACAAACTCAACGAACATATACCTTCGGCACCCTTGAGGTCAACGACGATACAATTTCATAATTGATGGTGCCAACCCTTTTGGCGATTTCATCTGCTGAAATGGTTTCCTCTCCCTGTGATCCCAGTATCACCACTTCATCTTCAAGATTGACATCCGGCACATGACCCACATCGATCATTGTCAGATCCATGCAAACCCTGCCGATGATGGGAGCCCGCACACCCTGTACCAGCATATGACCCCTGGATGAAAGGATGCGGTCATACCCGTCTGCATAGCCGATGGGGATGGTGGCGATCCTGGTGGAACGCGGCGTGACATGGGTGCTGCCGTAACTGACGGCAAAATCGGCACCAACCGCCTTTACGTGGATTACCCTCGATTTGATGGACATGACCGGCTTGAGATCGATCCGCTGCCTGTCTACTTCATCGGACGGCCAGAGACCGTATTGAGCGATCCCGGGTCTCACCAGATCCAGGTGAGATTCGGGTATATCAATAATGGCGGCACTGTTGGCGGCATGGCGATACTTGACCCTAAAGGAATGCTTTTTCAAGGATTCAAGCAGTTTCGTGAAACGTGATAACTGAATCCTTGCATGGTCCTTGTCCCGGCTGTCTGCATTGGCGAAGTGGGTGAAAATACCTTCCACTTCGATGCCGGGAAGGGCAGTGATGGTCAGAATATCATTTATGGCATGCTTGAACTGTTCACCTGAAAGTGACTGGACAGCGATTTCATCAGCCAGAAGACCCAGGCGCCCCATGCCGGTGTCGACCTTGATGTGGGCGTTGATGGTTTTCTTGCATCGTACGGCTTCGGCCGAAATGCTGCGGGCACCCTCCAGTGAGTTGAGAGCTGCCCGAATATCCTGGGATGCCAGGATGTCAACATATGCGGGTAAGCTGTGGCCAAAAAGCAAAATAGGTGCTGACAATCCTGCTTCTCGAAGTCTGACAGCCTCATCCATGCGTGCCACTGCAAGGAGATCGGCGCCGTTTTCAAGAGCCACCCGGGCAACCTGAGAGGCACCGTGACCATATCCATCCGCTTTTACGACAGCCATCATGACAGCAGACGGTGCGGTGACACGTCGCAACTCACGGTAATTATGTGCCAGCGCACCAAGATCGATTTCCGCCCAGGTCAGGGCGGAAAAGTCATTGGTTGGATGGAAAACCGCTTCCATGTCAAACCTTTCCCTGTCCGTATGCAGTGGTGTAGTCTTTGAAAAGTTGCATCACTTTCTGTGTTCTCCGGCCAGGCCGGCCGTCTCCAATGACGATATCGTCCAACTGGATAATTGGTACTACCTTCTTGTTGGAGGCGGAAATAAAAACCTCTTCCATGGAAGGCAGTTCATCCTTTTGGATCTCTCTGACATCCAGATCAAAGTGACCCTTAACCAGGTCTACCAGGACGCCTCGTGTAATCCCCGGCAAAATATCCAGTTTCGGTGTTATGAGTTTATTCTCTTTGAAACAGAAAAAATTCGTGGTGGTGCCTTCAAGAAGCCGATTCTTGCGATCCACATAGATGGACTCAATGGCACCCATAGCCTTCGCCCGCTCCAGTGCCCATACCGCTGTCAGGTAGTTGGTACTCTTGGCGCCAGGCATAAAGCGTTCGATCTCTGCGGTTACCAATTTAGCGCCATTAGAATACCACCAGTCAGGTAGTTGAAGCTTGGGCGTCACCATGACGATCAGATAGCCGTTTCCCTCAGGTGTGACGCCATCCGAGCTGATGCCGCCGGTGTATACGATGCGAATGTTGGATTCATCATGATGGGTGTTGCGACGGATGGTTTCTTCCACAATGCCACAAATTTCTTCTTTGGAGTGCTTGAGCTTGAGTCCGATTTTCTGGGCTGAATTTACCAGTCGTTGGACATGTTCTTTCAAATGGAAGGAGCGTTTGTTATACGTGACTAAAAAGTCGAATACGCCGAACCCCCTTAGCACGATAATGTCTTTAACGGACAGCACACATTTATCTTCATCTACGTACTGTCCATCAATATAATAGATATCCATTTAGGTCTCCTTTTGTGAGCGTCCTAACATTTTTGACGAGATAGTACAACCTGGGCTGAGGGATTGTTCCCGAAGAGGTGTGCCGAAATCTTGATGGAGAAGGGTTCGCAAAAAACACAGGCATACCCGTGGATCTGTCGAGGCTTTTTGCGAACACTCGATTCCCAAGAGATCGGTGCAGATCGAGAAAAAAATCGCTCAGATCAGGTTAAGGAATTTCGTGTATGACGGTGTATAACGACAGGATGATTGAGACATTCCATGAGAGCGGATCAAATCAAAGCTCTCATGGAATGCCCGATGATATGTCAGACGAACTCCGTCTGCTTTTCAGGTAAGGCTATGCAAAATATGCGCGGATAAATTTCAAGAACTTCTCGTTTTCTGCATCCGTTCCAGGGGTTACCCTGAAATATCCGGTTTTCCCGTGGATTTCACCGATTTTCTTGAGATATATTTTCTCGTCAAGAGCGGCTTTGAGTATTTCCTCGGTACTCTTGCCCGTCATGGTGCCATCGATGAGCATGTAGTTGCCGTTGGCCGGGTAGGGTTTGAGACCCAGCTTTTGTAGCTCTTCGGTAAAAATAACCATCCACTTGTTGTTGTGCTCAACCTTGTCTTTGACCTCATCCGGGTTGTCGATGATGGCTTCAGCGGCAGCAGCGGACATCAGGCTCACGTTCCAGGGCAGGAACATACGGTTGAAAGCAGCAATCATCTCTTCGGTTCCCAGGACAAACCCGAACCGGACACCCGCAAATCCATAAGCTTTGGAGAATGTCACCGACAGAAACACCTGGGGGTACTTCTTGATCAGATCTGCTTTTGAGGGTCTGTCAGTATTGTAATCCAGATATGCTTCATCTACACAGAGGGGAACACCGGTTTCACAGAAACGCTCCAGATCCACATCATCGATGAAGACACCCGTGGGGTTGTTGGGGTTGATGATCAGGATCAGTTTCGTCCTGTCATTGATGGCGGCAAGCATACCATCGACATCATACTGAAGGTCTTCTTCCCGGACAGGGATTGAAACAACCTTGGCGTTACACAGCTCTGCACGCGGCGGAAAGAGCTCAAAGGTCGGCGTGGACAGCATGAACTCGTCTCCGGGCTGCAGGAAGACACGCATCATGGCATCGATGGTTTCTGAAGAGCCATTGCAAAGTGCCACATTGTCAGGTCCCAGACCATACATGTCACCGATCTTGGTTCTCAGCCGCAGAAAGCTGTCAGGATAACGGTTGCCGTCCCGCATAGCCTGCGCCGCAGCCTCGATCACTTTTTCCGAGGGCTGAATGGGGTTTTCGTTGAGCATGAGGCGGGCGTGGTCAGGGTTGGCCCATGCCTTGTCCAGGATGCCGACATTGTACTCTCTTGCCGTATAAAGCCAGGGAACGATCCAGTCTTTTAATTCTTTTTTCATTTGAGTTTCCTTTCATATGATTATTTTTGCATGTTCCAAATAAATATCGATTCTACAATACAGATTCAAATGGTTCATAAGGCAGGTCAAACGCATCTGAAACACCTTTGTAGGTCACCTTTCCTTCAACCACATTGAGACCTTTGGCTATTTCGGGATTTTCCAGAGACGCGATTTTATACCCCTTGTCTGCCAGTTGAATGGCATAGGGCAGGGTGGCGTTGGTCAGCGCAACCGTTGACGTCATGGAGACCGCTCCGGGCATGTTGGCCACACAGTAATGAATAATGCCGTCCACCTCGTAAATGGGATCGTCATGGGTGGTGGCTTTTGATGTTTCAAAGCACCCGCCCTGATCGATGGCAACATCCACGATTACGGATCCTTTCTTCATGTATCCCAGCATCTCACGGGTTATCAGTTTGGGGGCGACAGCGCCTGGGACCAAGACAGCACCCACCACCAGATCGGCTTCCTTCAGCAGTTTCCGGAGGATGGCCGGGTTGGACATGAGCGGGAAACAGTTTTTAGGCATGACATCGGAAAGATATCGGAGCCGTTCCAGGTTGGTGTCCAGAAGATACACTTTGGCCCCCATGCCGCAGGCCATTTTAGCCGCATTGGTACCGACGATTCCCCCGCCGATGACAATGACTGTTCCCGGTTCCGTCCCGGGGACCCCGCCCAGCAGGACGCCCTTGCCGTTGTAAGTCTTTTCAAGGTATTTGGCACCTTCATGTATCGCCATCCGGCCGGCCACCTCACTCATGGGCGTCAGCAGGGGCAGGGAACCATTAGGTCTCTCAACAGTTTCATAAGCGACCGCTATGGAACCGGTGTCGATGATGGCGCGTGTCAGCTCCTCTGAAGCGGCAAAATGAAAATAGGTAAACAGCACCTGCCCCTTGCGGATCAAAGGATATTCCACCGGTAACGGCTCTTTGACCTTCATGACCATTTCGCTTTTCTCATAAATTGCCTGGGCGGATGGCTCGATCTGAGCACCGGCTTTTTCATATCTCTCGTCAGAAAAGCCGGAGCCTTGGCCGGCTGTGGTTTCCACCATGACTGTATGCCCGTGGGCGACCATCTGCTCGACACCCGCCGGTGTCATGGCAACGCGATTTTCCTTGATTTTGATTTCTTTTAAAATACCTACCTTCATAACGTCCTCCTTTTCTTAAGGGAACAAATATTAAGCGTTATTCAGACACTTGTCTGCAAATGAAACCATTTCCTCGGTGGCTTTATTGAATTGTGTTGCCGTACGCTGAAGAGCGGGGTGGGTATTGTACTCATCCCGGGAGTAGCCGTCCACTGCGTAGGCCTTTTCAAAATAGGGCACCTGCATCAGTTTATCCATGACATCCTTGGGAATGTCTTTAAGGATGCGGTCTTTTTCAAAAACGATCTTATCCTGCTCCTCAAAGTTGATCAACTGGTCTATAAAAGTCGGTGGACAGGTCACTACCGTTGCGCAGCCGGCTTTTTCCTCCAAATGCGGAATCCGGGTGACACCATCCACCACGGGTCCGATTCGAAGCGAACAGGAGAGCATCTTGCTCTCCAGCTTGTTATCGATGAGATACTTATAAGCTTTCTTGAAAATGGCCAATTCCGCCCATCTGACATCCATGTCGGAAAGCTCGATGCCTTTTTCAGATGCGAAGTCTCTCAGCCCGCCAAGATCTCCGTATCTCGATTCCATGTGCGTAATAACCGATCGCCATTTCGAAAGATCCACATGGTTCTTTTTGGCTGTTTCAAGACCGCGCTTGACGGTCTCGGCACAATCAACCAGCTGGGGCAGGATAAAGGTCAGGGTATTGTTGGTGGCGATTCCCTTGGAGGTCAGAAATTCGATGACTTCATACCCTTCTTTGGTACCCGGCACCTTGATCATGACATTGGGATTGATTGCTGCGATTTCGAGGGCCTGCTTGAGCATGGCATCTTTGTCAAAGGCACTGCGGGGATCTACCTGGCCGGAAAGAAATCCCTCCCTGTATCCGGATTTTTCAAACAGGGGCAGATACAGATCCGAACCCAGTTTGACAACAGAAAGGTAGAGTTTCCAGAAAAGTGATTCCGTATCGATTCCTGGGTTGTCGGCAATAATTTCCTGGGCCTTTTTTTCCCACAAAGGAATGTCGTCCTGGATGGCCTGAAGAGAGAGGGGTGGATTTGTTGTAACACCCCTGAAAAGCTGTGTCTCCGGATTGGAGGGGTTGTACATCCGGTCAAATTGCGCCTGCAGAAGATCTCGATCTGCTGCATCGGCTTTGTCGAGCAATTTTTTGCACCAGTTATTATAAATAACAGGTGATGAATCCCACCAGATTTCCATTCCCGGGCTGACGTCCACTAATTTTTCTAACAGGTTTCTTTCTTCCATTGTTGCCTCCTTGGCTTTTTTAGTTAGTGCCCATCCACAAATGGTCTTTTTCCGCGATATCGGCGTTGGACGCCATGATTTAACTCCTCAAAATAGCACGCTATTACTCCGGGTTAAATCTGTCGTCCGCCTTGATCTCACGAAAAAATCCTCATTTCTGAACGGACACTAGTTAAACTGCATTAATTTTCTACTTAAATTGAGCGATCTTAGGTTCTAATTGATATCAATGTCTCGTCATAACTTGGTGACCATGTTGTTCTACAAGCGACACCGTCGCGTTTAATAAAATCGCGTAGCGAGTTTATTGTTCTGTTAAATGATAACGCCCGAGTTCAACTGCGAATGCGTACTTATCGCCCCTAAAATAGCCACACAGAAATTCAATGGGCATATTATGGTCGTTATAAGTCACACTTTCCATATACAGGGCAGCAGCGCCTTTCTTCAATTTCAGGGAACGGGCAATCTCGCCGTTCAAACTGACGGCCGTGATGGTCTGCTCGCAGCGGGCCAGTGCGGTGTTGAACGAATTTGTGAATATTTCGTATAAGGATCCGGTCAGATCCATATTTAAAATACCATCGAACAGTTCAACCGGCAGGTAGGTTTCCTCATAGATAAGAGGCAGATCGTCACCGGTCCGCAAGCGCCGTATGGCAATCACCTCGGCATCAGGACCCAGTGTAAGCGCCCTTGCAGTACGTTCAGATGGTTGTTCTATGCCCTTACTCAGCAGGCTGGTATTCTCCTGGATTCCTGCGGCAGATAGCTCCTTACTGAAACTGGATATGCGGTTGAGCTGATGCTTAAGTGCGCTGGGTTCCGATGCCGTTACAAAAGTTCCTTTTCCTTTTTGCTTGGTTAAAAGCCCACTCTTGGATAATTCGGCAATAGCCTGTCTCAAGGTATTTCGATTGACCTGGCACATGCGTGAAAGTTCGACTTCAGAGGGAATCTTATCTCCCAAAGGGTACCTTCCGATCTGGATCGCCTCCTTGAGCCATGTGCTGATCTGCAGATATTTGGGTATCGGGTTGTTGGGGTCGACTATTTGCATTTTGATTCCATAACTTTAGGCATTTTATGGGCGTTTATTCTATCCCTGAATCATTGACCGTATCTTGTTCAGGATGTCTTCAGGATCAAGACCCTGGTAGGGTATCTGCTCTGCAATACCGCCTTGGCCTTCCCGTGTAACACCCAAATGCGCGTACGTGGTTGAAGTGCCTCTTTCAAGCAGCCATGTGCCGAATCTGGCACCCAAACCTGATTTGACGCTCTGGGTCTCCACCAGTAGTACAAAACCTGTGGAGCCCAGTCGGGTCATCATTTCCTCATCCACCACATTCAACGTGGGTTTGTTGATCAACCCGACCCGTATGCCTTCTTCCCGCAATCGATCCACGGCGTCCAGGCATCGGTAGAGCATTTCACCGTAGGAAACCACATACCCTTGATCGCCTTCACGAATGATCTCGTCTTTTCCAGGGTTGAAGCGGTATTTGCCATCAAAAAGGGGTTGCCCTTCTTCATTTTGTATATAAGGTACCGCAGATCGGGTTGAGAATACGAAGCGCAAGCCTTCGTCATCAAAGATCCTGGCGAGAAGCGCCTTCAATTGATGGGAGTCCGCCGGATAATAGAGGCGGGTTGTGTCGTTCTCCTGCAAGCCGTTGTCTGCAAATAAATTGTTGATGCCAAAATGGCAGGTATTGTCAGCCATATCGTCCACACCGGCATGGGAGAAGTGGGCCAGGAGGTTGGCGTTGTTCAGGCGGGCCATGGTGATCTCTGAAACAACCATTTCAAGGAATGCTGAAAACGTACCGAAAATACCTTGTTTTCCCGGGGTGGCACCAAACCCGGCCGCCACTGAAAAATTGTTCCGTTCCATGATACCGCCATGTACATAGACCTCGGGAAAGGTCTTGCGGATATGGTGAAGCCCGCATGATCCTTCCAAATCCGAGTCCACCACCAGCACTTTCGATTTTCTGTCGGGTATCTCCTGGAGGATATCACAGATAATTTTTCCGAAATTATCCCTGTTTTTAGCTTTTTCCTTTGAACTGCCGAGGTATGTTCGGGTTGCCGATTCTTTGGTCGCATTTTCTAATATTTTTACGGCTGCATCTTGCTCTTTCTCTTTGAGGTAATCAATGGCCAGATCAACCGCTATGACGTCATGCCCCTTGGGTGTCCCTTCGATACCCTTGATACCGGGACCCATTTTCCGATAATTGATCAATGCAATGGGCCCATCGGTGGATAATATTTTCTGGATGTTCCGGTAAAGCGCTGCCAGGTCTTCCCCATCGCAGGTTTCCACCGGCATGCCATGTCCCTTGAGAGTGGTTACGACGCTGAACCCTTTCAGATACTCGCTGGGATGACCGGCAATGGTCACATCGTTGTCATCGATGAAAAGTTTGACGTTCAGGTTCTGTGCAACGGCATATCTTGCGGCCTCTGCATCCCCGCCTTCCTGCTGGGATCCATCACTGCCGAACATAACGATGGTTTTTTCCGGATTGGCAGTGGCAATACCATTAACGTAGCTCCAGAGGTGTCCCAGTCGACCCGAACTGAAGAAAATGCCCTTGGCATCATCTCTTTCCGGATGGCCATAAAGCCCACTTTCGAATTCACGGTAGTGAAACAGAGATTCAACGGGCATGTGTCCATTTAATACTGCCATCTGGTATTGGGCGGCAACACGATGGCCGGCCTCATCGAAAAAAACAGGGTATATGGAATCGTCGTTCTTCATAAAACCATCGAGAATCAATATTTCGGGGACGATATCATACGCACCGCCTGTGTGACCGCCAAGACCTTTGGTATTTGCAAAGGCTGTAAAAAATATAATACTGTCCCGAACCAATTGAATATTCGCACTCAGTTGATCCATCTGATCGGTTGTAAGCTCTTTCTGGGATAGATCAAATTTAACAGGGGTGTAACCCTCTAAATTAAACGGAAACTGCATTGGCATCCTCCTTTTTTTCCGGCGCATTTGATCGTTGCCGGACCATACAAGAACGTATAGAGTTATAAATGTATATACAGCTATACTGTTTAAGAGAAATGCGTTGAGTTGTCAAGTAAAATATGGATAATATTTGCCCGGAATTTGAATAAGTCCAAGCCCAGGTGTGTTTTTGAAAATAGCAGGCAGGTAAGAGGATATATGGGGCGGATAACGACGAACACTGGGGTAAAGGCTGAATGTGTGCATTTTTATTAATTCTGATCTAAATCCTCCACCTCTGGTGGAGGACCCGGTACTGATGTCAACCATCACTCTTTTGCCGTGAAACTGAACTTTTGGCCGCCGATGGTCGCCTCGTACATCAGACCGCCTTTTGATCGAATTGGTCGAATATATAATAATGCTAAATCACATCCACGGTATTATTTCCATTGTAGGGGCGCCCCTTGTGGGTGCCCGAACAACCGAAATCAATTCGCCAAAACGGGCAAACACAAGGCCTGCCCCTACAATGGGATTGGGGAATATTGTCGGCACATTCAAATCAATCACGACGCATTAATACATCCGCGGCGTCAAACAACACGGGTGGACACCGTTTCCCGGTAAATTATGGCAGCGCAATTATTACGAACACATCGTCCGCAATGAGAATGAAATGATCCACATTCGAGAATACATCAGGAACAATCCGGCCCAATGGGCCACGGATCAAGAAAATCCTTTTGTGAAGACAAACAACACCTGCAATTTTTCAGTGTCGAATATTTTGCATGTACGTTGGAGGTCGACTGTGATATTTACATCTAAGATGAGCGTTAGAAATAATAGCATTCAAACCTGCGAAGGGACAAAGATGGACAATACTGATAAACGGTATAAAGCATACCTTAAAATATTGCAGGAGGAGCTTATTCCGGCTATGGGCTGTACAGAACCCATTGCTGTTGCATATGCTGCTGCAAGGGCGAGAGAGGTTCTTGGCAAGCAGCCTGATCGTGTCTTGATCGAAGCAAGTGACAACATAATTAAAAACGTTAAAAGCGTCGTTGTTCCCAATACCGGGAACCTCAGAGGGATCGAAGCCTCAGCTGTTGCCGGAATTGTTGCGGGTGATGCTGACAAGGTTCTTGAGGTTATTTCGTCTGTAAATGATAAAGACAGGAAAAATATCAAAACTTTTCTTGAAAGCAAAGAGATAAAAGTTTGTAAATCAAAAAGCAATCTGACTTTTGACTTGACTATTACTGTTTACAGAGGCGAATCAAAAGCATCTGTACGCCTTTCCCATTTCCATACCAATATAGTATTAATTACAAGAAATGAAAAAATTGTTTATCAGAACCAGGACTGTGTTGATTTGGATACGTCCAGCCTTACAGATCGTTCGATTATGAATGTGAAAGATATTATTGATTTTTCTGAATCAGTGGAGCTTTCTGACGTCGAGGAGTTACTGCAGCGTCAAATTGAATATAATACACGTATAGCAGAGGAAGGGATAAAAGGGAATTGGGGTGCAAACATTGGTTCTGTCCTGCTTGATATTTGGGGTGATGATATAAAGGTACGCTCAAAAGCCATGGCTGCCGCCGGAGCAGATGCCAGAATGAGTGGGTGTGAACGTCCGGTTGTGATAGTTTCCGGCAGTGGTAATCAGGGAATCACAGCTTCAGTTCCGGTGATAGAATATGCTAAAGAAATGAAAGTTGACCAAGAAACACTATTTAGAGCTTTAGTTGTGTCCAATCTTGTTACCATACATCAGAAAACAGGAATTGGAAGGTTGTCAGCCTACTGTGGTGCTGTTAGTGCTGGTGTTGGCGCTGGAGCAGGAATTACATGGCTCCACGGAGGCCGGTTTAAAGAAGTCGCCCACACAATAGTCAATGCACTTGCCATAGTATCCGGAATCATATGCGATGGAGCCAAGCCTTCATGCGCTTCAAAAATCGCCGTTTCTATTGAAGCCGGTATTTTAGGTTTTCACATGTATCAAAAAGGGCAGCAGTTTTATGGTGGGGACGGGATTTTAAAAAAAGGGGTTGAGAACACAATTGCCAATATTGGAAGACTTGCTCGTGATGGAATGCGTGAAACAGATAAAGAGATAATACGTATAATGTTAGAAGAATAATTGATCCATTCGGGATTTGACTATTTTAGAAAATTTCAGGAGTTAATTAGGTGTTAAAACGAGGTGTTATAAAATTTATGGTGCCGAAGGCGGGATTTGAACCCGCACACCCGTAAGGCACTACCCCCTCAAGATAGCGTGTCTACCAAGTTCCACCACTTCGGCACGATCCGTGTGCTACTCTGTTTTATCCGGCTCACCCGAAGATGTATCAGTAGGCAGAGCTGGTGCTACCGGTGGTGCATCTGAAGCCGGTAGTGTCTGTTCCACGGGGGCTGGCGCGTCCATAACGATCGATTTGCCGGATTTGTTCCCCGACATATACGCCAGTATCAACGATGTCAGCATAAACAAAATGGCTACAGCCGTGGTAGCTTTACTTAAAAAAGAAGACGCGCCCGTACTGCCAAAGAGCGTTTGGCTTGAACCGCCGCCAAATGCTGCGCCCATGTCAGCGCCCTTGCCGGTCTGCAGAAGTACGATCATAATCAGTGCAATGCATACAGCAACGTGTATAACGATAATTATTAATGACATTTTTCTATTTTTACGTTTTTAGGTTAAAATAAGACAATTTTGCTAAAGGTTTCAGCATCCAGACTGGCACCTCCAACGAGCCCTCCATCTACATCCGGCATGGACATAAGCTCAGCGATATTGTTCGGTTTCACACTTCCACCATATAAAATTCTGATGGATTCCGCAAAATCTGAACCATATGCTTTTTCGAGCAGAGACCGCAGAAACTGGTGTATTTCCTGAGCCTGGTCTGTTGTAGCGGTCTTGCCGGTACCGATGGCCCAGACAGGCTCATAGGCAATTACCAGTGTAGCCAAGTCTTCCAAAGCGATATCTTGTAAACCAATTGTGACCTGTTTGTCAAGCACAGAAAATGTAACATTCGTTTCGCGCTCAGTTTCGGTCTCCCCAACGCAGAATACCGGCACCAGATTGTGCTTGATGGCGGCAACAATTCTTTTGTTCACGGTTTCATCGGTTTCATGGAAATATTGTCGGCGTTCAGAATGTCCAATGATCACATGATCACAGCCCGTAGATACCACCATGGATGGTGATACTTCACCGGTGAAGGCTCCCTCTTCATGCCAGGAAAGATTTTGAGCACCCAGATGGATGTTACTTCCGGAAAGGACTTTCGATACCATGGAAAGCGATGTGGACGAGGGTGCGATCATGATGTCGACCTCGGAGACGTCCTTAACGAGACGTTTCAGACTGTCGGCTGTCTCTACTGCTTCCGCACAAGTTTTATACATCTTCCAGTTACCGGCGATAAACGGTTTGCGAAGGCTCATTTGTCACTCCTGATAATTATTACAAATAAAAAATTCGAATCTTTCTACCAATGCCACACTCGATCCCTAATATGCTGGGAAGCGAGGATGCTTGAAGGCTGGGATGCTGCTGTCCGCTTATAGCTCTCTGCCACCCTCGGACCCTGGAACCCTTGACCCCTTGAACCCTTCATTTTGTTATAGCGTTTTGCCCACCATGGCAGCCAGATCAACCATGCGATGGGAATACCCGGCTTCATTATCATACCAGGAAAGTACCTTCACCATGTTATCGACCACATAGGTTGTTGCAGCATCCACAATGGAAGAGAGGTTTGAGCCGTTATAGTCGGATGAAACCAGGGGAAGCTCTGAATATCCAAGAATACCAGCCAGTTCCCCTTCGGCAGCCTTTTTCAAGGCCTGATTGACTTCTGAGGTCGTCACACCTGTCTTTTCAATGGTTGCAACAAGGTCCACAATCGACACATTCGGTGTCGGCACACGTATGGCAAGTCCATTCAGCTTCCCGTTAAGTTCCGGCAGCACCAGGGAAACGGCTTTGGCTGCACCGGTTGTCGTGGGTATCATGGATAGGCCGGCCGCTCTAGCGCGACGAAGATCTTTATGGGGAAAGTCGAGAAGGCGCTGGTCGCCGGTATATGCATGAATAGTTGTCATCAGTCCGGATTTCAATCCAAAATTTTCAAGAATAACCTTGGCTACCGGTGCGAGACAGTTGGTCGTACAGGAAGCATTCGAAATGATGTGATGCTGCTTCGGGTCATATTTGCTGGAGTTGACACCCATGACGATGGTAATGTCTGGATCCTTGGCAGGTGCGGATATGATCACTTTACGCGCCCCTGCGGTGAGGTGTTTGGCAGCATTTTCCCGGTCTCTGAACAAACCGGTGCATTCAGCAGCTACGTCCACGCCCAGCTCCTTCCACTTCAATTGTTCCGGGTCCTTTATGGAAGTAAATGTGATGGATCGGCCGTCAACTTCAATGGCGTTATCTTTCGCATGTATATCAAGATCCAGTTTGCCGTGTACAGAATCGTAAGTAAGCAGATGCGCCATGGTAGCCGCATCTGTTAAATCATTGATCGCAACAACCTCTACCCCAGGGTGCTTCAATGCCGCCCTGAATACGAGCCGTCCGATTCTACCAAACCCGTTAATTCCTATTTTGATACTCATCTTTTCCTCCTGTTTGTGTGTTTTTATTCGAGAATATTTCTTTGGTTGTGTTTATTTGCGCGACTTGCCCTTTAAAATGCTGCTGGCCATAGAGATGCTCTTTTTGCCATATGTTTCAAGGCATTCAGTCAGATTGGTGAGTTCCATGTCGGGGCGAGAATTGATCGCTTTGATGAGAACGGGCAGATTGACGCCGGAAAGAACTTCAATATGACCCTCTTCAAGAAAAGAATAGCTCAAGTTGGATGGTGTTCCGCCGAACATGTCGGTGAGAATAAGGACACCTTCATCAGAGTTAACATCCTTGATTCCTTTAACAATTTTATCTCTAAGTGCATCGACGTTTTCATTCAGGTCGATGGAAATCGATTCGATGGACTCTGGTTTGGAGCCAACAATAAACTGCGCAGCATCGATGAGGGAATCTCCAAGCTGCCTGTGTGTCACGATAACAATGCCGATCATAATACATCCAATCCAGTCGCTTCCTAATCTGAGCGCTTTAACTTTTTGACAATGGTTAGATACGTTTTGCCTTCCTTTTCGTACAAAGGAACTCAATAGTCAAGCAAATCTAACGAGTGTCCATCCATAAATGGTCCTTTCGCGCCCTGACGGCGTTGGGCGCCATGATTCAACTCCTCAAAATAGCACGCTATTCCTCCGGGTTAAATCTGACGCTCGCCTTGTCAGAACGCGAAAATCCCTATTTCTGGACGGATACTACTTATCTAATTCTGGTTAAAAATCTTCATCCTCTTCCCTGATGGCATGATAGATTTCATCCCTGTCCTGCGCCTGGAGGAGTCTTTCCTTAAACGGATCCTTTTTCAACAGTCTGGAAACCCTTGCCAGCAGTTTCAAATGAAGTCCTGTGGAATTTTCCGGCGTCAGTAAAAGAAAAAATATATGAGTCGGCTTTCCATCCATGGATTCGAAGTCTACACCGCTCCTGCTGACACCAAATCCCAAAGCGATGGATTTCAGGTCATCCAGTTTGCCGTGGGGAATGCCGACACCGCCTCCGATACCAGTACTGCCGAGTCGCTCTCTTTCGATGAGCACTTTTACCAGGGTCTCCTGATCAATCCCCGTGGTCTCGACGAGAGGGGAGACGAGTTCTTCCAGAATGCCTTTTTTGTCTTTTGCCTGTAAATCGTCGATAATGGCATTCTTGTTCAGTGCTTCAAGAATTCTCATCATATACTCGCTATCCCGGTTCAGCTATTGGGCTGAATAAGTCCGTAATGTCCGTCCTTGCGCCGATACAGGACATTGATCTGACTGTCCCTTGCATTGGAAAAAACAAGAAAGTTGTTGTCAACCAGTTCCATCTGCATGACAGCTTCGTCAACATCCATGGGCTTGTATTCAATATGTTGGATTTTAACCTGTCTTTCAAAATCATCTTCACCCTGGAAAGGGTCTGCAGAGATCGCATCTCTGCCTCTGAATTTGGATCCGGATCTTTTATCGCTTAATTTCTCTTTACTTTTCTTAATCTGTTTTTCAAGCTTGTCCAGGACCATGTCAATGGCCGAATACATATCTTCGGTCTCTTCTTTCCCATTGACATTCAGCCGGTCCCCTTTGATGTTGATTTCTGCAATATGCCTGAATTTCTCTACCGACAGGACCACGCTGGCTTCGGCAGGGTTGTAGAGATACTTGTCAAACCGGTCAAGTTTATCGGACACATAGGTTCTCAGGTTTTCGGAGGAATCAATGTTCTTAAAAGTAACAGATGTCTGCATATGAAATCTCCTTAGAATTGTTTGCGTTTGTTTGATGATAGCACACCCAGCACCTCGCGGTATTTTGCAACCGTCCTGCGGGCAATATCGACATTTTGATCCTTCAGCATTTCTGCCATTTTACTATCGCTGAATGGTTTTTTAGGATTCTCGCCTTCAATGATTTTTTTAATTTTAGCCTGAACACTGGCAGAGGCAATAGCCTCGCCGTGGATTCTTTTTATGGAACTGTTGAAAAAGTACTTCAATTCAAATATGCCCTGGGGCGTATAAGCGTATTTATTCGTTGTAACACGGCTGATGGTTGACTCGTGCATTTCAATATCCTCAGCAACATCGCGAAGAACCATCGGTTTCAGATGGGTGATACCTTTTTCAAAAAAGGACCGTTGAAATTTCAGAATGCTCTCCATGGCCTTATAGATAGTTTTCTGCCGTTGATGAATGCTGCGGATAAGCCATGCAGCGGACCGGAGTTTATCCTGAAGATATTCCTTGGTTTCGGCGGAAATTTTATCGCCCCGCACCATGGCTTTTTTATAGTACGAATTCACCTGGAGCTTTGGAAGTCCGTCATCATTGAGAACAATCACAAAATCGTTTTCAGATTTGTAAACGTAGATATCGGGCGTTATGTACTGGACATCCGATTCGCTGAATTCGCGTCCTGGTTTCGGCTCTAAGCCCTTGATAACATTAACGGCTGCAATCACGTCATCCATCCGAACTTTCAACGCTTTGCATATAGCCCGATAATTATTATTTTCAAGATGATGCAAATGGTTTTCGACAATATCATTCAAAATGCTGTTATCGCCAAGGCCCAGATGTTTGATTTGAATCAGCAGACATTCACTGATATCTCTGGCACAGACACCAATCGGATCAAAGGTCTGCAACAAGGCCAAGACCTGTTCCACCATCTCACGAGGTCTTCCGCTCGTTTCTGTAATTTCATCCAGCGATACATCCAGGTAGCCATCTTTGGTCAGGTTTCCAATGATAAGGCTACCGATGTTCTCGGAGTCTGAATCAGGAGATGTCATTAAAAACTGCCAGAGCAAATGATCGCTCAAGGACTCTTTCTTTGATATGAACGAATCGAAACGGGGTGATTCTCTCCCTTCCGTTTCCATCGGCATCCTTCCGGGAGAGTTATATTCCTCTATATAGTTTCTCCAGTCGATATCTTCATTGATCTTATCTTCAAAGGTTACTTCCTTGGTCTGTTCAGACACCTCGGAATCCACTTCTGTCTTTTCAGCGGTGGGTTCCGGGGATAGCGTTTCCTGTACCTCATCAAGCGCAGGATTTTCTTCAAGCTCTTGTTGGATCTTTTCGACGAGCTCCAACCTCGAAAGCTGGAGAAGTTTTATGGCCATTTGCAGCTGCGGTGTCATGATAAGCTGCTGCGTCAGTTTCAGCTGTTGTCGGAGTTCAATTGCCATTTTAAATTTATTCCACGAATTTTATGAAATGCGACGACGTCGCTCTAAAGTGTAAATTCATCTCCTAGATAGATACGCCTGGCGACTTCGCTGGATGCAATGTGGTCCGGAGGACCGGACTCAATAACCGCACCATCATTTAATATATACGCTTTATCGCAAACCTCAAGGGTCTCACGCACATTATGATCCGATATCAGGATGCCTATATTTCTTTCCTTTAGGTGGCCGATGATTTTTTTTATATCGATCACCGCCAACGGGTCGATGCCTGCAAACGGTTCATCCAGCAGGATGAAAGACGGGTCGGTGACGAGGCAGCGCGTAATTTCAAGGCGTCTTCTTTCCCCACCCGAAAGAACGCTGGCTTTCTGGTTAGAAAGATGATCGATACCCAGTTCCGCCAACAGAACCGATGCACGTTCCTTTTGTTTTTCTTTTGTAATCGAAAGGGTCTCAAGAATTGCCATGACATTCTGCCTAACCGTTAATTTTCTGAATATGGAAGCTTCCTGTGGAAGATAACCGACACCTTTTCTGGCTCTTTGGTACATGGGCATCCGTGTAATATCGTTCTGGTCGAGAAACACCTTGCCCCCGTCTGGTTTTACCATCCCGACTGTCATGTAAAAAGTCGTTGTTTTGCCGGCCCCGTTTGGGCCCAGCAGGCCGACGACTTCACCGCTTTGGACACTCAAGCAGATGCCGTTGATTACCTTCCTGCCACGATATGCTTTAACCAGGTTTTCAACTGTTAGCGCAGCCATTAATTTTTCTTTTCCGGAACGCCCAAAAGGTTTTCATCCGAATAAAAAACAGCTTCCACGGGTTCTTTCCGGGTTCCAGCTACATGGATGCGTCCATCATCCCTGTAGAGTGTAATCTTATGCCCGGAAATAGAGTCGTTTCCTTTGACGATTCTTGAGTTCGATCCGGTAAATATCACAATTCTTTTGTCTGCAATATATTCGGCATGCTCGGCATGGGCGATCTGATCTTCAAGGACCATCGTAACCGTTCCCTGGGCAACGATGCGAACGATGACATCCATGCCGGAGGTGGATTCTGATTGGGACTCTTCCCTGTAATAAACCTTGAGCCTGTCGGATGTGATTGTCGTATGGCCCTGGGTTGCCAAAACATGGCCGACAAACTCGGCAGTTTTATTACGGGGATCCGTAATCAAGCTGTCAGCTGTAATGTGAATAGGGTTTTCTGCTTCAGGTAAGGTTTTTCCGGCGGCGGCATCTTGGGCATCTGCGGGAAAAGACATAACGCATAATATCATCAGGACAAGCATGCCTGCAAAATAGAAGGAAAACAGGGCAGGGCATTTATAATTTAATTTTGTCAAAAATAGTTCCCTCTACTTTTCCATCAAAAGTCGTTCTCTGTGATGTCAAATCGTACGAAGCGGAATCTGCGTTCACGCGAAATGTGCTGCCAAGGACCTGCACGGGTTTTGTGGTCACAAGAACACGTCCCTCGTGTTCATAGTTAAGGGTTTCTGTCAGGATTTTGAACTCTCCGTCGTCTGCAATAACATCACCATCGACGCGAATATCTTTGGTGTCGGTATTAAGATAGCCCTGGTTGGCAGACAATTTGACCGACGTGTCGTTTTCCATGTAAAAGGTCACCGACAGTTCGTCAAAAACCGCCTGCCTGTTTTTTTCTATAAACTGGGCAGACACTGCATCAAGGCTCCATTCTTTGATACCGTTTTTCGTCGATGTCTGATGAACCCTGTCAATGGCTAATGTGGCATCATCCTGAACCAGCGAAGACAAGATCAATTCCTGCGGTTTGGAAACCGTTCGATAACCGATAAAAACGGTTATTACAACCCCAAAGACGAGAAACAGGGTGATTAGTAAAAATAGCTTGATGCTTCTCTGCCGTGAATGATTTAGAGCCAACGAGGTCTCCAAATAAAATCAAAAAACGATTTTATTTCGTTGCCTTTTCCAATCCATATAACATGTGTTGGTAGAGGTTAATGATACCTTGGTATCGCATGAAATATATTTATCGTGCATGGGGCTAAAAGTCAAGAAACGAAAAAGAGCCCTTGATAAGCCGCGATTTAACTGGTATTGTTCCGGCGCAATATTCTACGTGAAAGGAGCTCATAACCTATTGAAAAATAAAAGATTAAATCCCAAAGTGGTGATCATTGCCTGCATCCTGGTTTTCCTTCCAATGCTGGTGGCGCTTGTTATACGCATGGAGAGTGAACAGCCCAGCGTTAAATTTGAACTTTCCTCCATGTTCATTGGTATGGATAAAGAGATGGAGATTACCCTTGGGGATCAAAAGAGCGGTTTGAAGCGATTCTGGGTTGCCATTCTTCAAGACGGGAAGGAAACGACCCTCCTGGAAAAAGACTTCCCGGCCTCCGGAATCCTGCATAAGGGCTCCGTCATGTCCGAATCCATCCGTATCAAGATAGAGCCTCAAAAAATGGGTTTAAAGGACGGTAACGCCATGCTTCGGATGATGGCGGTGGATTATTCCTGGAGATCATGGGGAAAAGGGAATCGGGCTTATTCTGAAAAGGAAATTATTATCGATACAAAGGCGCCCATTGTCAGGGCGTTGACCCGCTCTCACAACATCAGCCCTGGTGGCAGCAACGCGGTTGCTTATACATTGTCTGAACCTTGCGACATCAGCGGTGTCCAGGTGGCAGACCAGTTTTATCCGGGATATCCCGATTTAGGGGAAAAGGCTGAGACTCGGATCGTTTTTTTTGCGCTGAACGACCAGCAGCACTCAGGAACCGAAATATATCTCCTGGCAAAAGATCGCGCAGGCAATCAAACAAAAACAGGGTTTCCCCATTACATAAAAACCAAAAAGTTTAAAAAGGATACCATTCGGATCAGCGACAAGTTCATCCTGGGGAAACTGCCGGAATTCCAAAAGGCACTGGCGGGCCAAAATCTGGAATCCCCTTTAGACAATTTTCTCTTTATCAACAGGGAAATTAGAGCACGAAACAGGGCCGTTCTCAAGCAGTTGATGCAACAAAGTGATCCTGCCAAGTACTGGAACGGCACCTTTCTGCGACTCCCGAAATCGGCAACAAGATCCGGTTACGGGGATCGGCGCACATATCAGTACAATGGTAAAACCATTGACAAACAGACTCATTTAGGTATTGACCTTGCGTCGGTAGCCATGTCACCGATCCCGGCTGCGAATTCCGGCAAAGTGATCTATGTCGAGACCCTGGGAATTTATGGGCGGATCGTTGTCATCGACCATGGTTTTGGACTTTTCAGCATGTACGCCCACCTCAGCGGTTTCAACGTACAAACCGGGCAGATGGTTAAAAAGGGGGATATCATCGGCAACACCGGAAAATCAGGTCTTGCCGGGGGAGATCATTTACATTACAGCGTCCTGATAAGCGGCACCTTTGTCGATCCGATTGAGTGGTGGGACGCTACATGGATCCGTAATAACATTACACCTAAAAGTGAGCGTTTCAAATAAAATCGAATGGTCGGGAGAAGGGGAATGAAGAAATTCATCATAAACAAAACATATCAACAGATCAATGAGAAGATACAGGCGGGGAATGCTGTCGTGGTGACCGCCGAAGAGATGATCGGCATAGTCAAGGATAAGGGACCGGTTGATGCTGCCGGGCATGTCGATGTGGTAACAACCGGGACCTTCGCTCCCATGTGTTCCTCCGGTGCTTTTATTAATTTTGGCCATTCCGCCCCTGGAATAAAGGCCTCCAAAGTCTGGCTAAACAACGTGCCCGCTTATGCCGGCATCGCAGCCGTCGACTGCTACATCGGTGCAACTGAACCGTGCGAGGACGACCCTTTGAACAAGGTTTATCCCGGCGATTTCAGTTACGGGGGCGGACATGTCATTCACGATCTGGTGGCCGGTAAAACCGTTCACCTCAAGGCAACTTCCTATGGTACGGACTGTTATCCAAACAAAAATATCGAAAAAAAAGTCACGCTTAAAACCCTTCCCAACGCTATGCTGTGCAATCCCAGAAATGCGTATCAAAACTATAATTGTGCCATCAATACCACCAAGAAGACCGTTTATACCTACATGGGTGCACTCAAACCGCGCATGGGGAATGCCAATTACTGTTCTGCAGGTCAGTTGAGTCCCCTGTTCAACGATCCCTACTATAAAACCATCGGGCTTGGGACACGTATCTTTTTAGGGGGTGCGGAAGGGTTTGTCACCTGGAACGGAACCCAGCACAAACCGTCAGCCAAAAGAACACGAAAAGGTGTTCCGGTAACACCTGCCGGCACGTTGTTTGTCATGGGCGATCTTAAGAAAATGCATCCCAAATGGCTTATCGGCGTCAGCATTCAGGGATACGGATGTTCCCTTGCCGTAGGGCTTGGTGTCCCCATACCGATTTTAAATGAAGAGATGGCACAATACACATCTATTTCCGACGAGGATTTGTACACGCATGTCATCGACTACGGAAAGGATTACCCCCAGGGAAAGCCCAGTAATTACGGCAAGGTCAGCTATGCGGAACTTAAAAGTGGTGCCATTGAGGTGGAGGGCAAACGTATTCCCACAGTTCCCCTTTCAAGTATGGTCAGGGCACGCGAAATAGCTAACTTACTCAAAAATCGGATCTCCGCCGGCAAGTTCTTATTGGGAGAGCCTCAGAGCACACTGCCCAGAAGGTAGATACCCGGGTCCAAAGGGCCTGGCACTGATTCAACCCTATAAGGACCAGGTCTGAAATGACAGAATAGAATACGGTTAATGAAGACTAAATTCAGGACATTCGTCGCTATCGAACTGCCGGGGAATATACGGACTGATCTCCGGAGACTGCAGCATGATTTCACGTCCTACCGGTTCGGCATTCGCTGGGTGAAACCACGGAACATGCATTTGACATTGAAGTTTCTGGGTGATGTCGATCCTGTTCATGTCGAAGCTATCGGGAACGTTCTGACAGAGAGTGTGGGACAAACCCCTGTGTTTGAACTGCTACCCAGGGGTTTGGGTGTTTTTCCAAATATAAGACAACCGCGAATACTTTGGACAGGAATAGCAGGTCAGGCGGACGCCGTCAGATATCTGCACCGGTCCGTGGAAATTGCTCTGGATCCACTGGGATTTACAGCGGATAAGCGTTTCTTCACGGGACATTTGACGATCGGTCGCATCAAAAAACGAATTGATCCGAAACGCTTGGCGGATGCTTTGCGGATCCATCAAGGGTTTGCATCAGACCCGTTTGCAGTGGAACGGATGGTGCTGTTTAAAAGTGACCTACTCCCAGGGGGGGCCAAGTACAGTAAGCTTTACGAGATGCCTCTCGGAAACCGATCCATTTCATGAAATGATCGGGATAAACGGTGATCAATTGGTACTTGATCATCGGAACCCGATAAGGATAGCTTATAGCAGAATCAACGTGTTTAATTACCCCATGGACAGCTCAAGCAGGAGGATAAAATGACTATCTCACCCGATAAGGAAAAAGCCGTCGACACGGCGATGCTTCAAATAGAACGCCAGTTCGGAAAAGGATCCATCATGAAGCTCGGCAGTCAACCAATCGTAGATGTTCCTGTAATCTCAACAGGATCTATTGCCCTGGACTTGGCCCTGGGAATCGGCGGGCTGCCCAGGGGCCGGGTCACCGAAGTGTATGGACCTGAATCTTCAGGGAAAACAACCCTTGCCCTGCATGCGGTCGCCAATGCACAGAAGCAGGGAGGGATTGCCGCGTTTATCGATGCCGAACATGCACTGGATATTTCATACGCCAAAAAATTAAACGTGAACTGTAACGATCTTCTGGTGGCACAGCCGGACACGGGTGAGCAGGCGCTTGAAATTACCGACATGCTGATTCGAAGCGGGGCTATCGATGTCATTGTCATCGATTCAGTGGCTGCCCTGGTACCGCGTGCGGAAATCGAAGGGGAGATGGGTGATTCACACATGGGGCTCCAGGCAAGGCTCATGTCCCAGGCACTGCGAAAGCTCACCGGCTCCATCAGTAAAACCATGACATCACTGATTTTCATCAACCAGATACGGATGAAAATCGGTGTGGTATTCGGTAACCCTGAAACCACCACCGGAGGAAATGCGCTTAAATTTTACTCCTCCGTGCGACTTGAAATCAGGCGCAGTACAGCCATTAAAGATGGCCAGGAGATTACCGGCAACCGGACGCGCGTCAAGGTAGTCAAAAATAAAATGGCTCCCCCTTTTAAAAATGCTGAATTCGATATCATGTACGGTGAAGGTATCTCCCGAACAGGTGAAATTATCGACCTGGGAGTGGAAGCAGGCGTCATCGATAAAAGCGGTTCCTGGTATTCTTATAATGGTGAGAGGATCGGGCAGGGTCGCGAAAACGTTAAATCATTTTTACATGATAACAAGGACTTGTTAGAAATATTGTCGGATACCATTCGGACATCCGTGGGTCTCATAAAGGAAAAAAATACGGATGCAACCAGTGACACACCGAAAGAGGGCAAAGTTTAGATACCCGGGTCCAAAGGGCCCGGCACTGATTCAACCCTGTAAGGGTTTAATATTATGCACATTCAGCGTATGATAAATTCTAAATCCGAATATCGAAATACGAAACAAATTCAAATATCAAATGCTCAAATGTCCCAAAAATGACCTGCAGGCTCGAGTATACTGGGCTATGTTTTGAGCATTCGAATTTGAGTCATTGGATATTGTTTAGAATTTAGAATTTCGTGCTTCGAATTTCAAGCATTATTGACATCGGCATAGCCAATTATCTCTGATCTGGCCGAGGCTACCAGATTTTCAATACTCAAAAAACTTATGCTGTTTAGGAGTTTATCATGACCGGCAATGAGGTGCGACGTAAATACTTAGAATACTTCCAGAAACACCACCATAAGATTGTTAGAAGTTCCTCCCTCGTCCCCCAGGACGATCCAACCCTTCTTTTCACAAACGCCGGTATGGTACAGTTCAAACGTGCCTTCCTGGGTGAGGAGAAAAGAGGGTATGTTCGC
>Ga0190293_1000141_pt1 | contig 25202 bp, 24 predicted proteins | sample 48693001_MG_FD_161671 | JGI IMG/M metagenome (GOLD analysis project Ga0190293, IMG submission 161671) | Hydrothermal vent microbial mat bacterial communities from Southern Trench, Guaymas Basin, Mexico - 4869-30-0-1_MG | ecosystem: Environmental > Aquatic > Marine > Hydrothermal vents >...
TAACGGCGCTGGTTACGCTGATTGTTCGGATAGGAACAGTATTGACCAGACATACCAGGAAGGTATAATTACTATACCATGGAATTCGAATTTGATGAACGGAAGAGCAAAAAGAACAAAGAAAAACACGGAATTGATTTCGAAGAAGCAAAGGCTCTTTGGGATGATCCGGATCTTCTCGAAATACAAGCTAGAACTGAGGACGAACCTCGCTTCATAGTACTCGGGAAAATCGGCATGACTAACTGGTCAGGAGTGATTACATATAGGAACTCAAGAATCAGAATTATCTCGGTTCGAAGGTCCAGGGTTGAGGAGGTAACGATTTATGAAAGCTAAGGAATTCGACCAGAAATTCGATAATGGCGAGGATATTCTCAAGTATTTGGAACTCACCAAAGCAAGGCGTGTGGAGCAAGAACAGAAGCGAGTAAATGTTGACTTCCCCATTTGGATGATCCACTCGCTCGATAAAGAAGCTAAACGGCTTGGAATCCCCAGGCAGTCACTAATCAAGATGCTAATTGCTAAGCATATTGAACAAGCAAGGGCATAAAAGTATCCGAACAAAAGGCTGCAGTGGAATTACATACATGGTTTATAGCAAGCATACTATAATCCACTGAGCCTTAGCGTTGGCAGGAAAAGGAGAAGAGAAGATATGGGAAAGATGATATGCTACTGCATCGGTGTATCGGAAGACAGAATTATTGATGCAATTCGTGGTGGGGCACATACCCTCAAGGCTATTCAGGAAGCAACGGGAGCCTGCACCGGTAATCAGTGCAAGGAGCTTAATCCGAGCGGCCATTGTTGCTCAGAGGATATAATCGAATTGATCAAGAGGGTAACGGGGGGTAGTCCGTCTTCAAAATGCAGTTGCTGCAGCTGACTGCCAACAACAAAATGCAGCAGTACTGCGTTCAAGGAGTGAGAATCACGTTTTCGCAGTCTGCTGATTTAGAGCGTTGGATGGCTCAAGGTTAGTTCCAGGTCATTGAAGGTTCAAAGGATGCAAAGTGAAACCAGATGAATATGAAATCATAAACTTACCCAAGTCTCGTTTGGCAACTTTAGATATCGGCCAGTTTTACAAAGACAAACATTACATGTTCGGTTTACTCGAAGTCGATGTTACGCTCGCAAGGCAGGCTGCGCGTTTGCTCAGGTCAAATGCTCAGAGTGTATCATTTACTGCGTGGATGATCAAAGCAATCGGCAATGCTATTGCTAGAAACAAATACGCTCATGCTGTATCTTTTAAAAGAAACAAAAGTATCATATTTGATGAGGTAGACATAGCTATTCCAGTGGAAAAGGTTGTCGGTAATACCTCGGTGCCTTTACCCCTTCTTATTAAAGCCACCAACAGGAAAAGCGCTCAGGACATTCAAATGGAAATCGAAAAAGCACTCAAACAACCGATCGTTCACGAGAGAGACTTCATCCTCAACAAACATCAATTCTCCAGGGCATCACTAAGCCTATATTACTTTCTACCCCAATGGTTACGCCTGTTCATCATGAAAAGAATGTTTAAAAATCCATTCAGAGCAAAAAAGCATGCTGGGACTGTAACAGTGACTACAGTTAATGCAATTGGAAGGTCGGCGGGATGGATAATACCAACAAGGAATATGCATAGTATCGCGATTTCGTTTGGCTCTATTACGAAAAAACCATGGGTTGTTAGTGGTAAAGTCGAGGTACGGGATATTATGCATTTGACCGTTACATTCGATCATGATGTGATAGATGGGGTTCCAGCCCGAAAATTTGTCCAGGATCTTGTGAATCATATAGAAAAAGGAATTCTGTGTGACCAGTAAAGGTCGATTCGAAAAGAATACATCCAACGGATGAAACAGACACCTTCTTGACCTGCGGCTTGGGAGGGCGCTGCTCATCCTAAACGTTCGCTGTATGAGAAATGGAGGATTTAGTAGATGACAAACAAAAGAGAACTGATTGCATTCTGCGGTTTGTATTGTGGTGAATGCCCCAATCACACTGGAAAGATTGCTGATTTAGCACGCGATTTAAGAAAAGAACTACGAAGCATCAGATTTGATAAGACAGCGGAAGCGCTTTCAGAACTATCTTTCTTCGGCATGTTCAAAGACTACGAACAATGCTATGCGGTTCTTGGTGGCATGGTGAAACTCCGTTGCAACCACGCCTGTAGAGGCGGCGGTGGCAATCCATACTGTAAAATCAGAAAGTGCTGCCAGAAAAAGGAAATTGAAGGATGCTGGCTTTGCGATGAATTTGAGACTTGTGTAAAACTTAATGAGTTAGAAGCAAATCATGGTGTAGCCCACATCAAAAACCTGCGAAGAATCAAGAGAAACGGAATCGACACCTTTCTTGACGGTAAAAAGCACTGGTATGCAAAGCCAAAGGAAAGTAGTTGAGTATTATCACAATATTGAGATCAGCTAACAAAAAAATGCAGCGGACGCAAAAAGCCGCACCGCTGATTTTGGCGTTGGACTAAGGGATAAGAATGACAAATCCATGGGGTATTTCACTTCTGGTGGGTCTGGGCGGATTTGCAGGCTCGGTGGCGCGCTATGGCCTCAGCGTCACATCGCAACGTTTCTCAATTGAGTGGCCACTGGGAACCCTCGCCGCAAACGTGCTTGGGTGTCTCGCCATCGGTATTCTCACAGGGCTGTCCGCTCGAGGTGAGACACTATCCCCGGAGATCCGACTTGCTCTGGCCACCGGGTTCTGCGGTGGTTTCACGACAATGTCTTCCATGGTTTATGAAACTGCCGAGATGATCCGTGCCAGCGAGTATCTGCATGCAACGGTTTACGTGGCGGGGACGTTTCTCCTCTCAATGACCGCCTTCGTTATCGGCGTTATAGCAATGCGCATTCTTAGCAAGATCGGAGGTGGATTATGGAGTTGAAATCGGAGGCGAAACTGTTGCGGATATTCCTGGGCGAAGCTGACAAAGTGAAACACACCGCCCTTTACGAAGCCATCGTGCACGAGGCGCGCCGATGTGAATTGGCAGGAGCAACCGTGTGGAGAGGAGTCATGGGCTTCGGTCCCACAAGTAGAATTCGCTCGGCGAGGATTCTCGATCTGTCAGCAGACCTTCCCATCATCGTCGAGATCGCAGACGAAGAGGACAAAATTTCTCGGTTCCTCCCGGTGCTTCACGATCTATTTGAATCGGCCCAATCTGGAGGATTGATAACGGTGGAGAACGTCAAGATCATTAAGTACCTTCACGGGAAAGAGAAGGATCAATCCAACCAAGGAGTCCAGGCGACGCGGTGACACGCGGGCCTGACTCCCGTCGTTGAGGTTTGATTATGAATGACAAGGTGGTCACAGTTTGCGACCACCTCAAGAACCTGATGTTCTCCCCTGTCACTCCTCATGTATTCACGGAGCATGGCGCAATCATGGTGGCCAGCGTGTTGAACTCACCGAGAGCCATTTGCAGGATCACTCCGCGCTTCCTGGTCAGGCAGTGCATCAGCTTGCCGGTCATGAACTCCGGCGGTTATCTTAACAACTCTGACGCTTTTATGGAAAGGTTTGTATGAAGACTGCGCTTGTCTATCCGAGATTCGACTGGATAGAGTACAATGGCCTCGCCGAGCCAATCGGACTGCTTCATCTGGTGAGCGCTCTGAAAACGGCTGGACATGACGTGGTATATGCGGACTACTCCTTCTGCGAAAAGCTGGACGAGTTGGACCACCTTGTGGGCGATGCCGACCTGGTAGGGATAGCCGTCTCAGCTGCAGCCAAGTTGGAGAGAGCTACCCTTGTGTCGAAGCACATCAGGAGCATCAATCCCGATGCTGTAATTGTGGCGGGGGGAGCTTATCCCAGCATCTTCCCTGAGCAGTGCATCGAAACTATGGAGGCTGACTGCGCCATGCTCGGTGAAGCCGAGGAGGCCATCATCGAGATGGCGGATGCGGTCCGCGACGGGCAGGACTTCAGAGAGATACGGAACCTGGTCTATCCCGATGAGGCTGGCGGTTATGTGACAAATCCCAGACGACCGGTTCAGACAGACCTGGATTTGATCGAGTTCCCCGCCAGGGATGTCGTTGACTACGATTCTTACATGACGAACGGGATGTCTGAGTACGGATTGGTCACAACCAGGGGCTGCCCTTTCAAATGCATCTACTGCAAGCCCAGTACCGATCACATCTTCGGGGGTGGTATCAGGTTCAGGAGTGCTGAGAATGTCGTTACTGAGATCATCGAGCTTGCAGCCCTGAGGAATACTGACTGCCTCAGAATATTCTTCAAGGATGACACGATCACGATGCATCCGGAGAAGTGGTTCTCTGAGTTTGGCCGGAGACTTGAGGAGGCCGGGATCTCGGTGGAATGGCACTGCAACAGCAGGGTCGATACCGTTACCAGAGAGAAAGTCCGCAACATGGCAGAAAGCGGATGCCACTGCATCTCCTTCGGAGTGGAGAGCGGCAGCCAGAAGATCCTGGATTTCTATAAAAAGGGTACTACGCCGGAGCAGGCCGTTGACGCTTTTAACTGGTGTCATGAGTTCGGAGTGGAAGCAACGGCCAATCTGATGATCGGCTTCCCCCTTGAAACCGAGGAAGACCTTCGCCTGACTTATGAACTCCTGAAGAAGCTCCGCCCCGATGACATCATTGTCTACTTCTCGACCGCCATCCCGGGCAGATACATCCATGACTGGGCTAAAGAGGAGGGCTATCTCACAACGGACGCCAATCCTGAACTGCTGGACCCGGCACGGAACAGAGCACACGAGGTTATGAACATGCGCCTCCCCTTCCTGAGCACGGATGAAGTCATCTCATGGAAGCACCGTATCGAGCGATACCGGAGTTGGCGTAAGGTCACCAGCATGGATAACATCAGACGCTGGGCCGGTGAACTTATAAAGGAACCGGGCAAGGCCGCGGGCAAGGCCGCCAGGGTCCTGCGCGGTTTCAGAGGCCAGGGGGACTGAGCCAAGCCTTCATCAAACCGATTCGGCAGGCCATTCCATTCTAGAGGACTATGAATCTCGCATTCATCACAGCCTCATCAGCATTCATCCGCACGAAGTAGACGCCTTTGTCGAGACTGGAAACATCCAGCGATATCGAGTGTTCCCCCCGCCCGAATTCATCCCAAACTGGAATCAGGACTATCCTGCCTGCAATGTCATAGACCGTGATACCCACATGGCAGATACCTGTCAGTGTGAACCCGAGGGTTCCAGAAGAGTTTATGGGATTCGGAGTGATGGTCAAACCTCCCGGACTCACCGGTGAAACACCTTCCTCTACGCCTGTACCCTGCCCCCAGATAGAGCTTCTGTGGTATGCGTCAAGCAGAAGGTCCGCGTTCATCCTGAGACCATCAAGGCCGCGCCCTGCAACCCATCCACCCACGATATGGAGCGAATCCCCGTCGTCGAGGGAGATCGGACCGATGGACATGAGGAACCTGTAGTCGAAGACTGGAAATCCGAGTGCAATGGGAACTTCCCTCACAAATGGGAACGGTCCCGGATTCTGTGGCGTCATAGCCTCAGGTGTGCAGGGATCTCCGACCCATTCGGACATGAATGCTGGTCCGCTGTAGTAACCGCTGCTGCTGGGATTGAGCCCCCAGGTAAAATCGTACATCTCCGACTCACTCCCCGGATCCTCCTCCCAGTTCCACCACTGATGGCTCAGCGGGATTGCACAGCCAAGTACATCAACTGGACGTTCGACTGACCTGTCCGCCTTCACAACCCAGCAGTCAAGCAGTCTCCAGCCCACGAATCCGTTGCAGTAGACAGGAAGCATCGGTTCCCCTGAATCATCAAATCCACTTGCTGGTGAATCCGAGTCCCACATGTAGCTCAGATTCCTGGGTACAACCAGGTAGGTGGTGTCTCCAACGGTATGCTCCCAGTGCCGGTACGGCATGCCCTCCGAGAAGAGAACCACACCAGAAGCGGGATCCTGGGTGTAAGTGGTATCTCCACCTGCTATCCTGGCAAGGATGGTGAAGTGATCGCTCACACCATTCTCATCCACGTCGTTATCGGGTATCCCATCTGCACCCAGGTAGTTGTAATGGTAGAAGATGTTGTCTGGATCCCCGGGAGGAAGCGGATTATCGGGGTTCTGGCGGTACTCATAGACATCCTGGGTGCTGGCATTGACGGAGCCGTCAAAGACATACTCGAAATTGGCATCCGGGTCATTGCACCAGATGGCATGTCCATCGTAGAAGACCATGTCGTCCAGATGACAGTCAGCAGTGTCTGCGGTAGCTACATCGCAGTCCCCCCTGATAGCAATGACCAATCCATGAAGGGGAATACCTGGATTGCCGTACTCGCTATGGTGAGTGATGACCAGCTCTGAAGCCAGGAACCCGTCAAAACCCGGAGTGTCCCATGTATAGTTCTCCACCCAGGCCCCCAGGCCGAACGGGTAGTCATTTGTAGCCTGGTTCCAGTCATCCACTCCGTAGCTCGACTGCTCAGGAGCAATGGAACCGGGTGTGTGGTATTCAAGGGGGTATCCTTCGCTCGGGGATAGCTGGAAGTTGCCGTAATCACTGCAGCTGGCCCATTTCGCGATTGAATCGTGAGGAGTGATGTCACCGTAGCAGGTCGACCAGAGGTCCCCTATGAACAGGTAATCGTTCAATGATCCGGAGGGCCATTCGATAGACGGATAATTGGCCCATGGATCCCCCCACATTCCCTGATTCTGCAGTGCCATGCTGATATCACCGATGGCATGGGTGCACCATTCAAGCGGGGGTCTGTCATCGGTCCCATTCCTCGGCGGATTAAAGTAAATCCGCTCATCGGCGAATGCAGACCCTGCGAGGATTAGTGATGCAGTAAGGATGATAGACCATAAATGCAGTGAGTATTTCATCGTGCACCTCCATTTGTATATGCATATTTATTGTAATGCATGATGGCAATGGAGAGCAAGTCCGTGTACTCAGTGGCTGATATGGAGTGACCCGCACTACACATCCGGGCAGGATGCATGGTGCGGGTATTCCAGCGAACCCGGCGGATCTAGAAGGACTCGGCACAGTCGGTGATCTTCACTCCTTCGGAAACGATGTAGGAAGGTACGCTCACCGCGACTGGAGCCCTCCTTCCGTAGGTGTTTGAACCGTTCACCGATTCAGCGACTGAGGAAAGGATTTTTACATTAGAGAGTACATTGTCGAAGGAGTCAGTCACTCTCGAAGAGAAGATCGGAGAAATCACTTCCCCGTCCTCGATAAGCACCGCATTGAACCTCGAACTGCCAGTGAATATCCCCTTGCTTCTGCTTGGGATATTTACGTAATGGAGGGCGGGGATCCAGAGGACCCTGCCCATTCCTTTCAACACCTCAAGCGGATTGGCGGGTCCATCCCCCGTAGCGAGTACGATGCTTGTAGAGCCGGTATCGTGCCCCGTGGGCTTTCCACCGTATCTGGCTGCTGTGGAAGCATCATACATGAGGTTTTCGAGAATGCCCTTCTCAATAAGTGGGAAGATGCTTCTCTTTCGGCCGGATCCATCGAAGCCAAACTTGAATGTATCCGAGTCGGTGGGATCATCAACAATGGTAATATTCTCACCGAGGACCCTGTCGCCGGGCTTGTTCTTCGCGGTCCAGCTCTGCTTCTCCTCCCAGCCCCTTCCACCAAGACCGGTCCAGACGGCCATTGTCACGATTTCCGAGACGGCATCCGGACCGAAAAGAACGGTGTACTCGCCTGGCTCGACCTGGAAACCCTTCTGCTCCTCATAGACGGGGAGGAGCTTCTTCAAAGCCTCTACAGTAGTATCAACGCTGAAGTCGGAGAGCCTCCATCCAGTCTGTGTGCTACTCAGCTCCCACATTTTTTCCGGGTGCTTCAGAACGAGAGTGAAAAGCTGATCAGTCCCCCTGTGATAGACCTGCTCAGAGCTTCCGGTGGTTACGAGGAACTTCTCGGTAATGCCGCTGGACCAGGAGCCGGAGAAGTTGTAGTGGTCGCCCAGTCTGTGGAATATCTCCGTGTATGCATCGGCCTTATAGCCGGGATCTACATCCGCCAGAGCGGAGTCGTACTGGTCCTGCTCGTCGATGGTTACTTCCACCCTGTCGGGAATGGGATCGTAAGTCTTCGGACAGGCGACTTCAGCCTTGCGGATCGCAATGTCGAGTGCCTGCCTGACAGTCTCAGGTCCTTCGATCATGCCCATCTGCGTATGGGTGGCCTGTCTTCTGCCGATTGTGACTTCTATATCCAGCCTGGTAAGATCCTCCGAGGTATTGAGGGAGACGGAGTTGTTCCCTATCCTCATCAGGTGGCTCTTCTCATGGTGCACTCCAAGGGCGGCGGTAATGCCTTCGGCCTCCGCGGCGTCCCTGATCTGGATCACTGCCTGTCTGATGCTGTCGTCCAGCATGGCCTACTTCCTTTCCCCGGTAATGACGTCGTCGAACCTGACGACCGGGACTCCATGCCCCAGCTGCATGACCTGGTTGGGCTCACCCTTGCCGCAGTTGTTCACCTGCTCGACCACCCAGGTCGATCTGTCACCGACTGCTGTAAGGGCGTTGTAGAATTCAAGTGTGTGCCCCTGGTATGTCGGATTCCGAAGGACCCTTGTTTTCTGGCCGTTCTTGACCTCCCAGGCTATCTCGCAGCCGAAGTGGAAATGCTCTCTGTTTGAGCCGATTGACCAGGAGACCGGATTGTCGACAATGATTCCGTCCTCAGTCGAGGCGATGATATCATCGAGAGTTCCGTCGTCACCGGGCTCGATATTGACGTTTGTCATCCTGTCGATGGGAGCTCTGTAGAAAGCGGTGGCCCGTGCGACTCCTCCACTCTCGCTGAAGACCTCTCTGCCGGCCTTGGTGTTGGCCTCATTGACCATAGCCCTTGAGGTGAGGGCATCCACCAGTATACCCTTGTCGATGAGAAGGTAGTTCCTCTCGGGGACACCATCGTCATCGTATCCGTAGGTCCCAGGAGAGTTGTATATCTCTCCGAAGGCGCTGACGTTCAGCTTATCGCTGCCGTAGCGAAGCTTCCCGAATGAATCGAGGTTAACGAAGCTGCCGCCTGCGTAGGAGAGTTCGTAACCAAGTATTCTGTCAAGCTCGAGGGGATGACCAATGGTCTCATGGACCTGCAGGTGTCCCTGGCCGGGAAGGAGGATGACGGACCGCTTGCCGTAATCCAGAGTTTCGGCATTGAGCAGTTCACCGAGTTCAGATTTGATCCTGCCGGCATGACCTGAGAAAAGCTCAGGACGGGTGATCATCTCCCAGCCTCGTGTGCCGTCTCCAGGTGTGTAGAGACCCATGCTGCGTCTCTGCATGTCCCCATCAGCATCCAGCGCCATAACCATGATGGTGCCAAAAACGTTAACGAGTTCCTTGTCTATTTCTGACCCGTCACTGTTCTGGAAGTAGATCCTCTTCCTCTGGAGGTTTGCGAATACGATCCTCCTCATGATCCAGTCTTCCTTCAGCTGCTCATCCAGCTCCGTGAGGAATGTAAGTTTGTCACGAAGGTCAACCTCGATTGGATCGATCTCGACCGGAGATGAGTAGCTGCCCTTCACTGCATCCATCGTGCCCATTGTAAGTGGAACGCTGACCAGCTTCGATGCGGTCCTGGCATTGAGGAGCGCGCTGTCGAAGCAGGATTCAATGGCAGAGATGTCACTGTTAGCTGAAAAGCCCCATGCACCCTCGAAGAGGACCCTGACACCAATCCCGCTCTCGACGGTTGTGTCATTCCCCTCAAGGTCTCCATCGTAAAGGACGAGAAACTCGGAGCTGTCATCCAGGTAATACCTGGCGTCCACGTACTCGGCGCCCATCCCCTTCACTCTGGAGATGTTCCGGGATATCTCCCGTTTGATGTCGCTGCTTACTTCCATAGGTTCCCGCCTTTTCATCTGAGATGAAGCACCAGTTCACTTGATTGATGTTCAACAATATACTGTGAAGGCTAGTCTCATGCTAAACTTCTTTGTTACATACTGTTACACTATTTGAACAAATCTGCCCACTCTCTCATGTATTATTGGTGTGAAGAATCAATTCCCAAGAGGTTGCGCAGCGGCGGGAGTAAAGTATTCTATCGTTTCGGAAATCAAAAATAATGGAGGATGAAGTGATCAGATACATTCCAATACTCATGATGATACTGCTGCTTGCGTGCGGCGCCCCAGGTGAAGGTGATACCGCTGCTGTCAACGAGACTCAGGAGACCGGTCCCGGTCATTTCTATCTTGAAGTCAGTCAGATCATCGGAGTGGAACTCGGTGATACAAGCTACGTGTTTGGAAGGATAATCGACGCAGTTCCATCACGGGATGGTGGAGTCATCGTACTCGACCTGACCACAATGAACCTTCGAAAATACGGATCCGATGGAATACTTGAGTATACCGCCGGCAGGCAGGGCAGCGGTCCGGGTGAATTCCAGATGCCGAGGGGCATCGCCCTGCTTGAGGATGGCCGCGTGGCGGTCTCGGACATGGCTGGAGGCGCGATAGCGCTTTTCGGTGATTCTCTGGACTGGGTGCGGAATATCACCGGTTTCTTTCCAAGGCCGCCCTTCACTATCCGAAGCTCAGGTGACAGCTCCTTCGTAGGGATGCTCCCGAACTTCGACCGCGAAGAGGGAACCATGGGATACATCGTCGCCAGGATGGAGTCATCTCCGGAGAAGTCCGTTATCTATCTGGAGGATTCGTATCCCTTCGACCCGACCAGAATAGGTCCTCTGGGTGAGGCCGATCAGCCTCTCTTCGCCGCAGGTAATAATGGCAGTGTGTTCATCTCTGCAGCCGGTTCGGATATGCTCGATATAACGGGATTCACAGCCGATGGAACGGAGTTCCTCAGGATTTCAGAGGATATCGAGCGGCTGGAGAAGACTGCTGAGGAACTGGCAGACGAGGAAGCGGAATTCGAGGAGTTTGCCTCCAGGATGGGCTCAAGGGGCGGAGGAAGATCCGGGATCTCCCCTGAATTTGAACCAGACCTCTACAGACGTGCAGTAACGGCTCTGGGCATCGATGATTCAGACAGACTCTGGGTCAGACTCGGTGGCTATAGATTCCCGTTCTGGAACGTTTACGGTATGAACGGAGAACTTCTTTTTACAGCATCCCTGGAGCTTGATGATCCCGATATCGACGATATGGTCGTGAGGATTCAGGAGGAGGGCGCCGCCGCATGGGTGGAGGATCCTGTCACATGGCCGAGGATTCATATCATCCAGCTCCCTGAGTGAGGAAGCGGGCTATCTGAAGAACTCAGTCGTATGTAGAGAAGGCCTCACTCTCGCTGGCTGACATCCCCCAGGTGGGGACGAGAGACATGATCTCCTGCTGCGGATCGCGGCCAAGCCTGTAAAATGACTCTCCCCCAAGGATGATGCACTCCTCTTCCCCGCCTGCGGGAAGAAGGCGGAGAGCTGTCCTCTCGATCCCGGTCTTGACAGGTGTGCCGTTCATTCGAATGGCTTCATTCCTCTCGAGAAGCAGTGCGTCCTCCCCAATGCGCCAGAATCCCAGGTTGACCACTCCATCGTCAATTGACTCGAGATAGGCATACTCTCCGGTATCCCAGAAGAAGTAGCAGGTTTCATACCCGTCCGACAGACTGGGTTCCGAGTGCCAGAAGCCCGTTAGCTCTCCCGGCGCAATGGTCATGATCAGCATAAGGATCAGCATGTCTCCCGCCTTCCGCTCTGCAATGACACATCTTCTTCTGATTCTGAAGTGACGATAATCATGCAGTTGTCGATTGGCCAGGGACAGGGCTAGCGGATATTCTGAAGAGCCTGGTCCATGTCGGCGATGATGTCAGCCTCATCCTCCAGACCAACCGATACACGGATAAGTGCTGGAGAGATTCCTGCCTTGCGCAGTTCTTCCTCACCCATCGCGGAGTGTGTCGTGGAAGCAGGATGCGTGACTATTGTCATGCATGTTCCCAGATGCGTTGCGTGAACCAGAAGCTTGAACGCATCGATGACAGTGACCGCATCATCATAAGTACCTTTCACTTCGAAGGACATCAGGGAGCTGCACCCACTCATCTGTTTCTTTGAGACCTCGTGGTAGGAATTTGAAGGGAGACCGGGGTAGTTCACGGAGCTGACACCGGGATGCTCATCAAGGTAAGTGGCCAGGACCATCGCGTTGTGACAATGTCTCTCCATTCGGAGGGAAAGATGCTCGAGACCGATCAGGTTCAGCCAGGCATTGAACGGGGAGAGCGAAGCGCCAATGTATCGTATGCAGCCCTGCCGGATACCTTCAGCCACATCATGCGGACCGCAGATGATCCCCCCGAGGGCGGAGGCGTTCCCGCAGATATACTTCGTTGTGGAGTGAACAACGATATCAGCTCCGAGATCTATCGGGCTCTGCAGGGCAGGTGTACATATAGTATTGTCCACGACGAGAGGGATGCCGTGTTCCCGCGCCAGTTTCGAGAGCTCAGGCAGATCGACGATGAACAGGTTCGGATTGCTCGGGCTCTCCACAAAAAGGAACTTCGTCCGAGGTGTTATAGCCGATGCCCAGGCGTCGATGCTCTCAGGCGAGGTGATCCAGTTGACCTTCACGCCCATCCTGTCCAGTCCCTTCTGAAAGAGCCCGAAGGTTCCCCCATAGACAAGATTTGAGGAGAGGAACTCGTCTCCCTTATCAAGCAGATGATGAGCCAGCATGAAAATGGCAGACATTCCCGAGGACGTTGCGATAGCTGATTCCGTATGCTCGAGAGCTGCCATTCGCTGCTCAAAAGCCTGTACGGTCGGGTTGTCCCAGCGACCGTAAGTGAAGCCGGGCTTCTCTCCCCTGAATATCTCAGCAGCTTCCTTCGCATCCTCGTACGGATAGGCTACCGACTGATAGATGGGGATCGTCATACTGTCTGGCGTGAAGCCCGAACGTCCAGCGTGGATGGCATTAGTATTGAAACGGAACTCATCCATTGTATCATCTCCATTCGCGGATCGTATTGAATGATTCAGAGGTATTAAACAGTTAATATTTCCTGGCATATATGTAGGAAATTAGAACCAACATCAACTGGATCGAGGGCCGGGAGCACATGGATGCTGCATGATGAGGATGTCTGGCCGTTCAGACGGAACTGCACGATATTCACAACAACATTTTCGCAACGGTGGGTTGATGAAGCCCAGCCCGTCTGCGAAGGCAGAGCAAAGGGAGCAAAACAACTTCGGGGGTTAGTATGAGATCATTCTTCACCTGTCTGACGGTTCTATTTCTATCCCAGCCGGTGCTGTCTCAGACAACGGTCAGCGGCAACCAGTCCGGAACCTGGACTGCTGCGGGTTCACCATACCTCGTTGTCGGTGAGATCGCTGTTCCAGCAGGTCTCTCACTCACTATCGAACCCGGAGTAGAGGTCACCTTCCAGGGACATTACAAGTTCATCGTGAACGGCTATCTCCAGGCAGAGGGAACGGAAGCTGACAGCATATTCTTCACAACGGATAATCAGTCGACCGGCTGGGGCGGCATCCGAATTGACTCGGATGATATCACCGATCTTTCCTTCTGCCGGATCGAATACGGGAAGACGGCAGGTGAATACCCGGACATGCACGGAGGTGGACTCGCGCTCCTCGGATCCGACGCAGTCGTATCCAACTGCGTTTTTGCTGATAACGATGCCACCGGAAACGACAACGGGATGGGCGGCGCTGTATACGCTTCAGGTACCGGGGGAGTTACGGAAACGCTGACGAGCTTCACCGATTGTCTGTTCATTCGGAATCACTGCTATGGCGAAGGCGGAGCAATCAAATTCACCGGAGATAATTTCACAGAGATAACTCGATGCGAATTCATTCTGAACGATTGCCTCTACGGGGGCGGAGCGATCTCATTCTATTCCGTTTTCGGCACAAAACTGACCAACTGCCTGTTTGCTGACAACTACACGATGTACGGAAACGGCGGTGCGATGAATACACTCGGGATGGGGAATACTCTCTACGTCATTAACTGCACGCTCTCCGATAATTCCGCTGTAACGGGAGACGGTGGAGGGTTCAACCTGGCATATGCGAATGCGTATTTCGTCAACAGCATCGTCTACGACAACCCCGGGATGTACAGCGATGATGTCAACTTGGATTTTGGTGGCTTCGCTGAGATCAACTACTGCGACCTGGCAATGCCCTCGGGAGCAACAGGCAGTCACAATTTCCACCTTGATCCCCAGTTCGTGGATCCGGCTGGTCTGTTCTATCAGCTCAGGGAGTCATCGCCATGTATTGATACCGGCATAGCGCTCTTCATTCTGGAGGGTGACACACTCGTCAACCTCAGCCCTGAGCAATACTATGGCTCAGCACCGGATCTTGGCGCGTATGAGTACGATCCCGGAACCGGAATTGGTGAACTGGTCGTGGGTTCACAGACCGGATATGGACTGCTGCAGAACTACCCGAATCCCTTCTGCTCAAGTACAGCCATCAGCTATCTGCTGGAATCCGACAGCCATGTCTCGATAGAAGTGTATAACCTTCTCGGACAGCTTGTCAGGACACTTGCTGATTCAGACCTTCCCGCGGGTTCAGGATCGGTCATCTGGGACGGAAGAGACAGTTCGGGTCGGACAGTGAACTCGGGAGCATATATCATCAGGCTTCAGTCTGGTGCCCTGGTCAGCAGCAGGACAATAGTACTCCTGAACTGAGTCATCACGGCCATCCCATGTCACATGATGGGCACCGGAAGCAAACGTTTTACCTGTGAGCAGTCTGTGCATGGTTTACTGAACCATCAATACAGGTCATATTACAGTAATTCAGTAGGCAATTCAATATTCCGCATTGGAGATGTAAAACATGATTACTAAGCTGATCCTTCCCGGAATTCTACTCGCTCTGTTCTCTCTCGCATCCGCGAATACATGGCTGACGGAAGAGATACTCGATCACTCCGGTATCGGCTCGGATTGCGACCTGGCCATTGATGAATCCAGCGGACTTCATATCTGCTTCCAGTACAAATCGAACATTCTTCCCGGATCGAACCTCTACTATGCCTACAAGGCGGATTCGAGCGACGGCTGGGAGATCACACCAGTCGACGAACAGAACTACGAATTCGTTGGGGCTGACTGCGAGATTGATCTTGATTCGAATGAGAACCCCCACATCTCCTACCTGTTCGAAAGAGACTTCGAGTACATCCCCTATGTCATGTATGCCGCCTTCAATGAAACTTCATGGACGAAGACTCAGCTTACATCCTATGAAGGTGCCGACTGGGGGACTTCTATATACATGGATGACAATGATCATCCCCACCTTTTCTACTCACTATGGACAGTAGGGCTGACGCACCAGTGGAATGATGGGACGGACACCTGGATATCGGAGCTGCTCCAGTCAGGATACATACTCTCAAATCCTCATGCAGCCGGGGGACCTTCCGGTAGTATCGGTGTCGCCTACTTCTTTCTTGCCGATCAATCGTCCGAGAATGATATCAATTTTGCCGTTTTCGATGGGACTTCCTGGAATGTCGAAACCGCCTTCAATGCGAACGACAACCGCAGGATATGGGGACTAGACATGGTCTATGACCTCGAGGGACATCCACATATCGTTCATATAGGCACCAACGCGACAGACACCGAATCACTGCTGCTTCACACCTGGCACAACGGCTCTGAGTGGAGTACTGACAACCTTGGCTCGACTGAGAGCGGCAGCCACACATATCCTTCCATCGCTGTGGATGACAGCAATGCGGTACACATCTCGTACAGCATCAGACCAACCGGAAGCGGTGATGGGGTCCTCCACCACATTTCGGACGAGAGCGACACCTGGGTGGATGTCATCGTTAAGGACGGCATCAACTCCTGGAACACCGCGATTGATATAGCCCCGAATGGCCAGCCGCATATCATCTATTACAACTACTCCGGAGGGATCACCAGTCATGCCTGGCGTACAGATAGTACCGGCATTGAAGGAACCGCTCCCAATCCGGGAGCTGCCCTTCTGGGTACACCATATCCGAATCCCTGTTCCGGATTCTCTTCGGTCGAATACCGGATTAATAATGGTGCTTCAGTGCGCCTGGACCTCTACGACATGTCCGGCAGAGTGGTCACCACATTGGCTGACGGGTTCCACGAGGCCGCTGACTACAGGACCGAGGTGGCTGACCTGTCTCCCGGAGTTTATGTGTTCAAGCTGACGACTCCTGGATCTGTCGAGACCAGGAAGCTGGTTGTGCTGTAAATACGAATGAAATACTTCAATTCTCCCCTGCTGCGAGGAAATTGCGGTGTACCATACGTGCGAGCAGCTCCTAAAAAGCTGCTGTGAAGGAAATCCTGACATGATATTCACTCGTCAGAGAACGATCCTGCTGCTGCTTCTACCTCTTCTGCTTGCTGCGACTGCTGCCAACGCGCAGTGGGAACTGGTGGAGAGGAGTGCAAGCCTCAACATTAGCGACATCTTCTTTCTTGAAGACGGGCTTCATGGATGGACTGCAGGTACCGCATCGACGATGAGGATTCTCTTCAAAACGCTCGACGGTGGAGAGAGCTGGGATGAATTCGACCTGCCGGGACCGGTAAGCAGTCTGTATTTTGCTTCTCCTGATTCCGGTTGGGGAGTGAACAGCTACGGCAAAATCTACAGGACCCTGAACGGCGGCGAGACCTGGACTCAGCAGACCAGCGGCACCACGAGGGAGCTCTCGGATATCACCTTCATCAACCATCTTGAAGGCTGGGCATGCGGCGGGTGGGGCGACGGCAACAGCTACCTCGTCCTTCATACCACCAATGGGGGTGACACCTGGGAGGATCAGAGCTTCGGACATACAGGGTATTCATGTAACACGATCCATTTCACGGATTCGCTCCATGGATGGGTCGGCGGATACAGCAGCACGCTATATGCACAGGTGCACGCAACCGATGACGGAGGAGTAACCTGGACTGAGCAGACACTCCCCACTGAGGTGCTTGATTCCGGAATAGACGATATCGATTTTGCTGATTCACTCGAAGGCTGGGCAGTAATATCGAGCATATACGTTCCGGGATGCATACTTCACACAACTGACGGTGGAGACAGCTGGAGCATCCAGTACACAACCGATCTGCACTATCATACTCTTGATGTGAGGGACGCAGACCATGTCGCAGTTGTAGGCGTTGCCATTCTCTCGCCATCCACAACAAGAGTCTATACAACTTCCAACGGTGGGGATACCTGGTCGTACAGTACCCCCCCTGTTCATGATTACATCTCTGGACCTCAGTACGTGGGTAACAGTATCTGGATAGCCAAAGATGAAAGCATGATCCTGCGGAGCCCTGACAACGGCGTCACATGGGAGTGGCAGCACCGCGCACCTTACTGGCGGACCATCGACTGGATCGACGAGTTCACAGGAAGAGTTGGCTCCGGATCCTCCGCGGGGACTGACAGCTATGGAATCATCTCGACCGACGGCGGGACCGCATGGGTACACGATTCGCTGGCTCCCGGCGGCACCCAGTACCTGTTCCTCGACAGCGATATTGGCTGGATGCTTTGGGAAGGCGTCCCAGCCACGCTCTGGAGGACGATTGACGGCGGGGACAACTGGACCCAGCACGGATTCGGAATCAGCTCATGGATAGGTGCTATCTCCTTCGCGACAGCTGACTCCGGCTGGGCCTGCGGAAGTGGCGGCACCATGAGAACCACGGTAAACGGCGGGATCTCATGGACACCTCAGAACCTTCAGACCTCAATGTACGTTGCTGATGTCCAGTTCATCGATTCGAAGGAGGGCTGGGCGGTCGGTGGCTATGGCGGAGGAAACGGCTTCATCAGGCATACCGTCGATGGTGGCCTCACATGGCTCGCCCAAGCGCCTGTCACCAGCGCGCATATTCAGCATCTCTTCTTCCTGGATGATCAGTACGGCTGGGCGATCGGACTCGGTGGAACCGTTCAGCGTACGACTGATGGCGGTGACAACTGGGTAGCGACAGCAGGCATACCGTATCATCCCGATGCAATCATCATGATATCCCCCACCGTTGGATGGCTGACAGGCAGCCAGGATTACGAGAATGGCGGCCGCGGCTTTATCTATGGCACTGACAACGGTGGAATGAGCTGGGATCTTGAATGGACCGCATCCTGGCCGCAGCAGGGCATAAGCGATTTCGCACTTCAGGGTGACAGCATCCTCTGGGCGTGTGGATTCCACAGCACCATCCTCAAACGTGACATCACGACTGGAATAGAGGAGGGAACTCCCGCCATTCCCGGGTCCATGATCTCCATCACGCCGAACCCGTTCAGAGGTTCCGCTACAGTATCGGTCGGACTTAACCCCGGAGGTCCTGTAAGGCTGGACGTATTCGACCTTTCAGGGAGACTGGTTGTAACTCTTACCGAGGGATATGCAGTTTCTGGACAGCATGATTTCGTTCTGGACGCAGAGAGTCTGCTACCCGGTGTCTATCTGCTCCAGCTCAATGCCGGAGACCGGGTCACAACCCGGAGGTGCATACTCCTGCGCTGACTTTCTGCAACTCACAATAACGCTGATCAATCATGGGAGGAGAAGGCAACAAGTGTTCTCTCCGCCCCATCATATCCAGGTTTCAAGAGGAAAGCATCATCTCCACTCAGAGGCGTATATCTGCTGATAATTCTCCACAGTATTTCCCAGCGCTTGACAAAACTACTTCATGAATTATCATCTAGGTGCAGTATGCACATAGATGGAGGATACACTATGCCGGGAAGACGCGGAGCGGGAGCTGGAGGAGGTAGGAGGGCGTGCGGGAGCGGCATCAGACGATTCCTGGAACCCTGCCTGCTGCTGCTGCTCCATGGCGGAGAATCCCACGGCTACGAGTTGCTTGATAACCTTGGGAAGTTCGGATTCAGCGAAACTCCTGCGGACTCGAGCACCATCTATCGCATTCTCAGAAGCCTTGAGGAACGGGAATTTGTCTCTTCCAGATGGGCTGAGGGTGATTCCGGTCCGGCAATAAGGGTTTATACCCTCTCTCCCGAAGGAGATGGATACCTGCAGATGTGGGTACGTGATCTCGAGGAGACAGACAGAATACTGCACCGTTTCTTCAGCGAATATCAGGATCATATGAAGCAGCATCACAGTGGTGATGCAGGACCAGAGGAAATTAGGAAGGAGTGATCATGCCTGCAGGAGATGGGACAGGACCGAGGAGCGAAGGACCGATGACAGGTAGAGCAGCGGGAAGATGCGCGGGATATCCTGATCCGGGATACTCGACCGCTCCCGGACGTGGAGGTGGCAGAGGCAGGAGGACAAGATCCTTCGACAATCCTCGAACCCGGCAGCAAAGGTATCCGCGGTATGCCCCTCAGGTTGTTGACCAGGGGCCATCCGAAGCCGAATCACTGCGAAGCAGGATTCTCTTTGTGGCGGAGACAATAGAAGAGATCGCGTTTCGAGTGAATCAGCTCCTAAAAAGAAGAGCAGAAAAGGAATAATCTATGAAAGTAATCATAAGTTCATCCGGTGAAAGTATCGATTCCAGCATCAGCCCGGTCTTCGGCAGAACTGAATACTACCTTCTAGTGGATACTGAGGATTTCACGCATGAGAGTTTCGTGAATCCTGCATTGAGCCAGAGCAGCGGCGCCGGTATACAGGCAGCACAGTTCGTTCTGAAGAAAGATCCTGGGTCGGTCATATCTTCGAGTATCGGTCCCAACGCATATGAGGTGCTCACTGCTGGGTCTGTGCCCTGCTATACCGCCTCTGGGGGCACGGTCAGGGAGACCATTGAGGCCTTCAACCATGGAGATCTCCCTCTGATGGGAGCTGCGAATGCAAACTCCCATTCCGGAATAACCCCCACCGCGACCCCTCCAGCGGGAACTTCCGGCAGCAAGACGGATGAACTCGAAATGTTTTCTGCCAAGCTGAGGGACCTGAGAGGTCAGGTAGCCGATGTCCTTCAGAAGCTGGACAGCCTGCGAGAAGGGCAGGAGAAATGAAGATCGCCGTATCATCGGACAGCAACAGGAAGCTTGACAGCTCGGTGAGCCACCACTTCGGAAGGTGCCCTTACTTCACAGTAGTGGATGTTGAAGGAAACACCATTACCGATGTGGCATCCGTGGAGAATCCTTACTTCAAGGCGCACTCCCCCGGCCAGGTACCTGGTCTGATACAGGAACTGGGTGCCGATGTTATGCTTGCAGGAGGTATGGGGGGAAGAGCAATATCCATCTTCGGGAATTACGGGATCAAATGCTCGACTGGAGCATCAGGCAGTGTCAGAAGCGCTATCGATGCCTACATTGCCGGCATCCTGCCCGGAGCAGCACCATGTCGTGAAAGCATTGAGCATGGCCACGGTGATTCGGAGTATGAAAATGAACCCGTTTCCCGCCTCAGAGAGGAAGCGGCAGCTCTTCTGGAAGAGCTTGATGATGTCATAGTCAAGCTCCCTGACAGGAAGCGGAAGCAGTAAGGAGGACAATGCAATGTCTAATGATACAGGGAGAGAACAGGGAAGGGGATCCGCCGGTGGCAGAGGCCGCGGTGGCGGTCCATTTGCGGCTGGTCCCGGAGGAGACTGCGTCTGTCCCGGTTGCGGGTACAGACAGCGGCATCAGGTCGGTCAGCCCTGCAACAGTCTGACCTGCCCCAAATGCGGGGCAGGAATGACCCGAGGGTAGACAACCTGATGGTTATTGCGGTAGCGAGCGGCAAGGGCGGCACTGGCAAGACTACAGTAGCGGTAAGTCTTGCCATTGCCGCTGCCGAAGACTCGTCTGAAGCACCTTTGCTCCTCGATTGTGATGTTGAGGAACCGAATTGCGGTCTATTTCTGGACATCGACTTCACATCCGGGAGGGACACCGGCGTGTTGGTCCCGGAAGTCGACCTCGATAAATGCACGTACTGCGGGAAGTGCTCCGAGGTCTGTGTATGGAACTCCATCGCAGTTGCCGGTGAAACAGTACTCGTCTTCCGTGATCTCTGTCATGGCTGCGGAAGCTGCAGCCTCGTCTGTCCCGTGAATGCCATCGAAGAGATCACTCATGTTACCGGCAGGATCGAGGGAGGTTCGAACGGGACCATACGCTTTGCCCGAGGGATCCTGAATGTAGGACAGGCGATGCCGGTCCCGGTTATCAAGGCTCTGCTCGATGAATACCTTCCAGCCGCGGGAAATTCGACAGTCATAATAGACTCTTCCCCGGGGACATCCTGTCCCGTGGTTGAATCGGTCAGCAGAAGTGATTACGTGATCCTCGTGACTGAACCGACGCCTTTCGGCCTTCATGATCTGAAAGCGGCTGTAGACGTCGTAGTCAACCAAATGAAGCTCCCTGCAGGCGTGATCATCAACCGAGACGGGATCGGTGACAGTGCCGTCGAGGAATACTGCACCGATGTGAATCTGCCTGTGCTGGCCAGGATACCTATGGACCGGAAGATAGCCGAGATCCTCTCCGAGGGGATTCCCCTGCTGAGCGGACTTCCCGAATACCTGGATGTGTTCAGAGATATTCTGATGGCTGTCAGGAAAGAGGTCGATCATTGACGCAGATAGTAGTTCTGAGCGGTAAGGGCGGAACGGGCAAAACATCTCTTACGGCGGCTCTCGCACATGTTGCTTCAGTTGATCACAGGCTGGTTCTTGCGGATGCGGATGTCGATGCAGCGAACCTGGAGATCCTCCTCAGACCGAAACCACTTGAAGAACACGCATTTACAGGTGGCCTGAAAGCTACTATCGAGTATGAGAAGTGTACCGCCTGCGGCAGATGCCATGAAGTATGCAGGTTCGGGGCGGTGCTCCCTCCGGATCCCGCAGATAGCAGGTACAGGATTGACAGGCTCAGCTGTGAGGGCTGCGACTCCTGCTTTCATCAATGTCCCGAGAATGCGATCAGCACAGAGAGAGTGACGGCCGGGGCCTGGTTCATCTCGGAATCTGACTATGGCACACTTTACCATGCAGAGATGAAGGCGGGAGAAGAAAATTCAGGCAAGCTCGTTACAACCGTCAAGAATGCAGCAGTCAGAGAGGCGGATAGCATCAGGGATGCGATACTGCTCGTGGATGGCCCGCCTGGAATCGGCTGTCCGGTGATAGCAGCGTGTGCAGGTGCCGATCTCGCGATCATATCTACTGAACCAGGAGTATCAGCGATCCATGACCTCTCACGGATCCTGGGAACTGTCAGACACTTCGGAATAGCACCTGCGGTCTGCATCAACAGAAGCGACATCAATGCGGAGAAAAGCAGAGAGATAGAGGAATTCTGCAGAGAGGATGGGATACCTCTGCTTGGAAGGATCCCTTTTGATCCAGCCGTTACGCATTCGATGTCCATGGGACTTCCCGTAAACGCGTTCGATTCCTTCTCCCCAGCCTCCACTGCGATCGAAGCTATCTGGGATAAGACATATTCCCTTATCAGGAAGAAGTGAGTATTTGATGATAATGGTATCTTTCAGGGGAATGCTCCTCGATCCAAAGTATCGTATATCAGGGCAGAATGTATCTGTCAGTATTGAAGCGATGGGAATCAACTGATCGATTGGAAGTCTGAATATGAGGGTTCATACACCTGCTCATGCGAACTGCATCGTTTGCAGTTCCTCGAACGAACATGGACTTGGATTGACTTTCAGGAACCTTCCAGACGGCAGTGTCGAAGCTGTCTTCGACTGTGATCAGACCTTCGAGGGATATCACAACGTACTCCATGGAGGGATATCATCCACCCTTCTCGACGGGGCAATGACGAACTGCATGTTCGCGCACGGCATTCATGCCCTGACTGCTGAGCTGAACGTCAAATTCCTGCATCCCGTGGCATGCGGTCAGTCGGCCACCGTCCGGGCATGGATCACCCGCTCCACCGCCAGGCTTCACCTTCTCCAGGCAGAGATTTCGCAGAATGGTCAGACCATGGCGACCGCAACGGGCAAATTCCTTCGGATTGAAGAAGAGCCTGACCCTGAGCCGATCGCAGAGGAGACAGATGTAACCGGTTGATCTGATGGTTGGGAGTAGTGTCTATGAGCACCTTCGGACCGGTCCCTTCCCGGCGCCTTGGTCACAGCCTGGGTGTCAACAACATTCCGCATAAGGCGTGTACCTATTCCTGCGTGTACTGCCAGGTGGGGCCAACCATCCACAAGGAGGTCAAGCGGAAATTCTTCTGCAAACCTGAGGAACTGCTCAGAGATGTGAGTGACAGAGCCGAGAGAGCCAGTAGGAAACACGAGCCGATCGACTATCTCACTTTCGTATCTGATGGTGAACCCACACTGGACATCAACCTCGGTCGGGAGATCGATCTGTTGCGTTCATTGGATGTCAGGATTGCGGTGATCACAAATGGTTCTCTGCTCTGGCGCGAGGATGTCAGAGCAGATCTTATGAAAGCGGATTGGGTTTCTGTCAAAGTGGACTCAGTAATAGAGAAACCATGGTGCAGGATTAATCGTCCGCACACGACACTGCAGCTTAAGCAGATCCTCGATGGTATACTTGAGTTTGCCCATGCCTTCAATGGAACACTGGTGACGGAGACGATGCTCGTCAGAGATTTCAACGACTCCGTTGCCGGGGTAGAAATGGTTGGTGAATTCCTTTCGCGCCTTCAGCCGAGTATTTCCTACCTTGCCGTACCGATAAGACCTCCGGCAGAGAAGCGGGGACAGCCCCCTTCGGAGGAGGTTGTGAATAGAGCCTTCCTGCAGCTCAGCAGGAAGCGCATCCGGGTGGAGTTGCTAGTCGGTTACGAGGGGAATGCATTTGCATTCACAGGGAATGCCGAGGAGGACCTGTTAAGCATTACTGCGGTCCATCCGATGCGAGAGGATGCCGTTGAGAATCTCCTGAAGAAGGCAAATGCCGAATGGACGGTTGTTGACGCTCTGATCGCTCGAGGAGAGCTGATCGAGACGGAACATGGCGGAAGAAGGTTCTTCCTCAGAAAGTTCTGCAGGAGAAACTAGGCCTGGACTCGTACAGAGAATCAGAAGATATCCACCTACGATAGCAGCTATTGGCTCCCACCATTTCATTCAGACAGACGATCGCGCTTCCGGATGCTTGGGACTGTGTCAGGATTGAATGAATCCAGTATTCTACCTGTGTATTCTGGAGTGTGACCTCTGATTCTGGAAAACAGTACTGAGAGAATCCTCTGAATCGAAAAGGTGGGAGCATGATCGGTGAACTGACAGGTGCTCATCTCGCTATTCTGATCTCGGTACTGACTCTTGCTCCATCAGTTCACGGACAGCCATTGGGTACTGTCGACAGGGTCCCTGCGGAGTGGGAACCGCATTCGGCCACCTGGATGCAGTGGCCGAAGGGCATAGAGGCTTCGTACAGGGAGGATTTCAGTTCGATCATCGATGCCCTTCAGGAGTACGAACCTATCAACATTGTCGTACATAGCGCTCACGCTGAAAACCAGGCGAAGACCTTCCTTACAGCTCAGGGGGTCCCCCTCACCAACATCACTTGGCATATCCTGCCGTACGACTGGGCATGGATGCGTGACAACGGACCTGTCTGGGTAGTTGCTGACGGTGAACTTGCCATCGAGGACTGGGGATTCAACGGCTGGAGTGGACTGGTTCCATACTGGGGGGATGACGATGCCGTTCCACCCCTGATCGCCGCAATCGAGGGGGTTCCCTGCGAGGGCTTTGACCTGATCACCGAAAGGGGAAATCTCGAGTTCAACGGAGCCGGTGCCCTGATCACGTCGTGGGCCTGTCAGACTCTTCGCAATCCAGGGACGAGTCAGGACACCATGGAAGCACTGTTTCAGCAAGCCTTCGGAGTCAGCCAGATCGTATGGCTGCCCAGTGCACCAACCGGCGATGTAACCGGAGGGCATGTCGACGGCATCGCACGGTTCATAGATGAGGGTACGGTCGTTGTCCCCTATTACCTCGATCAGGTTGATGAAGATGCATGGCTCTACGACGAAGCCGCATCGATCATCGAGAACGCGGATTTCGAAGTTCTTCGCATTGATATGCCGGGATATGTGATGTACAGCGGGGCTGAGATGCCGGCAATTTACGTGAACTGGCTGGTTGCCAACGGAGTAGTGGTTGTGCCTGGATTCGGCGTACCGGAATGGGACGCTGC
>Ga0190293_1000142_pt1 | contig 25118 bp, 25 predicted proteins | sample 48693001_MG_FD_161671 | JGI IMG/M metagenome (GOLD analysis project Ga0190293, IMG submission 161671) | Hydrothermal vent microbial mat bacterial communities from Southern Trench, Guaymas Basin, Mexico - 4869-30-0-1_MG | ecosystem: Environmental > Aquatic > Marine > Hydrothermal vents >...
TTCTTCAAATTGTTGAAGATCCAATTGTTCTTTGTGGGCTTTGGTTTCTTGTATACAAATCACATCCGGATCTGCAGCTTGTAACCACTCTAAAAAACCTTTTTTTAAAGCGGCTCTAATTCCATTCACGTTATAGGAGATTATTTTCATTTTTTCTTTTTTATTATTTCACGCAAAAACCGCAAAGGTTTTGGCAAAGCTAAACAAAGAACTATAGATTATTTACAATTCTATGAATACTGTTTTTTAAAATTTTATTATTAAAATTAATCAAAAGAGCTAGTTTTAATCCAGATAATCTTAAATAAGTTAAAGTTTGAGCATAGTGTACAGGAGCTAAATTTTCAATTGATTTTATTTCCACAATAACTTTGTTATTTATTATTAAATCAATTCTATAACCAATTTCTTGATGTATTCCTTTATAAATAAACGGCATAGGTTTTTGTTGATGTACTTCAAATCCTAATTCACGTAAATCATAAGACAATGCGCTTTCATAGGCCGATTCTAAAAGACCCGGGCCAATAGTTTTATGTATTTCAATTGCTGCTCCAATTATTTGATATGAAATTTCATTTTCGGTCATATATTTTTCTTTGCATTCTTTGCGTAATATTTTGCGTTCTTTGCGTGATAGAAAAATAAAATAATGAATATTTTCTTACAAGATTGTTCCTTGATACTTCTCTCTTAAATTTTTTCTCATGACTTTACCCGATGCTGTTCTGGGAAGCTTTTCAATTTTTATTAATTCACTTACTTTGAACAAAGGGTTTAATTGATTGCGTATGATCTCTTTTGCCTTTTCTGATCTTTCCTTTAGAGAATATTTAATATTACTTTCAACATAATAAACCGTCAGAACTCCGGGACCACCCGTTTTTGGAGAAACCGCAATTGCGGCAGATTCTTTAACAAAATCTAATTGATTGATGATTTCTTCAATTTGAATAGAGCTTACTTTTATTCCACCTAAATTCATTGCGTCATCTGCCCTACCCTGGGCTCTGTAATATCTATTTTCCAACTGCTCTAATTCATCTCCATGCCTTCTCAAAACCTGTCCTTTATATTTTGGGGTACCCTTAAAATATACCTCATGATGATCTCGATTTAAAAGAGAATTGGAAAGACCCATAATTGGCGGGATCAAAAACATTTCACCTGTATCAGTAAGTTTATTTTCTTCATCTAATAATACAAATTCCCCTCCAAGAGCCTGCGTACTAAATGTACTTGCAATATTGGGCTGTACAACAGTACTGGTCACATATCCTCCTCCGATTTCAGTTCCGCCACAATATTCAATAATGGGTTTATTATGACCTAATTGCATTAAATATTCCATTTCTTCAGGATTTGATGCTTCACCGGTCGAACTAAAACATTTGATATTACTCCAGTCATAATTCTCATTACATCGGGTAATTTTCCATTGTCTAACAATACTGGGTACAACTCCCAACATGGTAACCTTTGTATTTTGTACAAAGGCGCCAAATTCTTCCCCCACAGGGGCACCATAATACAATGCAATACTTGCTTTGTTGATCAAAGCTGCAAAAACCAACCAGGGACCCATCATCCACCCCAAATTTGTTGGCCAGCATACCACATCATTCTTTTGAATATCATGGTGATAATATCCATCAGCTGCACTTTTTATGGGAGTGGTATGTGTCCATGGAATTGCTTTTGGTTCACCTGTAGTACCCGACGAAAATAAAATAGTAACCATATCTTCCGGTTCTTGAATAACAGTTTCAAACCTATTATTAACTACCAGGAAATCATTAAAATAAATATCGTTTTCTCTTAACGGAATTTCCTCTCGTCCAACTTTAATCACTACAGCTTTCGGAGCATTGGCTTCTTTAATTTTTTTGTAAAGAGCCAAAGTTTTTCCTCCTCTCAGCATTACATCCTGAGTAAAAATCAATTTGGGTTTTGTGATGTTTAATCGTATTTCAATTTCATTTGATGTAAAGCTATCTGCGATAGTAACTATTGGAATTCCTGCCTTGATTCCTGCCAGATAAATTGCAACAGCTTCTAAAGTCATTGGCATATCAATTGCAATACGATCACCTTGTACCAGGCCCGCTTTTTTAAAACTGTTAGCTATTCTATTTACAATTTGCTCTAATTCTTTTTGGGTAATTCTTTTGATATCACCCTTTTCTTTTTGAATAATGATTGCAATAGCATTATCCTTATTTTGAAAACATGAGTCTACAATGTTCAAGTGGGCGTCTTTTAGCCAGATAGCTTGTTCAACACCATTGCTAGTATCGAGAATAGAGGTATATTTTTTATTAAAATTTAATTGAAGATTATCAATAGTTTGTGACCAAAATTCAGATTTTTTATCAACCGACCATTTCCAAAAATCTTCGTAATCAATAAAACCATTTCGAAGCATCATTTTATGAATATTACTATTTTTAATAACATCATCAGATGGAATCCAGGAAGTTTTTAAGGTCATTTTAAAAATCTATTTCATCATTGGGGTTAGTAGTTTTTTTATCTTTTTTATCTTCTTCTTTTTCCTCATTATCACAATCAAGAGAAATACTTAAGTGCTCAGGTTTTTCAAATGCTTCTAAACTTATACTCAGATCCTCATCGGCATAACATTTTTGCATATAAAGAGCCCAGATTGGTAATGCCATTGAGGCTCCCTGTCCACGACCTATATCTGTAAAATGAACAGCGCGATCCTCTGCTCCAACCCATACCCCCGTCGATAAATTAGGAACGATACCCATGAACCAGCCATCTGATTGATTTTGGGTTGTTCCGGTTTTGCCGGCAATAGGGTTTTTAAACTTGTAAGGATAGCCTGAAGCTACACTATCGGGGTATTTTCCGCCTGTTGTTCTCAATCGAATTCCAGATCCACTTGTTGTAACTCCTTCCATTAAGTTTAGTATGGTATATGCTATTTCTTCATTCAAAACTTCTTTTGTCTGAGGAGAAAATTCTTCTAAAATGGTTCCATTCTTATCTTCAATTCTCAAAAGCATCATAGGCTTTACAAACATTCCTTTATTGGCAAAAGTATTGAGGGCTCCCAGCATTTCATATAAGCTCAGATCAACAGTACCAAGTGCTATAGAGGGTACTGCAGGAATATCGCTTTCAATTCCGAGATTTTTTGCCAATTTAACTACATTTTGAGGAGTTGTTTGATCAATCAAATTCGCGGAAATCACATTTATGGAATTGGCCAAAGCATTTTTTAAGGTTCGCATGCCTCCATAAGCATTTTCTCCACCTGAATTTTTAGGCGTCCAATCTTCATCTAAGTGGTATTTTCCTGCCGGAATTGTGTAAGGTGTGTTTGGAAATTTATCACAAGGTGAAAGGCGCAATTGATTTATTGCAGTGGCGTAAACAAAGGGTTTAAAGGTAGATCCTACCTGTCGTTTTCCTTGTTTCACATGATCGTATTGAAAATGTTTATAATTGATTCCTCCTACCCAGGCTTTAACATGACCTGTTTGCGGATCGGTAGACAACAAACCAGATTGCAATATAAATTTATTGTGTCTTATCGAATCATAAGGTGTCATTACAGTATCAATATCGCCATTCCATGAAAAAATTCTCATTTCCGTTTTTTCGTGAAAAGATGCTATAATTTCTTTTTCAGAAACACCATTTTTTTTCATTTTACGCCATCGGTCACTTCGCTTCATTGCCAAGTACATGGTTCTTTCGATTTGCTTAGTATCTAAATCATAGAAAGGAGCCGATTTATTACTTTTTTGCTGTTTGTGAAATACCCTTTGCAAATTACTCATATGCTCTTTCATAGCTTCTTCTGCATGTTTTTGCAAGCGGGAATCTAATGTTACATATATTTTTAAACCATCTCGATATATATTGTAACTTTCACCATTGGGTTTTGGATTTTTCTTTATCCAGCTTTTCATAAACTCACGAACATATTCTCTAAAATAAGTTGCTGTTCCATCACTGTGCCCCTCTAGATTTACATCTAGTTTTAATGGAATTTTTTGTAATGAATCCTTTTCTTTTTCAGTAATAAATTCATTTCTATTCATTTGTTTTAAAACCACATTACGTCTTTGCTCAACCATTTCCGATCTTCGCATAGGGTTGTACAAAGAAGAGTTTTTAAGCATACCCACCAACATGGCAGACTCTTCTATTGTAAGTTCAATTGGTTCTTTCCCAAAATGAATTCTTGAAGCAGATCGTATTCCAACAGCATTATGGCCAAAATCATATTTATTGAGATACATGGTAATGATCTCATTTTTTGTGTATTGACTTTCAAGACGAATAGAAATTACCCATTCTTTAGCTTTTTGAATCAATCGTTTAAAAATATTGCCTGAAGCTCTTTTTGTAAACAACATTTTCGCCAGTTGTTGTGTAATAGTACTGGCTCCTCCTCCTTTACCAAATTTAACTGCAGCTCTTACCGTACCTCTCATGTCGATACCCGAATGTTCATAAAACCTTTCATCTTCTGTAGCGACAAGGGCATGAATTAAATTCTCCGGTAATTCCATATACTTAACAGGTGTTCTGTTTTCTCGATAATATTTCCCTAGTGTTTCCCCGTCTATAGAAATAACTTCGGTTGCTAAATTATCTTCTGGATTTTCTAATTCTTCAAAAGTGGGTAAACTTCCGAAGACTCCCAGGGAGGCCAATAAGAAAACAAGAAATATAAAAACTATTCCGCCCAAGAATATTCTCCAAATCCATTTAGTATAATTCAAAGGGGAAGATTTTTTACTTTTTTTAGTCATTATTTTGATTTTTCAATTTGTATTCCAACATCTGTAATCCCTTTTAGATTTACAATCCCATCTACATCCCTTGATTTACGCATAGCCTGCTGTACAGATATATTATATTCCCCCTTAACAGGAAAGACCACATTCGTTTTATACTCTAATTTATTTTCTTTAATATCTGAAATTCCCGTTCCTAAAAACCTTCCTTCCAATGATGTCATCTCATATTCTAATGTATCGACAATTTGATAATTGTTGGGAAATTTAATTCCAACAATTAAAAACAAATTGCTAAATTCATAGTCTTTATTATTCCTTAAATTAATATAAATATTGTTTTTGCTAATTGTATCGATCGAATTAATTGTAAAATTAATAATTGAATCTTTATGCCATTGATCATTAACCATATTTTGATATTGGTTAAAGACTGTGTTTTTAGAACAAGAACTTATACTAATTATAACGGTAAATAACAGAATTATTTTATAGAAAACAGAAATTGCTTTTGGGATACTCATTACAATGTTTATTTGTTTTTATTTTGTGGGTTACCACTATTGTTTTTAAAGTTCTTTCTTCGCTTACTGTTGCCTTTCCTTCTTTTTTTTCTGTGTTTTGGCTTATCAAATCTTGTTAAACTATCCTGACCAACTACATCGGTAAAATTCGATTCATCAACAATTTCAACCTCCTGATCAAAACCATATTCTTCAAGACTTCTTCCCTTTTCGTTGTTATTGTTCAAAGAAATAATATGATTGGTTTGTTCTACTGTCAGCTTGTGCCAATGAACAGGATTTTCTTTATAGGCATACCATAACCATCCTTTAAAAATATCCAGTTTTTGAAAAATAGCAAGGCCTTTTTCTGTTTTTAAGTAAGTGTCTGTTTTTGGAAAGTCTTTCAAGGCATCTAAATAAGAATCCAATTCATAGTTTAAACAACATTTTAATTTGCCGCATTGCCCGGATAACTTTTGCGGATTTAAGGATAATTGTTGATATCTGGCCGATGAGGTACTCACAGATCTGAAATCAGTTAACCAGGTAGAACAGCAAAGCTCCCTTCCACAGGATCCGATTCCACCTAAGCGAGCTGCTTCCTGGCGCAATCCAACCTGTTTCATTTCAACTCTAATGCTAAATGTTCCTGCCAGTTCTCTAATTAACTGCCTGAAATCTACCCTGTCATCTGCCGTATAATAAAATGTTGCCTTATTGCCATCTCCTTGAAACTCTATATCTGAAAGCTTCATTTTTAAACCTAAACGACTAATTATCAAGCGAGATTTTCTTTGTACCTCTGTTTCTTTTCCACGAATAGTTTTCCAACTGTCTATATCTTTTTGAGTTGCTTTTCGATAAATCTGTTTGTGTTCTTCACTGTTAATTTCCACATTTTTCTTCCTCATTTGCACTTTAACCAATTCGCCTGTTAAAGACACTACTCCAATATCATGACCCGGAGAAGTTTCTACGGCCACTACATCACCAATACAGATGGAAAGATTTTTAGTGTTTTTAAAAAAGCATTTTCTGCCATTTTTAAAACGCACTTCCATTATATCAAAAGGCTCCTGATTATTGGGTAAGGTCATGTTATTAAGCCAATCAAAAACAGTGAGTTTATCGCAACTTCCTGATGAGCAAGCACCATTGTTTTTACAGCCTAAAGGCAATCCATTTATAGAGGTAGAGCAAGATTTACAGCTCATAATATGTCTTTATTTTGAATTGAGAATTCTAATTTTAACTTCTTTAATCTTCTAATTTTAGCATGTTAAAAGAACATTTTACTTCATTACAAAAAATTAAAAATCCTCAATGTACGTTCGAAAAAATTTAGGGTAAATATACAAATAAACCATAAACCCATATTATGCATTATACTTTTTATTCCATCTTCAAATCCTTTTAAATTTAAGGCTACATCATATTTTTTAAGTTAACCGTAGCGGTGCTATGCTGAACTTAATAAAATATCATATTTCTTCAAGCTTTGAACCTTCATAACTAAACCCTAATGCATAATTTGGATTAAACCCAAAGTAAAATTTCAATTCACTATTTTAATTTTACATTTATGATTTTTACAGGGCATGATTCTTTGGCCTTAATAACATTCTCTAAAATCGAAATATCAGGTGATTTTATTGTAAAAAAACCTTTTTTATCTAATGCATGCAATAACACTGCTTTTCCGTCTTTTTTTGACATTTGAAATTGCCTGGGAGCTAGTTCAACGCAATAGTTGCAACCGATACATTTCTTCCGTTGAAGTGTAATAATGACCATCTATTTTGTATATCAACTATGAAAATTGAATTTCTATTAGTTTCTTGATTACTAATAGAAATATTATAATTGAGTTTATATTCTTCTGATTTTTTGTCAAAAATAGGATTTTTAGATCAATAATTCTTAATACTGAATCGAAGCAAATCCATTAATTTTTATTTTCTTTGTTCTTTATAAAACATCTCATGCTGTTTAAAGATATTATAGGTCAGGATAACATTAAAAATCATTTGATACAAACAGTTGAAAATGGTAGAATTTCTCATGCCCAATTGTTTATTGCTCCTACCGGAAGTGGTGCACTACCAATGGCAATAGCATATGCCCAATATATTTTATGTAGAAATAAACAAGGAGAAAATAATACCGGTGATGGAGCCTGCAACCTAAAATTTAATAATTTAGCTCACCCCGATCTTCATTTTGCTTTTCCTGTTGCCACGAACGATAAAATAAAAAAGCATCCGGTAAGCAACATGTTTTTGGAAGATTGGAGGAATTTTATTTTCAATACTCCTTACGGAAGTTTATTTAACTGGTATCAACAATTGGGTATTGAAAACAAACAAGGGCAAATCGGAGTTGATGAAGCAGAAGAGATAGTTAAAAAATTAATTTTAAAATCCTATGAAGGAGGTCATAAAGTCATGATTATTTGGATGGCTGAAAAAATGAATATCGCTGCTTCGAATAAACTATTAAAACTAATTGAAGAACCACCTAAAGACACTCTTTTTTTATTGATTGCAGAAAATGAAGAACAAATAATTAAAACAATTTTATCTCGTTGTCAGGTTTTACGGTTTAAAGCACTGAGTGAAGGGGATATTATAAAAACACTTATTGAAAAATATAATATTGATGAAAATCAAGCCACTAAAATAGCACATCAATCTCATGGAAATTGGAATAAAGCTTCCCATTTATTGAATCGGGATGATAACGAACAAGTATTTGAAAAGTGGTTTATAACCTGGGTGAGATCTGCGTTCAAGGCAAAAGGAAATGCTACTATTGTACAGGATTTAATCACCTGGAGCGATGAAATAGCAAAAACCGGTAGAGAGACCCAGAAGAGGTTCTTACATTACTGTTCTCATTTTTTTCGACAGGCCCTGTTGATAAATTATAAGGCAAATAGTTTGGTTTTTTTTGAATCACAAACCTCTGATTTTGATTTGAGAAAATTTGCTCCTTTTGTTCATGGAGGGAATATTGAAGATATAAATAAAGCCATTGAAGATGCCATTTATCATATCGAAAGAAATGGAAATTCGAAGATCATTCTACTGGATCTGTCAATGCAACTTACAAGATATTTACATCAAAAGGAGTAGGTTTATCAATGAGATAATGATTCAATGATGTAATGAGATAATGAGCAAGTGACCTTAAAACTTAAAGTTATTGACTTTCATTTTTGGTTTTTAATTATACGAAAAATGAAACCATCTTTATTTCAACAATTGGGTGATATTTCCTTTAAAAAACTTCCCAATAGGAATTATTTGATCCCCAATATATATCCTGTTGCCTTCAATACTTTTAATATGTTTAACAGCGACAACAAAAGACTTGTGGACTTGTAAAAAATCATCTTTAGGTAATAATTCTAGTACCGTGGATATTTTTTCTCGAATTATAATAATATCTGTTGTTGTATTTACTTTTGTGTAATTCCCAAAAGCTTCTATAAACAGAATATTATCTATAACCACTTGAATATACTTTTTATTGCTTCGAAGAAAAATGCGATTTGAAATTGTATTGCCTGATTCTGAAACAGAAAGTTGAGCAGTTGGTTCACTAAATGTTTTATTAATTGCTTTTAAAAAACGCTCAAAGCCAAATGGTTTTAGCAAATAGTCTGAAATATTAAGTTCGTAACCTTCGAGGGCGTGTTCTTTATAAGCAGTTGTAACAATTACTTTTGGTGCATTCTTTAGTGTTTTTAGAAAATTAAATCCTTTTAATTTAGGCATATTCAAATCTAAAAAAATCAAGTCTACATCATTTTTGTTCAAATATTCAAATGCTTCCAATGCATCATAACAGTTTTTCATCAGCTGCATATTTGGCAATAAATCACAATAACCTTTGATAATATCATGGGCTATATATTCGTCATCAATAATTAAATATTTAATCATAATTGTTTCAAATTTAATTTTGCTTTGTACACATTATCTGTTATTGAAAATGATAAAGAATGTTTTTTTGGATAGACCAATTCCAGTCTGCGTTTTAGATTTTTCAAACCAATTCCGGTTCGTTCAGTTTTTTCAGAACTATCAAAATTATTTTCTAAAGTAAATTGTATTTCGTTATTAGAAGTAATCATATTGATATTCACATAAGCACTATCTCTTAAACGCTCTACTCCGTGTTTAAAAGCATTTTCTAAAAGGATAATAAATAATAAAGGCATCACTTTATAGTCTTCTTCTATTTGACAATTAAAATTTATATCAATTTTCTTATGATAACGCATTTTATGCAATTCAATATAATTCTTCAAATAATCGACTTCCTCATTAAGTGTAACCAAATCCTTTTCACCTTCATAAATACTATAACGCATCATATCTGATAATTTGAGAATTAGGCTTTGCGCCTTTTCAGGATCTTTTCCAACCAAACCATATAAATTATTTAGTGTATTAAAGAAAAAATGTGGATTTACTTGGCTTTTTAAATGTAGTAACTCTGTTTTTGTTTTTTCATTTTTAAGATTAATAATGAGTTTTATTTGTTTAAAAACCCATCTAAAAAACAAAAAGAATAACAATAAAAAGTATACGAGACTAACTATCACAAAAGGCTCATTATCGCCAAATGCATCATTAAAGATAATAATGATAAGTCCCATTGTGATAAGAAAAAACCAAGGCATCCACTTAGGAACTTGTTTCATATATTTTTCTGCATTCAATTTCATGTTCAATAATAGGTAAATAAAATGCATTCAACAAATTAGTTGACAAACATAAGTTTTACAGACATAAACTTCGATAAAAGTGTGACAAAACAACTTTACATACATATAATGTCTTTGTGTACACAACAAAATAGTGTTTGTCACAATTATTAGAACAGTTAAACCATTGCATCTATGTTTGATAAATAAAATCAATCATAAATGAGCAATCTTACAATTACAAATCTTTCAAAAACCTATTCAAATGGCGTAAAAGCGTTACAAAATATTTCATTAGATATTCCTATTGGAATGTTTGGTTTGTTAGGGCCAAATGGAGCAGGAAAATCTACTTTAATGCGAACTATTGCAACTTTACAGGAAGCTGATGAAGGTTTCATAAAATTTGGTGATGTAGATGTTATAAGTCAGAAAAATGAAGTTAGAAAAGTTTTAGGGTACTTGCCACAACAATTTGGTTTGTATCCTAAAATTTCAGCTGAAGTATTGCTGAATCATTTAGCAGTTTTAAAAGGAATCCCCAATCGAAAAGAACGAAAAGAAGTAGTTAAAGCACTCCTACACAAAACAAACTTATTTGACGTTAGAAAGCAAAATCTTGGCGGGTTCTCTGGAGGAATGAAACAACGTTTTGGAATTGCACAAGCATTACTCAATAACCCCAAATTATTAATTGTAGATGAACCAACTGCAGGTTTAGACCCTGTAGAAAGAAATCGATTCTATAATTTATTAAGTGAAATTGGCGAAAATACTGTGGTTATTTTATCTACTCATATTGTAGATGATGTAAAGGAATTGTGTACAAATATGGCAATTATTAATCAAGGGAAAGTTTTATTAAGAGGAAATCCTTTACAACTTATTGAACAGGTTGAAGGGAAAGTATACCAGAAAACAATACATAAAAATGAACTTCAAAATTATAAACAAGACTATAAAGTTGTTAGCGAAAAGCTATTTCTTGGAAAACCGATCATCCACATTTTTAGCGATGAACATCCAAGAAATGGATTTACACCTATTGAAGCTAGTTTAGAAGATGTGTATTTCTCACAAATATTTGCTAATAACTCTAAATCTATTTTATAATATGTGGTACGAAATATTTAAGTTTGAAATTAAGTATAGAATTAAACGAGCAGATACATACATCTTTTTTATGTTCCTCTTTTTATTTTCTATTGTTGGCGTAGATTTTATTTTTCAAGGTATTGATCTTGGGTTAGTTAAAAAAAATTCTCCTATGGTTGTGGCTAAAACAATGGCTGCTATTACAGGAATTTCTATGATAATCGCTTCTATGATTATGGGAGTTTCTGTACTACGAGACTTTGAATACAACGTAGAATCGCTATTATATGTGAATCCAATAAAAAAACGCGACTATTTATTAGGTCGATTCTTAGGTTCGTTTTTAGTTTTACTCTTTGTCTTTAGCGGAGTTTTAATAGGAATGATTCTTGGCGAATTTATGCCTTGGCATCATCCTAACGATTTATTACCTTTTAACTTTCTAAGCTATTTTAATTCCTTTTTATTAGTTACACTACCTATTCTATTTTTTGGAGCTGCGCTATTTTTTGTGACTGGAGCTCTAACCAAAAAATTAATGGTTGTCTATACACAAGGCATCATCTTTTTTGTGATATTTATGCTAACAAAAGCTATTAAAAATGAAACCCTTCAAGCTATTTTAGATCCTTTTTCCTTAACAACCTTAACAGCTATAACGAAAAACTGGTCAGTAGCTGAACGTAATTTGCTACAAATCCCATTTAATGGATTGCTTGCATTCAGTAAACTATTTTGGTTGATTTTAGGGATTGTTATTCTTGCGATTGGTTACTACAAATTCAATTTTAATGTAGTAAAAAGTAAAACATCTAAAAAGAAAATACAAAATACAAAAGAAACTAAAATAGTTTCAGAACAAAATTACAAAACGCCAAAATTTAGTTTACGTTATGGTTTTAAAGCACAATATGTTCAGTTAATAGCACATTCTTTATTTTATTTTAAAGCAATACTAAAGCAAACATCATTTTGGGCAATTGTGGTTTGTGGTATGATTATCATTTTAATTAACTCCGTTAATCTTGGTACTGTCTATGACGTAGATAGTTATCCTGCAACCTACTTTATCGTTGAAGAATTACAGGAAACATCTATGTATTTCTTTATCATTATCCTTGTCTTTTACTCTGGAGAACTCATTTGGAAAGAAAGAGGTGCAAAATTAAACTTGATTTACGATGCAACACCAATGTCTGATTTTGTAAATCTGGCTGGAAAATTCATTGGCCTTTTATTAATCTACACAGTTTTAATGCTATCATTAATTGTATCAGGAATTCTCTTTCAAACCATTAGTGGATATTATCAATATGAGTTAGATGTATATTTCTATGGTTTCTTTTTAGAGGTTTTTCCATTTCTTGTTTTGTACACCTTTATTGCTTTTCTATTTCAAGTAATAATCAATCAAAAGTTTGTTGCTATAATTGCAGTTTTATTCTTCTTCATTTTAAATATAGCATTAGGTCTTTTTGGGTTTGACCACGATTTGTATCAGTTTGGAGGAAATTCTCTCGGAACTTATTCAGATATGAATGGTTATGGTCATTTTTTAAAACCATATCTTCTAATTAAAGCCTACTGGTTTGTTTTTGGAATTATTCTGTTAATTATTGCTTCTGTTTTTTCTGTAAGAGGAACCGAAACAAATTTTATAAAAAGATGGAAATCAATAAAAAAACGGCTTACAAAACCAATGATAAAATTTGGAATATCATCAATAGTTGTATTCGTATTACTGGGAAGTTATATTTTTTACAACACCAATATTCTTAATGATTATTGGACAAATTCAAGAGAGCAGGAATTCAGGGTAAGTTATGAAAAAAATCTTAAAAAATTTGAATATAAGCATCAACCAAGAATAGTCGATGTTAATTTGAAATTTGAATTGTATCCAGAAACCAGAGATTATACAGCTGAAGGATTTTACATTCTAACTAATAACAAAAGAGAACCTATTACAGAAATTCATATTCAAAAACTGATAGACTCACAGTTAGATTTAGAATATTTATCTTTCAATAAAACCACTACACTTAATAGCGAATATGAAAAATTTGATTATTATATTTATGAGTTAAAAGAGGCTTTACAAAAAGGTGATTCTATAAAAATGAATTTCAAGCAAACCTATACAACCAAAGGGTTTGAAGAAGGTGGTTCTAATGTCAATATTGTTTATAATGGCACATTTTTTAGTAATAAAGATTTCCCTACTTTAGGCTATAATAAAAAATATGAAATCCGTGATGCTAATGAACGAGAAGACTTTCAGCTAAAACCAAGAGTAAATAAAGTTGATCGAGACAATAAAAATGAATTAGGTAATTCAAGAACAGGAAGTGATTCTGATGGAATAAATTTTGAAATTGTAATAGGAACAACTTCTAACCAAATTGCTATTGCTCCTGGAAAATTGAAGAAGAAATGGATAGAAAATAATCGCAGCTATTTTCATTATAAAATGGATAAGCCGATGATAAATTTTTATTCTATTATCTCAGCCCGTTATGAAGTTATGAGAGACAAATGGATTCCATCTAATGGTAATTTAAACCCTGTAGATTTAGAAGTCTATTATCACAAAGGTCACGACTATAATTTAGATAGAATGATGAAATCTATGAAAGTATCTCTCGATTATTTTAGTGCAAATTTCAGCCCATATCAATACAAACAAATGCGTATTATGGAGTTTCCACGTTATGCAGAGTTTGCACAATCACTTCCTAATACTGTTCCTTTTTCTGAAGGCATTGGTTTTGTATTAGATATTGATGATAAAACAGATGTCGATATGGTTTTATATATAACAGCACACGAGTTAGCACATCAGTGGTTTGGCATGCAAGTGGCAGCTGCTAATGTGCAAGGAAAAAATATGATTTTAGAAACGCTTGCACAATATGCCGCTTTAATGGTATTAAAAAAACATTATTCAGAAGAAAAAGTTCAACAATTCTTGACCTTGCAATTAGATACGTATAATAAAGGGAAACTTAAAGAAAAAAAGAAGGAAGCACCATTAGTTTTAGTAGAAAACCAAAACTATATCTATTATGCAAAAGGAGCAATTAATATGTATGCTTTGCAAAAATACATTGGAGAAAATAACGTGAATTTAGCATTGAATAAATTTATTAAAGATTGGAATACTCTTGATAATTTTTCAACAAAAAAAAGATATGCTACCACAGAAGATTTAATGAAGTATTTTAGAGGAGTAACACCTGACAACTTACAATATATCATTACTGATCTATTTGAAACAGTAACTAAAATAGATAATAATTAATTAGAAATTCCAATCAAAAGAAACAGACAATACATCAGGAAAATAATAGGCATTGATATTAAACATCCAAAAGATTAAGATAAGAGTTGGCCAAATCAAAAATCAGAAGGCCTTCTTATCAATGGAAATAAATACTATAGAATTTTTCATAACGGTAAAAAATATAACAAAGAACAGTGCGGTAAATTCAGTGTTATTCTATTTCAAAATATTGACATAAATTTGTGAAACTCAATACGCAAATGAAATAATTAGTAAAAAAGGAATAATTTGAATTCAATAAAAAGAACTATGCTAGCCAATTTAAGTATCAAATCTAAAGTTTTAAAACAATATAGTTATAAAGATCTTTTGATCGATCTAGTTATTTATATATCTGTAATGTTTTTGGTTAGAGAAATAACTATACCTGATGTTGGGTTTATAACAAACGGACTTTTTTATTCTTTCACCACTCTGATTATTGCAACATGGAGAATGCGGGTAAGAGGGGTAACATGGAAAGACTTAGGCTTACGCAAACCTAAAAGTTTTCTAAAAACATTAGGGGTTTCTGCTTTAATTCTTGTTTCAGTAATAGTTTCAATTATACTTTTTGAGATTGTAAAAGATAACTTGCCTTTTTCTATAGCGGCAGACAGTTCTTCAGAAAGTGCAGTTTCTAAATTTGGAGACCTGAAAGGAAACTGGCCACATTTCTTTTCAATTATTTTCTTTATTTTGATCGAATCAATGCTTGAGGAGTTATTGGATAGAGGATTTTTAATGAATTGGTTGGAGCGTTTGTTTTCTAAAACTTCATTAGCAACAGTCCTTGCAATAATATTTCAGGCAGCAATTTTCGGTTTCAGACACTCTTACGACCTATCAGCAAGATCTATAACAGTTGGTATTATTGGTTTGATCATGGGAATAGCATATATGTATTTTGGACGCAATTTATGGCCCCTAATAATTGCGCATTGTGTACTTAACAGTATGTCAATGCTAGAGAGAGTGCTCTAAAAGTAGTTTGGTTACCTGTTTAATATAATCAGAATTGGTATATTTATGACCCATATATCCTGTGGAAACTACAAAAAATCAAATTCTGTCAATTAAAAATTATGGGGTCCGAAAAAATTCAAGGAACAAAAGCCAAATCAATACAAGCATACATTCAGCAAAATGAGCATGTTGTTTATAAGAGTAAATTTAGAATTATGATCTCTCAAAAATGAAGACAATAAAAGACATCGTTTTGCTTGGAGACAAGCGTCTATATGAAGTATGTGAGCCTATTGAAAAATCGGAACTGCATTTTGTAAATGAATGGGTTACAGATTTAGACAATGTAATGAAAGAAATAAGGGCAAAATACAATTTCGGCCGTGCCATTGCAGCACCTCAATTAGGAATAATGAAAAGATTGATATATATGAATATCGATACACCTGTCGTTTTTATAAATCCCGAATTCTCTTATATGAGTGATGAAAAATTTGAGCTTTGGGACGACTGTATGAGTTTCCCAAATCTATTGGTTAAAGTAAAAAGACATAAAAGAATATCTATAAAATATCTGGACGAAAATTGGGAAACTCACGAATGGAAAATGGAGAATGATTTATCTGAGTTATTACAACACGAGTACGACCATTTAGATGGCATTTTATGTACCATGAGAGCAATAGATTCAAAATCGTTCAAATGGAGATAAAAGAAAATGTGGATTCTTCATTTTATATAAATAATCCTAACAATAAAATTGAAAAGAATCTAACTAGTACTATTCTTAAAAAAAGCAAAGCACTTGCTTTTCATACTTCGCTACCCATATACGAAGCCACATCATTGGTTCATTTACCTTTCTTATCTAAAAAATACAAGGTCGGTAACATCTATCTTAAGGACGAATCATTTCGTTTTGGTTTAAATGCATTTAAGGGTTTGGGTGCTTCTTATGCAATTAATGAGATCCTTAAAGAGAGACCTCATATAACAACCTTTTGTACTGCGACTGATGGAAACCACGGAAGAGCAGTAGCATGGTCGGCTAAATTCTTTAATAAAGAGTCGGTTGTTTTTGTTCCAAAAGATACAAGCAATCAACGTATAGAAGCAATTGAAAAAGAAGGAGCTAAAGTTGAACAGGTAAATGGTAACTACGATGAAACTTGTGTCTATGCAGAGAAAATGAGTATCAAGAATGGTTGGGAATTGGTACAAGATACAGCCTGGGAAAATTATGAAGAAATACCAGCACAAATTATGGCCGGTTATCTAACACTTTTTCACGAAATGGAAGATAGTCTCAGTTCCGTTTACAATCCAAAAATAGATATTGTTTTTCTGCAAGCGGGAGTTGGTAGTTTTGCAGGTGCTGGAATATTTTATTATTTAGATAAATATGCTGCAAATCGCCCGAAGATTGTTATTGTTGAGCCTAAAGAAGCTGATGCCATTCTTTCATCGTTTATAAAAGGAGAAATAACTACTTCAAAAGGAAATAGCACAACAATAATGGCAGGACTTAACTGTGGAACACCTTCATTGGGAGCATGGGATTTACTAAAAAACGGAACAGATGTTTGTATGAAAATTGATGATAAATATTCTAAACAGGCCATTCGAGAATTGTACTTTCCAAATGGTTCAGATAAAAAAATAATCTCCGGAGAATCTGGTGTTGGTGGTCTGGCCGGGTTTATTGCAATAATGAAAAAAGATGAGTTCTCACCACTTAAAAAAGTATTAAATATAAATGAAAACACCAATATTCTTTTCATTAGTACTGAAGGTGCAACTGATTTAGATATGTTTAATCATATAACCCAGTTTAAAATATAACTGCCAGAATATCGTAAAAAGCCATTTAAGTATTCAGTAATAATCTGAATGTTTAAAACCCTGTACAAAGTCGGCCAAAAATAAAATCTTTATATTTGGATAAGTATAAGTTAGAAGGCCTGTCATCTCGAATTACAGATTCAGAACTCTCTGCTGCCATACTTACCACATACTAACTATTATCTTAAATTCAAAAACCAGAAATGAATACCGATAGAAATAAAGGAATAATCATAGGAGTTTTATTATTGATATCTTTCATATTAGGTGTCGTAATTTACCAGGTTCTTCAGGGCCCTGTTCTTTTTTCCAAGGACTTTTTAACTATCACTTCCGATAATTCCAACGAAATAATCACATCCACTATCCTTGGATTAGCAAATGGCACTATTACTATAATAATTGCAGTTTTACTTTTACCAATCTTTAAAAAGTTTAACTATAGCCTTGCTTTTTTATACCTGAGTTTTGCTGTCATTAATTTTGCAATGATAGCTATTGATAATGTAAGTGCTTTATCAATTTTAGAGTTGAGCAAGGAATATTCAATGTCCGGAGAAAATAATACCGAATATTATAAGACAATAGGCCAATTATTTTATAAAAAACATTGGTGGACACACTATATGTCATTGCTCAATTCAGGTTTTTCTCTTTTTCTATTATATTATTTGTTCTACCGATCGAAGGCCATTCCCGGAATCTTATCTGCAAGTGGCATGATTGCTGTTTTGCTAATGCTGATTGAAATTATGTCTTCAATTTTTGGGCATAGTATTAATATGCTATTAATGCTTCCTTTGGGAATCGTGCAAATATCTCTGGCTATTTGGCTATTTATTAAGGGATTAAATATCTTTGATGATTTAAAATAATAAAGTGTAAATGAAAAATTATGCTTAGTTTGGTTATTTACATATCTGACTTGCCAAAGGAAAATTCAAATAAAAAAATCATTATATGAAAAAATCCCATGATATAAAAACCCGAAAATTCATAGATAGCATTGAAGTTCTCAACAGCACAAAACATCAAATTCTAAATAAACTACGTGAAATTGTTTTTGAAAATTATCCAAAAGTTAAGGAGCGAATAATGTATGGTGGTATTATATTTTCTCTTAATGAAGACTTTAGCGGAGTTTTTGTTTATACTAATCATGTTTCAATGGAGTTTAGCAAGGGTTACCTATTTGATGATCCGAAAAGTTTATTGGAAGGAAAAGGTAAATATCGTCGTCATTTAAAACTCCGATCACTGGATGATATTGAAATTAAAAAAGTAGATTATTTTATGAAGCAGATAAAAAAAACAGTATGAATCTAGCAGTAGCTCAATTTGAACCTAAAGATGGAGACAAATCATATAATTTGTCGGTAATAAAAGGGCTAACTAAGAAAGCGAAGTCTCAGGGTGCTGATCTGATCAGCTTTCACGAAATGTCTATTACTGCCTATACCCATACTAAAAACCTGAGTCTTGAAGAGATAACAAGCCTTGCGGAAGAAATTCCAAACGGGAAAAGCACTCAGAAATTAATAAAGATTTCCAAAGAGCACAATTTGCCCATATTGGCTGGTCTTGTGGAAAAAGATGGAAAAGATATTTTCAATACATATATCTGTGTTTCAAAAGATGGAATAATTGCAAAATATCGAAAATTACATCCCTTTATAAGTAAGTATATGTCTCCCGGAAATGAATATTGTGTGTTCGACTTTCTTGGGTGGAAATGTGGAATTTTAATTTGTTACGATAATAATATAATCGAAAATGTAAGAGCTACGTCTCTTTTAGGAGCTGAATTGATTTTTGCCCCGCATGTAACAGGATGTACTCCTTCTGCCATGCCAGGCAGAGGTTACGTTGAGGACAAGTATTGGCAGAATAGAGATAATGATCCTGTTTCGTTGAGATTGGAATTTGACGGGCCAAAAGCCAGAAGATGGCTCATGAGGTGGTTGCCTTCCAGGGCATATGACAATGGAGTATATTATGCTTTTACAAATCCAATAGGTTATGATGGAGAACATTTGAAGGGTGGAAATTCAATGATAATTGACCCGTATGGAGAAGTGATGTCTGAAATAAGATCTTTTAAAAACGATATCACAATATCCAAATTATCCAAAGAAAAGATCAAATTATCAGGAGGGTGGAGATACAAGAACGCCAGAAGACCTGAACTATATAAAGACATTATTGGTAAAGAACATAAATCTGAAACTACACCTGTTTGGATGAATACAAGTAAGAAATGAAACATGATTAAAATCAAAATCGTTCTGCTATTTACAATCTTTATTCTTTTCACAGTTAAAGGTCAAACCCATGAAATTGCAAAAAGATTTAGCGGCCATTCAGAGTTTATCCTGGGAATTACTCAGTCTCCTAATGGTAAATACTTACTGTCAGGGAGCGATGATGAATTGGCTTATTTGTGGAATGAAAAAGGAGAAATTGTTCTGGCAATTGATGTTCATGAAAAAAGTGTAAATGATGTTACTTTTTCTCCTGACAGCAAAAGATTTATCACAGCTGGAAGTGATCAAACTTTTGTCATTTGGGATATAAAAGGAGTAAAAGTCAAAACTATAATTGCAGATAAGATCTATGTAAAAACAATTGTTTATTCAAACGATGGTAATTTTATTTTAAGTGGAGGTGGTGATAATATTGCTAGACTATGGACTTCAGAAGGAGAATTGATTAGAGAATTCAAAGGGCATACTTGTACAATTTATCAGGCCTCCTTTTCACCAGATGATAAGTCAATAGTACTTGCAAGTTGTGATAATACAGTATCGGTATGGAGTATTAACGGAGAAAAAAAAATAACAATAGAATATCATTCAAGTGGAGTAAGTGCCGCAAGCTTTTCACCTAATGGGAAAAATATTTTAACAGCTAGTTTTGATAAAACAGCTGCTCTTTGGAATCTAAATGGAGATTTATTGACTTCCTTCATTGGGCATACAGGTGAAATTAATCAGGCAGAGTTTTCGACTAATGGACAGTATATCTTAACAGCTGGAGAAGATGCCACAGCTAAACTTTGGAAGATAGATGGCTCTTTAATTAAAACTTTTGGAGAGATTAACAAAGTTGAATATACCAGTGCAACTTTATCTATAGATGGAAGATTTGCAATAGTTTCATCGAAAAATAATGAAATTGATTTCTGGTATTTACCTTTAGTAAATGGCAATTAACAAATGCTGTAATTTATAGTGGTTAAAGGCTTTGTAATATCAAAAAAAAATTAACTAAATTTATACATAACAAACTATCTGCAATAGATTATAGTAATTTTGAGTATCGCCCAATCACAAGTCAAACTAAAAACTTATAAGATCTAACTAAATTTATCATTATGAAAAATCTAAAAAAGAGGACATCAATCAGGAAGTTTTTGATTTGTATGATGACTATGCTCATAATAAAATTCAAAGAAGACAATTTCTTGAAAAGTTATCATTGTATGCAATAGGAGGTATAACCGTTCCATCACTTCTAAGTTTTATGATGCCAAATTATATGGATTCTATTTTGATCAAACCAAATGATCCAAGATTGAAATCCGAATTTATTAGCTATGATTCTCCTAAAGGCGGAGGGAGTATACGTGGCCTTTTTTCTAAACCTCTTGATACGAAAACAAAGTTACCGGGAATCGTTGTAGTTCATGAGAATCGAGGACTCAATCCATATATTGAAGACGTAGGGAGAAGAGCAGCTATTGAAGGGTTTATTACCCTGGCACCAGATGCACTTACTCCGCTTGGAGGCTACCCGGGTAATGATGATGATGGAAGAGCTTTGCAAAAAAAACGAGACCGCAATGAAATGCTTCAAGATTTTATTGCAGCCTATGACTATCTCATGTCTCACGATGATTGTAATGGTAAGGTTGGTGTTGTAGGGTTTTGCTTTGGAGGTTGGATTGCAAATATGATGGCCGTTCAAGTCCCTTCTTTATCAGCTGCAGTTCCCTTTTACGGAAGACAACCATCTCATGAAGATGTAGCCAAGATCAAAGCTCCATTAATGCTACAGTATGCTGGATTAGATAAAAGAGTGAATGAAGGCTGGCCAGCTTATGAAGAGGCTCTTAAAGTAAATAAAATAGATCATATAGCACACTTCTATCCTGAAGTGAATCACGGCTTTCACAACAATACAACTCCAAGGTATGATGAAGATGCCGCTCATCTGGCATGGAACCGAACAATTGCTTTTTTCAATGACAAACTAAAATAATATCAAATTTACTACTAAAATGAAAAAAGCATATTTTGCAATAAGTTATTCTAACAGGAGATCCTTTGACAGAGAAGTTGATGGATTACAAGATTTGTTTAAAAAAAACAATATAGAATTACTCATTTTTGTAGATAAATACAGCTTTAAAGAGAATCAAGAAAAAAAAATGATGAAAGTTGCATTTGAAGAAATTGATAGTTCTGATTTTCTTATTGCAGAATTAACTACCAAATCAATAGGAGTAGGAATAGAAATTGGATACGCTTTTGCAAAGGAGAAGCCTGTTTTCTATTTACATAGTAAAAATTCAGCATACTCAACAACCGCTTCCGGATGTTCAGTTTCTGTTTTGGAATATGAAAATGAATGGGATTTAGTTGAGAAGATGGAAGAACATTTAGAAACCATTTATAACAAAAGATAAATAGGCCCCGCCTTTATCTATATAATTGATAACTAGTAAAATAATTTATGAATCTATCAACCCAAATTGCAAAGCACTTAAGAGAATTCCACTTTGGTGGAAACTGGACTTACTCTAATCTTAAAGATCATTTAGCAGATGTAACCTGGCAACAAGCCACAACAGAAGTTCAATCTTTTAATACCATTGCTGCTCTTGTTTACCATATGAATTATTACATCGATGCAGTTTTGAAGGTGTTTCAAGGAGAACCACTAAATGCAAAAGATAAATATAGTTTTGACCATCCACCTATCGAATCTCAGGAAGACTGGGAAAAAATGCTAAAAAAGACATGGACCGATGCCGAAAACTTCGCCAACCTGATTGAAAGATTACCAGAAGATCAACTCTGGGAAATTTTATCCGAAAAGAAATACGGAAATTACTATAGAAATATTCATGGGATCATTGAACATAACCACTACCACTTGGGACAAATTGTTTTCATCAAAAAAATTCTCTTGCAACAAGATAATTCTTAAAAAACTTACATCATTTGAAACCTAAAACAAAATATACTAAAAGTGGTGATTTTAACATTGCTTACCAAGTAACAGGCGAAGGTCCTATCGATATTGTTTATATTCCAGGGTGGATTTCAAATATTGACATGATGTGGACTGAGCCAAGACTTGCATCATTTTTAACAAATCTTACAAAATTTTCCAGACTTATTCTGTTTGACAAAAGAGGCACAGGGCTTTCTGATAGAGTAACAACTCTATCAACCCTGGAGGAACGAATGGATGATATTCGAGCCGTTATGGATGCCGTTGGATCAGAAAAAGCAGTACTCTTTGGTCATTCTGAAGGAGGGACAGTAAGTACGTTATTTGCTGCTACATATCCTAAACGCACCATTGCATTGATCACTTTTGGTGTTTTTGCCAAACGAAAATACTCTGAAGATTACCCATGGGCCCCAAATGAAACTGAACGTCAAAATTTCTATAAAATAGTTGAAGAAAACTGGGCAGACGGAGATCTTCGGGCTCTAAGTTCAATGGCTCCTTCCTTGGCAAATGATATTAATTTTATGGATTGGCTCGCGAGTTATTTACGTTCAGGAGCCAGTCCGAGAGCAGCATTGGATCTTGCACGTATGAATACAGAAGCAGATATTACAAATATATTGAGTTCAGTTCAAGTTCCAACTTTACTTCTTTACAGGTCTGGTGATAATGATGTTCATATAGAAGAAGGAAAATATATTGCAGAACGCATTAAGAATTCAAAACTGGTTATACTTCAAGGTAATGATCATCTCTTTTGGATAGGCGATTCTTATTCGGTGATTGCAGAAATAGAAGAGTTTATAACCGGAATGAGACCAAGCAAATTATTTAACCGGGTTCTTTCCACCATACTATTTACAGATATCGTAAGCTCAACAGAGCACTTAGTGAAAAAAGGAGATGAAAATTGGATGCAAATATTAGAAAGTCACAATCAAATTGTGAGAAATGAATTATATAGGTACGATGGGAAGGAAATAAAAAATACAGGCGATGGCTTTTTAGCAACTTTTAGTGGGCCAAGCAGAGCTATTCGCTGTGCTGAAGCAATACGAGATTCGGTTAAAAGACTCAATATTGAAATAACAGCTGGAATTCATACAGGAGAATGTGAAATTTTTGATGGTAATGATATTGGGGGTATTGCTGTTCATGTAGCAGCAAGAGTTTTAAGTAAAGCTGCCCCTAGTCAAATATTGATAACCATGACCGTTAAACACTTACTCGGTGGTACCGGTCTGGAGTTTACAGATCTTGGAAGTTTTCCCCTTAAAGGCATTAAGGAAGCGTATAATCTTTTTGCTTTACAAGAATCAATCCAGTAAATTGTAAACCCGGAGTAATGCATATGATCACATCCTCTTTTCTGAATGATAAACTGTATATAGAGCATGTTACTTGCATATGCAATAAAAGGTATTAAACCTCATCCGTCAGCTGACGGACTGAACCCATTTAATAGGAATCGACCAAAGGGTCGAGGTACCTGCCTCGCCGGCAAGGCGGGTTGAACCAATATCCCGCTGAAAAAGCGGGATTAGTTCGATTAACTAAAAAATTGAAATTAATTTTTTAGAATCTCACGAAAAAACTAAGATGATTAAAGCAATTTTTCAAATACTAGTAATTTTACTTTTGGCTATTGGGTGCAAAGAAAAAAATTCCGAAAGGAATTTAGCAGAACAACAGATTAAATTCAACCAGGGCTTAGTCGATAAACTTTTAGAAATGGTTGAAATAGACCAAGTTGCAGTATATGCTGTTCCCACAAAGAACTATTCACATCTATCACAAATAGAATGGGAAAGTTTTAAAGATAGTGTGTACAAAACACATCAAAAAATTCTTGATAGTGTTTTTGCAATTTATGGTTTTCCGGGTTATGACCTAATCGAAAAACAGGGATCTCAGAATTTCTGGCTGATGGTCCAACATGCCGATCATGATCCAAAATTTCAACAAAAAGTTTTGAAACAAATGAAAATTGAAGTTGCTAAAGAAAATGCTGATCCTGTAAATTATGCAAAGTTGACTGATCGTGTAAATCTCAACCTTGGAAAAGGGCAAATTTATGGAACACAAGTAACTTATAACTTGAAAATTTGCCAGGCATATCCAAAAGATTTAACTGATAGTATTCATGTAAACAAGAGAAGAGCTGAAATGGGACTTGAGCCAATTGAAAAATATTTAAATGAAATGTCAGAAATACATTTTGAAATGAATAAAGAATATTATAAAAATCTTGGAATAACTGAACCCTATTTGTATAAAATCAAATAAAGAGTTGATAGATGAAAAATAAGAAAGGAATACTAGATCAAAAAAGGCTTGCTATAATCAATTTTACAATAGTTTCATTTTTCTTGTTAATTTACCTTATCAATTTATATAAAATTGATCTTGTTTTAATTGGTGTTTTTAGAGAATTATTGACAGTCCCATTTTTAATTGCTCAAATAGTCTTTTTAACTCTTAGTATTAAGGTTTTAATAAAAGAAAAAAGAGGAGAATATTATCTACTTGTATCTAGTGTCATTGCATTAACTATATGCACTTTTTTTACATTAGGTAGTTTCTTTTAAAAAAATATTCTTGATTTTGACTTTAAACAATTGAAGAAATGAAAGATAAAATTATATCCTTTAAAA
>Ga0190293_1000143_pt1 | contig 25113 bp, 17 predicted proteins | sample 48693001_MG_FD_161671 | JGI IMG/M metagenome (GOLD analysis project Ga0190293, IMG submission 161671) | Hydrothermal vent microbial mat bacterial communities from Southern Trench, Guaymas Basin, Mexico - 4869-30-0-1_MG | ecosystem: Environmental > Aquatic > Marine > Hydrothermal vents >...
GATGCAGAACGCCTGGGCTTAGCTGATTGCACCGATCGACGATACACTAGCGCGATTCTGCTACAGCCCATTGTTGCAGGCTCTGTTTCCTCTGCCGCTATCCGGTTGTCCGGTTCCGGTTTCCTGTCTCCGTTACGGCGGCGGCTTTTCGATGTTCTATGGGCCCGATTTCCTATGTGCCCGGTTTCGATTGCTCTCTGTTCCCAGACGCCGCCGTCCTGACATGCAACAATGATTGTACGGCTGCTGTATAACTCTGAATCCTGAGTATCCTGCTAGATGATGTAGTTCGCTTCATGAAACGTCAACAATACTAATTTGCTGTTCCGGAGCACTCTCATGCAGCATAACACCTGAAATAACTGGGTTACGCTGCAGCTTCATTAGCCAGGATCTGGTTGAACGACTATACACCATCTGCCGGGGTTAACGCTCATTCCATGTATCTGCATATTCCGCAGAGGAGGTGCGAATGAATCCTGTCGTCATCGTCGGCGCCGGACCTGCGGGTTCAGCATGTGCATGGAGACTGGCTTCCAGCGGTACCAGGTGCCTGCTGCTGGATAAAGCGGTATTTCCCCGCGAGAAGGTTTGCGGCGGTGCCCTGAGCCCCCATGGGGCTTCACTACTTGTATCGAAAGGTATGGTCTCCGAGAGCGAGCTTGATACCCTTTCCCATGCAACTCATCGGCGGATGTCATTCTGGGATGGAAGCAGGAGACTGTCCATTCACGAATCCTACGGTGAGCCTGTCCGTCTGGTCAGACGGAGCACTTTCGACAGCTTCCTTCTCGAGAGAGCGGCGTCTGCCGGGGCAGAAGTGCTGACTGGAGTAGATGTACTTTCTGCCGATCCAGAAACTCATTTCACGACTGCAGAAGGGGAGAGGAGTTTCAAATGGTCCTCCCTTGTCTGTGCCGATGGAGCCAAGGGTCCACTTCGCAGGCTCTTCGGCAGGAAGGGCAGGGGAAGAGGTATCGGACTGGAAGTACACATTCCCGCTGATGAGGTCAGGCAGCTGCCCTTCGAGCTGCAGATACGATTCGGTGTCCTCCCATATGGCTACGGCTGGGTCTTCCCCGATAGGGAGTTCGTCTGCGTCGGGGCAGGGATAGCAGGGAGTGCTGCGCCTGCGGTGCAGGTGCAGAGAGCTCTGGAATCTCTACTGGGATCATTAGGGATTGATCCATCCGGCTGCAGTCTGAAAGCGGCTCCGATCCCCTCGCTGGCGGTTCACAGGACACTTGGCGAGGGAGATGTATATCTGATAGGTGATGCAGCCGGGCTGTGCGATCAGGTTTCAGGCGAGGGGATCAGTCATGCTATCGAGAGCGGATTCATGGCGGCGGATGCCATTTCAACTGCCTGGAGCAGAAAGAAACTGGCCAGGGAAGCCGGGAAAGGCTGCGTCGGTATCGTTCGTCAGTCAGCGATCTACAGACATCTGCTCTTCCATCCGTACCTTCGCGAGGAAGCAATGTACAGACTCGGCAGAGATACGCAATTCGCAGAGCTGTACTGGGAGCTGATATCCGGGCATGTCAGCTATCATGGCATGTTCGCGCAGCTACTCGGCCCCTCCTGAGCTAGTCCAGCTCTTTCATGATCCTCTTCACCAACTGCTTCGGCAGCAGTCTCTGCTGTGCATACAGTTCTTCCGGTGAACCCGAGACACCGTATTCAGTCACACCAGCCCTGAGAAGGGGAGGGGTTCCGGTATCTGCGGAGAATGCGAGAGCTATCCTGGCGCCCAGACCGGTGTCGGCATCGTGATCCTCGTAGGTCACTGCAAGTCTGTAATCTGAGAGTTCCCTCCGCAGTCTCGGTGTAATGCAGAGCGGGCAACTGATCCCATATACCGCTGCTGATATGCCCTGGGCTTCGAGGAGCTCTCTTGCCTCCATCGCGCAGTGGATCATGTTGCCGAGTCCCAGGATAGCGACATCCGTCCCCGAACGAATCATGTCGTATTGCCCATAAACGAACCTGTAGGTCTTGCCGAAGAAAGGCTCTCCGTCTTCTCTGGTTATCACTGGAAGTTTGGACCTGCCCATGGCGATGAAGAAGTTGCCCGGATGTGTAGCTGCGTAACGGATCACCCTGTCAGTCTGATTGGGATCGGCGGGAACAATGGTGTTGTAGTGGTGAAGCGAGCCCATGAGGCTGATGTACTTGATGCAGTGGTGGGTCTTGCCGTCCATTCCAACATCGAGTCCGCAGTGGGTCGCAATCACTTTGAGGTTCGTCATGTTGATGTCGTTCAGTCTGTGCTGATTGAAAGTCTCATCGGCGGCGAATACACCGAAGTCCGCCCAGAAGGCGACCTTGCCTGCAATGGAGGCAGCACCTGCTGCCGTGGCGGTGTGGTGCTCCATGATGCCAGACTGGAAGAAGTGCTCCGGGTACTTGTCCGCGAAGCCTGCGGTCTTGACCGAACCGGCCAGATCACAGTCGAAGACCAGAGGGAGATCCTCGGTATTCACTCTTGCAAGGTCAAGAAGAGCTGTGCCCCATGCGCTTCGATTGTCAACCCTGTCTTCCGGTTGGTAGACGATGGGCGTACCCTCCCGATCGAGGATGCTGTAGTCGAGCCACATGTCAAACTTGGTGTCATCCTCCCAACCGGAAGTTCTCTGCTCTGTCAGTTTTTCGAGGTCATTTATCTGACCGAGTTCTGCCAGTGCGGATGCAGCCTGCTCTTTCGTCAGAGCCATACCGTGGTACTTTGGGTCGTTCTCCATGAAGGAGACTCCCTTGCCCATTACTGTCATTGCCAGGATCAGTCTTGGAGCCCTGGAAGGAGACTGTGGCTTGAGAGCTCTGTAGAGAGCAGAGAGGTTGTGACCATCCACTTCGTAGACATCCCAGCCATCTGCCCTGTATCCAGCGGCTATGTCGGTGTACATGACCCTGTCCGTACGTCCGGAGATCTGGAGACCGTTGCAATCCACGACGACCGTGATGTTATTGAGCGCGTTTGCCCTGATGAAGCGTCTTGCCTCTGATATCTGACCTTTCTGGTGCTCACCGTCACCGGTGATGACCCAGGTATGGTTCCTTATCCCCCTGCTTCTGTCGGCGAGAGCCATTCCCGCGGCGACGGAGACACCCTGCCCGAGATTGCCCGATGTGAATTCCACCCCCGGGATAGCTCGTTCGATGTGCCCTTCGAACGGACTGCCGGCCTTCCTGAATGTGGCGACCGCCCTGTTGAGATTGAAGTAACCGAGTCTGCCCAGAACTGAGTAAACGGCCGGGGAAGTGTGTCCGTGACTCACGATTATCCTGTCACGCCCCATCGCCAGAGGTGAAGCAGGGTCAACATTTGCCTGGGACCAGAGGAGCGCGAAAGTATCGACGGAGGACATGGAGCCTCCCGGATGTCCGCTGCCGGCGAGGGTTGTCATCCGTATGATATCTCCCCTCGCATCTCTGCAGAACTGTTTCAGTTCCTCGTTGCACTCGCGGGGAAGTTCATCCGGTCTGAACAGGCTTCGCTGAATGCTGCTGTTGCTCAACTTACCCCTCCAGCCCTTTTGTGAGTTTGGTTCGGACCCTGTCCAGCACCTCATCTGCTCCCCGAAGAACTTCGGCAAGGGAGTCCTCGGCCCTATTTCTGATCATTGTTGCGTACTCCTCGTCGTCGCTTACCTCGGGAAGATTTATGAGGACATTGTAGTAAGCTCCCATGGCGGCTGCTCTTGCTGCGGCTGCGGCCACGCCTGCATCGGAGAGGGATGTCTGCATTCCTTTTTTCTCAAGGAGGCCTGCCATACTGACTATCTCGGGGCACTGCTCGAGTACTCGGAGGGGGACCGCTATGGCCTCCTTGACAGCTGATATGACGTCGCCGTCCTGTCTATTGGCCGCCATCCAGGAGTTGAATGCCTCTGTATCATCATCGATCGCCTTGAGAAGGTCGGCCTGGATGCGCTGGGCTTCCGGGGCGAGTATTCGCATGTGGGGCCAGTTCTCTCTGCATTTCCGGTCCTTGACAGTCAGATTTGCCACCATCGAATCCAGAGCAGCTCCGAGAGCACCCATGAGCGCGGCAGCTGACCCACCTCCCGGGGCAGGTGAATCAATCGAGAGTTCGTTCGTAAAACCTCTGCATGTCATTCCGGAGAGGTCAACACCTTTCTCGGCTACCATATATTCGATGATCTTCTCATTCGGATCGAAGGGTGCGACATCCCTGAGACCCATCGACTTGATGGCAATTTCGATGAGATCCCCCTCAGGAACTCCAGTTGTTTTTGCCTGCCTGCCGCTGGCCAGAAGACCGTCATTCTGTTTATCGATATAGAAGCGGCCTGCATCGAGCATGGCGGAGAGCGGCACGAGTCCAACCACTTCGGAGCCGGTGACCCTGGCGCCTAGTTTCTCGGCTTCCTCCTTTACCGCCTCGTATCCTGCATGGAGGGGAGTAACGCCGATATCCGTCAGGTTCATCGTGACCTGTGCCGTGCCGTACTCCTCGATGAACCAGCCAGTTGCTTTGCAGCACTGCAGTTTGCCGGGCTGCTTCAGTTTCTTGCCGTTCTCATCTCTGACGAATTTCCAACTGCTGTCCCGAAGGTTCCGCCCGTTGTCCCTGATCGTCAGACCGATATCCCGCGCAACAGCAGGATCGGTGGTATTCAGGTTCACATTGTAGGCGATGAGGAAGTTCCGCGCACCGATCGTGCAGACTCCGGTCCTGGCGATCTTCTCATTCCATTCGTTCGGACCGAAATCCGGTTTCCATTCCGGCTTACCGAGCTTGTCGGGCAGGGCTTCGTACTCCCCCTCGCGGATATTCGGAAGTTTGACCCAGTCCGGTCTCGAGGCTGCGAACTCGTAAAGGTAGACAGGGATACCAAGTTCCCTCCCGACCCTGCTGCCGAGCTGTCTGGCCAGCTCGGCGCATTCCTCCATTGTGATGCCTGATACCGGAACGAAGGGGCATACATCGGTTGCGCCATGGCGGGGGTGTTCACCGGTCTGTTTTGTCATATCAATGAGCTCACCCGCCCTGGCGATGATCCTGAAGGCAGCCTCCGAAACAGCTTCGGGTATCCCTGCTATTGTTATAACTGTTCTGTTAGTTGCGGCTCCCGGGTCGACATCGAGTACTCTCGCTCCTGTAACTCCCTGTGCGGCCTCGACCACCTGGTCGATAATGTCCCTGTTGCGTCCCTCGGATATATTGGGAACGCACTCGACGATGCTTGCAGGCATAGATTCCTCCTGTTGAACCTTGCGGCTATTTCAGGGCCAGGATTTTCCTTGTAGAATTGAGTATCTATGCTAGGAAAAGGACTGCTGAAAGTCAACTTTCCCGGAAGGATGGAAAGGTGAGGGGACTGGTCGAGGGGTTCTATGGAAAACCCTACTCCAAGCTCCAGAGGGATATACTCTTGCGCTATATCTCAAAGATGCATGAGGGCACCTATATGTACGCTCCCAAGAACGATGTCTTCCACAGACTTCGATGGAGGGATGAGTATCCGGCCGAGTTATGGAATGAGCTCACCTCAGGTATGACACTGGCGAGGTCACTTGGAGTCCGGTTCATTTTCGGTATCAGCCCATGGGGTTTCCGCTCTGACGAGGTTTCTCTCCTCCGTAAAAAGGCTCTGACCGCGATGGGAGCTGGAGCAGCAGGTGTTGCCGTACTTTTCGATGACATCCCGCAGCAGGCCGATGCCTCCCTTGCACGCAGGCAGCTTCAATTCGTCACAGAGGCGCTTGATGATATTTCACCGCCACCGCTGCTTTGTCCGTCGATCTACTGCTCTGAGCTCCTCGATATTCTCAGGGGAGAGGAATACCTTGAAGCCTGGCGCGAGAATAGTCCCTCAGGATGGCCGGTCCTCTGGACGGGGGACATGGTCGTCTCTTCGGAGATCGACCGTTCAGATGTAGAGACCGCACGATCTCACCTGGGAGCATTGCCCGTCATCTGGGATAATCTCCTGGCGGATGATTACTGCCTGAGAAGGATCTTTCTAGGTGATCCTTCGAGCAGGATGATCGATGGTATCGACTATCTGCTCAATCCGTCAGAGATCTTTCCTGTCGCTCTCCATGCTGTCCATCGCATGATCGCATCTGAAGGCAGCAGCGAATGGCCGGTAGAGCTGGGCGATGCTGAGGCATGGACTTTGCTCGAAGGATTTCACAATGTGCCATGGCAAGCCGGGGACTGGGTGGCGAGTCTTCTGGAGGATATGGAGAAGGCTGTCTCAGACGATCCAGGCAGTGCTCTGCTGAAGAGGCTCGACTCAATGATCTGTGTACTCGGGGATTTCAATGAGAATCTGGGAGAAATGGAGGGAGGCTTCGGACTGATGCCGTACTCCGTTGATCTGCGGAAATTCCTGTGGTGGTGGAGGAAAATTCTTGAACTGAAGGAGCCTGGAGCAAGAATGAAGGAGCTGGATCGTCTTGTGCTTCGAAGGCTGCCGTATGAGCATCCAATCGCACTTATGACCTGTCGTATCCTTGACAATATGACCAATGGTGCCGCTGACCTGGAGGAAGGATCGAATGAGGGTTGAACTTGCCGGATACAATACAGACGTGCAGAACGGGGGCGGTTCACCTGAGACACTATCCGCAGCCTACGCAAGGATAAGCAGGGATCCCCGCCCGATAGGTGAACTTCGGAGGGAGTCCGCATCGGAGATAGCGAAAGCGAGAGCGTCCAACAGGCGGATAGTCTTTCAGTATGGACATGGCTCAGTGGCTGAGCATGCCGTGTTCAACTTCGATGTTCTGGATGTTTCAAGGCTGGCGGCTGAAGCTCTGCAGAGCTTCCGCCTTGCAAGCTTCACCGAAAAGTCACAGAGATATATCCGTATAGGAAACGATCTGGTTATCCCGGAGGAACTGGATACTGAACAGCGCAGGATATTCCGCAGTGCCGCTGACGAGCTGTTCAGTCTCTACTCTGAAATACACGATGGACTGATTGCGGCGGGTGCCTCAAGAGAGACTGCGAGGGAGGATGCACGATACGTCCTGCCTCTGGCAACCTCCTGCCAGATGGGTATGACTGTCAACGCCAGAGAACTGGAGTTGATGTTCAGACGGTTGTCGATACACCCGCTGGCAGAGGTAAGGGCCATTGTGTCACTGCTTCTGGACGAGGCGGTCAGGGTCGCGCCTTCTCTCTTCCTGTTCACTGAGCCAGGTGCGATGGACTCATTTGCCCATGCGATGTCACCAGCATTAGAAGATACTCCGGATGTTATGCTGACAGACTGCGATGGAGACGGACGGGTCGGCGCACTGCTTCTTCAGTATCTCGAAGGTCTGCCTCTTGCACTTGCGAGAGACAGGTGGGAGGAAACCGGTGTCGAGGTAAGGGAGGCTCTCTTCCGGGATGCCCTGGACGGCCTCGGAATTCATGACGCCGTTCCCAGACAGTGGGAGTTTTTCCATTCTGAGTTCGAGGCCGTCATGTCCGCATCCGCCTTTGGTCAGATGAAGCGCCATCGGATGTGCACCAGACTTGTTTCGGTCTATGATCCTGTTCTGGGAGTAACCGTCCCGCCAAGCATCTCCTGCAGATCTGCACTCAGAGAGCTGTTTGATGAGGCTGTCCGTGTTTCAGAGACGGCTGCCGGAACCCTTTCTTCTTTCTATCCATATATGCTCACCAATGCCCATCGGCGCAGGGTCACGATCTCGATGAACGGGCGTGAGCTCTACCACTTTTCCCGTCTCAGGGAGGACTCGCATGCCCAGTGGGACATAAGGATCCTTGCAGGCAAAGTAATGGCCGTGTTGAGAGAAGCAGCACCTCTGACAATGATGTTCAGCGGAGGCAAGTCGGATCTGGAGCCTGCGGTGGAATAGCCCCTTTATTCAGTATCCACTTTGAGGATGGGACGTATTGGAGGTTTGGGTAACGTGCCCTGCTGCTGGATATACTCCGGCATCAGTCCGTTATGTGCCTGTTATCGATCTTCACATTATCGAGGATGGTGGAGTAGATGATGTCTCCGTCGTAGACTGAGAAGCGGAGGTCGAGTCTCTGTCCCTCGATCCCGGGAAGATCCTCCGTACTATCCCAATAGAGACTGGGTCTGTAGGATTCAGGGCTGTACGGCTGGTCGGAATCGAAACCAGTGGCGGCGATCCACCTGTCAGAGTTCCTGAGCCTGTATTCCAGATTGAGATACAGGTCATCGCCCTCGACATCGACCAGCTGCACCGTAACTGCAACATTCCCGCTGTAAGTCTTGCGTCTCTCAGGATAGATGACGGTTATCGACGGAGCATCGTTGTTGTCCAGATGGAAGGAAGTCGAGGGTATTGAGAGACGCTCCTGGTCCCCTGCAGGTGTTGCCCTGAACTGCACCCTGACACCTTCAAAACCTGGGAGATCGGACAATGAGTTCCAGACGATGTTGTACTGACCGCTGCCCTGATAGGGGACAGACCAGTCGGTCACCGTGGCCAGATTCCAGTTGTCGCCGCCGTCGGTCGAGTACTCATATACGAGTGCGGAAGGATCGCAGTCACTCTCCGAGGAGCGGAGTCCAAGAGTCACTTCACCAGTGACTTCGCTTTCAGGAGCAATTATCTGAGAGGATGAGAGTCTCTCGGCTTCGGAAGTGAACTCTGCTATTATGCTCCAGGGACCGGGATCGGCATCCGCTCCTCTGACTCTCAGCAGAACGCCTGCCATGTCGGTTCCATCCAGATCATCCCGGACATACCATGAGACCGGTTCACCATAGAACCACGGAGCTATCTGGAACGTACTTCCTCCTAGATGGGCCGTATTCCAGTCCTCACCGCCGTTTGTGGAATACTGGGCCTGAAGGTGTATTACATCCCCCTCCGGGTCGGAGACAGCATAAGGGAGGTTGTATGTGGAGATGGAGACCATCTGCGGACTCGACATGTAAACCACAGGAGCGGTGTTATTGTCCAGATGAAAAACATTCGACAGTCCGCTGACGCCGGGGCCATCAGAATAAGAAGGTGTTATCTTGAGCATTGTATCATAGGAATCTATGCCTGGCAGATCCCTCGCGCTTTGCCAGGCGATAGACGATCCATTATTGCTGAAGTTATAGGATTCATTCCAGGTGAAACCCGCATCGGTGGAATATGCGAGAGTAAGGCCTGTCGCATTCCCGCCGATCACTTCGTATGAGAGAGTCACTACACCAGTGTATTCACCGGCAAGTTCACCGGTCCTTACCCTCGGCAGGACAGCACTGCCGTAACTCCCCGAGTTCCCCTCGTCAAAGATGGTCTGCGGCCATGGTCCATCATCGATTGCTGCACCACAGATAGTGTATGCGGCGAGTCTGCCTGAACGGCCCAGTACGACGAGTTCCAGATGACCGTCTCCATCGATATCCCCTGCAGCAGGAGCTCTCGTGATCATCTCGCCGAAATCGAATGGATAGCCGTTGATGCTGGAGCCCTCGCTATCCCATGCATAGACCTTACCATCGTTTGCGCCAACTATCACAGCCAGATCGTAGGTTGTCCTTGTGATGATCGGTGCAGTGGGTACACCCCCGGTGAAATTGGGCCATTTCCATACGCCGGCAAGACTGCAGTCACCATCTATAAGTGTTACGCTGCTGTCTATCGTTGATACTGCCACTTGCAGAAGATCGAGAGTGGAACTAAGTCTGCCGACAGCCATGGCTCCGGCAACGGGTCTGTCATCGAGGAAGAATGGCCAGTTCTCCAGGATATTGCCTGCGGTATTGAGTGCAAAGAGCCGTTTATTGTAAGTTGCGAATATGATATCGCCCAGACCATCAGCATCCAGATCTGCGGTGACCGGAATAGAACCCGATGAATATCCCGGACTTACGGGCCAGCCGGGAACGATATCACCTTCACTGGAAAGCAGGAAAACGTTAGTGCTGACCAACGCACACACGAGTCCATAGCCAGCACCCCCCCCCATTGATAGCTGAGATGGCTGCCACTGGAGCCTCGAGGGCAGCTGGACGGGCCAACCCGCGAGGGGGCTTCCATCCGGATCAAGCAGATGAACTCTGGAATCTGCTGTTCCAAAAGCTATCTCACTGATTCCGTTATCATCCAGATCAACGATCGATATACCGGTCACGATATTGGGTCCAATATGAACCGGCCATCCAGGCATGGGCGTTCCATCATGTCTGATGCAGTGTACTGAACCCTCATCATCGGCGTACACAACGATATTGCCTCGGGTTGATCCCATGGCAGCCGGTCTTTGCGTGACACCCTCCGAGGTAGATACCGGGAATCCGGGGAGGATAGAGCCTGCACCTGACCATCCACCGAGACCATGGTCACCCAGAGGGATGATTATGTCCATGCCGGCAAAATCATTTTCAGCGAGCAAAATACCACCAAGCGGGATGTGCGCTGTCGCGGTTTCCCACTCAGGAATCTGCCCCTGTGCTGCGAGAACGGCAACCAGACTCAACAGGATCAAGGATTCACCTCCAGGGGGAGAAGAGTGTCTCCGACTGTGTGGATATTATCCCATCTGCTACTCTCAAGTCAACTCCCTGTGTTATCATCCCCTACCGATTGAGACTCGTTAGAGGTTGACTCCTGAGACCCAGTAGCAGATAATTGCTTCAGGAAATGCGAAGACGACTTAATCGTGAACTCTGTTCTGACTGGGGTCTGGAGGGAGTCTGGAGAGAGTATGAGGTATGCTTTAACTTCATTATTAATGCTGGTTGCCATTGCGGCAGCCGGTTCATTGCCATTCTCTCGAAGTGGTGTAATTGACTGCCCTGATGCTTACTTGCTGTCACACACTGAGATAGAAGCTGAAGTAGCTGCTGCTGCCTATTCGGTGGAGGACAGTACCGGATCCAGCAACAGTGAATTCATGATCACCGGACATCTGGATGTGGGACTCTTTCGCTACGGCCAGATAGGAATATCCTATCTCGGTGACGGGGGAGTAGCAGCCAATGTAAAAGTGGCAATTCTTCATGAAGGATTCGCTGTTCCGGCTTTCGCCATCGGAATGGACAACATTACCGGTGAGAAGTACATCGAGTGCTTCAAGGTCGATAGCGCGGGTACTGAACTCTTCTACAATTACGCTCACGCTCAGAACTGGTCTGCATATGGAGTTGTTTCAAAGGACCTGAGCTACATCATCGGTATCCCGGCGACTGTGAGCATGGGCATCGGTATCGGACGTTTTGTCGGTACAATCGACTCCGGAGCAATGGGTATCGGCAGCTCCATCAGTCATGGGCTCTTCGGCTCTGTCGTTTTCAAGCCAGCCGAGGGCTTCAGTCTTGCCCTCGAGCAGGACGGCAGGGATTTGAACATAGGGATGTCATACGATATCAACAGCTTCCTGACGCTGAAAATGGCCTGGGCGGAATTTGAGCAGACCGTGTTTCCGCCTGCCAATCAGGACAGGACAGATATCATGCAGAATTCCAAGGTCACTTTTGGACTGCGTTCTCGTATAGGTCCCATTTTCGGAGCTGGACGCCTGGCGCTTCAGAGGGAACAGCAACGGATTGAAAGAGCCAGGGCAAGGCTCGAGGAACTGGAAGATCGGCGCAGGGCCGCCGAAGCCGAACTCCAGAGACTCCGTGATCTCCTCGAGAGCAACTGACGGAGTGGTCTGCTGATATGAAGTCTTTGCCAGTTGTACTCATGGTTTTGGCGTTAACGTCGATTGGAGTCCATGCCCAACCGGTCGATGGAGATGCATCAGAAACCGATATTTCTGAGGAGACCGCTCTCCTGCTCGAATCTGCGCAGCAGGAACTGCTGGAACTCAACCAGCAGATATCTCACGAGGAGGAGCGTCTCTCACGGGTACAGGCTCAGCTGGCGATATTCCGCCGTCAGCAGGCGATGGTGGCCAGTGCCGAGAGCGCCTTCCTTCTCGGCGAGGAGCTCTACACAGCCGGATCGATAGTCTGGGCCCGTGATGCTTTCAATGCTGTTATCACCAACTTCCCCGAATCGGTGTACTACAATGATGCACTCTTCAGACTGGAACTGATAGCGTTTGAGCTTCAGGATTACCCGAAGGCCCTTGAATACTTCCAACTTCTCAGGCTGAATGCTCCCACCTTCGAATTCATGGATCTGGCGATCATCGCCGCAGGTCTTTCTACGTACAACCGGGGAGACTTCTCCGGTTCGAGGGTGCTCTATGATCAGGTATCTCCGAGCGGGGATTACGGAGCGCTGGCTGAGTACCTCAAGGCTGTCGCTTTTGTCGAGGAGGATGACAGGGTTGCCGCACGGCTTACTCTAGAGGGTATACTGGATCGCGGCAGCAGTACCGGCAGTGAAGCCTCCCTTACGGACAGAGCCAGGATAGCCCTTGCCCAGATACAGGTGGACGAGGGGCTTTTCGAGTCAGCTCTCGAGCATTACTCGCGGGTGAGCCCGTTCAGTTCCTATTACGATGTTGCCATGCTGGGAAAGACCTGGACACTTATGAGACTCGGCGAGTATCAGGATGCCTACAACCTTGCCGACAGGGTACTCGAGGAAGTACCGGCTTCTGAACTCCGATCTGAGTTCGAGCTCGCTATGGCGAACTGTGCTCTCGGTGCAGAGGACCTGGACATGGCCATTGTCATGTACCAGCAGCTTCTCATTGAGCATCAGGAGACCAATGACTATTACGACCTCTTTCTCTCAGGCTCCACTCTCACCGCTGGTGAGTACGAAGCTGAGCGCGAGAGAATCAACGGCATCAGACTCGGGCTGGTTGAACTAAAAGAGGAAGCCTACACCCAGGGAGACCTTGAGCTGGTAGCAATGATCGAGGAGGAGGAGGATGATATTCGTCAGCTCCTCATAGAGATCTCCAGTCTCGAAACCATGCTCTCCCTTCCTTCGGATATGGATACCGAGACTCTCACCCAGGAACTCACCAGGCTGATACAGCAGAGCAGATCCAATACTGCTGTACTGGTGATCGCCGCCGATGAGGTTCATCAGCTCTCACAGTCTGATGGAACTATGCAGGATCAGCAGGACCTGGCAGAGGTCGAGCAGGAGATCGAGAGGATCAGACTCGCTCTTCAGAACCTGGCCTCACAGTTCGATGGAGGTATGACCAGGGAGTTCGACTGGGTCCTCGAGACTCAGTACGGAATCGCGGTAGCGACCTTCATGGAGAGGGAACTCAAGCGAGACTCGGTTGATTTCCTCGGTTCGACTTACAGAGACCGCATCCAGGTGGCATACGAGCAGGGAGATTCCACCCTGGCGCTCTCACTCGAGTCACAGAGAACTTCTGAGATATCCGGCTTGAACCAGCGCATTGATGAAGGTGCTCTTCTCTCTGCCGGCTACTTCGAGGACTTCCTGGCCAGTTATCCTGAATCCAGGTTCACTCCTGATGTTCTTGTGAGACTCGCTCAGCTCTATTACGACATTGATAACCTGCAGCACAGCCAGCAGCAGGCCGCTGCCGGTATTGAGCAGTTCATTGTTGAGGACTACTCCAGGTCAATTGAACTCTATCAGCAGGTGCTGACCGATCATCCGGGCAGTGAACTGGAGGATGTTGCTCTCTATTCCATGGGCTACTGTCTTGAGGCTATGATGGATTTCGAAGTTGCGGTGGACAATTACAGAGAGCTTCTGGAAGATCACCCGGAAAGCGATCTCGCAGCCGAGTGCAACATCAGGGTGGGTAATTACTACTTCGATATACTGCAGTATGATTCCTCCCTGGTCTATTTCGAAAATATCCTCAAGTATCCCGGATCAAGTCCCAACCTCTTCCAGCACGGTCTGTACAAACTCGGCTGGACGCTTTACCTCACCAAGGACTTCAGGCAGTCAGTTGCCGTGTTCACGTATCTGATTGATGACGACAGGACGATCACTGAACTGGGTATTACCAGACGAGGGGACATACGGATCCTCAATGAAGCCCGTGAGTACATGGCTTACGACTTCCTCGAGATGACCGATTCGTCGCTACCTCCGGTACCTACCGCGGTTTCCTACCTTGACCGTTTCTGCGATTCGGTCACGACTATCGAGGTCCTGTACCAGATGGCGCTCATCTCCGAAGATCTGACGGACTGGATAACGGCTATCGATGGCTACAAGGCTCTGCTTGAGCATCACCCGTACTCCAGTGAGGCACCTCTCTACCAGGCTTCCATCGCGCAGGCATATGAGGAGATGGGTGAATTCGGACTTGCTGCGGTTGCCAGGGACCTGCTGGTCTCCAGTTACAGTGCTGATAGTGATTGGTTCTCCGAGGTTGGTGATGAATCCGCACTTGCACTGGCTGATTCACTGCGCGGGTCCTCCTTTGAGGAGGCTATCCAGTACTATCTCGAGCAGACTGTTCTCGCCGAGGCCGATCCGGTGGCATACAATGCTGCCAATCAGGCTCTGGTTGACAGGATAAAGACATATCTGACGCAGTTCAGCAATTCCAGCATGGCCTATGACTACAGATTCCACCTTGGTGATGCATACTACCATCTCGGTCAGTTCGTTGAAGCAGGAGACACCTACTTCGAGGTCGCTATGGACAGCTCTTCCTTCCAGAGGCAGGAAGTTGCACTCAACAACGCCTTCTCCTCTTTCCTTAGCGCCTACGATGAGATAGCCGGAGTCGATAGCATCGCACTCCGCGAGAAACTGGCAACGACCCTGATCTACTACTCAGAAGCCTATCCGAATGGTGAGAACGCTGCCTGGTTCTATTGGGCCGCAGCACCGAAGTTCTTCAATGCAGGCGACTACACTCCTGCTCGCGAGCTCTTCAACACACTGTACAATGACTATCCCAACTCCGGGTACGCTGCCAGAGCGGCCAAGTTCATCGCTGATTCGTACCAGTTCGAGGAGATGTACGCGGAAGCTGAGGAATGGTACGGCCTTGCAGCCACTACTGCTGCCAGGACCGGAGAGGATCTTGGAGCGGACATAGAAATGCTGGCAGCATCTTCAGCATACAACGATGCCGCTTCACTCGCCGAGAGCGAGAACACCGAGGACCTCCTTGCTGCCGCACGGAGATGGGAGGAGACCGCACATGAGCACCCCGATTCCGATGTTGCTCCTGTTGCGCTCTTCGATGCAGCTGATACCTATGGCAGGGCCGGGGATATCGGCAGTGCAGTCAGGCTCTTCATGGAACTGGCACTTCTCTACCCTCAGTACGAGAATGCTCCGACCGGTATGCTGAGAGCAGCCTTCCTGCTGAGAGAGGATGAGCAGTTCACCCAGGCCGCGGATATGTATCTCGATGCTTATGCCAGATTCCCGACCGCACCCGATATGGTCGCAGCACTCAGCAGTGCCGCTGACAGCTACGAGGAGGGTGGCAGGGCTGACCTCGCGATGGGAGTTTACACTCAGATCGCCAACGACAGGGCTGGGACTGCTGCAGTTGTTTCCAGGGCTTACGCCAAGATAGGTGAGTACAACTACAACATCGGTAATATCTCCATAGCGCGGTCCAACTTCGAGAACTGCATGAGCGTGTATGACGACTTCCGTGATGGCAGTGTCGAGTGGCCTGCCATGTCGGCCTATCAGGTAGGAAAGATATCCTCTACTGACTACTATGCTCTGCAGCCTGTCACAGCGGACAATGTCCAGTTTAAGACACAGCTCTTCAACGAGACAGTCGCCAACTACAACAGGACATTCACATACCTGGATGACGAGTATGTCTTCCTGGCTGTTCTCGACATCGGTATGCTGCAGGAGGACTTCGCCAACTCCATCGGATTCATGAATGCTCCTCCCGGACTTTCACCGGAGGGGGAAGAGGCCTTCTACAACACTCTCCTCGAGGCATATGACACTTATATTGGAAGAGCCATCTCAACCTACCAGAATGGTCTCGAGCTGGCGATGGATAATGGTATCAGGGACGATGTGACAGAGCAGATCGCAGAGAGACTTGATCTGCTGCTTCCCGGCAGCAGCGCAAGCATCGGATATGCCGGCTCTACAGCCGCTCCGCCGATCGATGATACCGAGACACCGGTCATCCTCGACCCGCTGACCGATCCGCTCGTCGATGCGGAGGATACATCCGCTCCTTCTGAAACTGATGCCTCAGATATGACAACGGATTACACCGACACAGGTTACGATACCGTCACTGAAGACGAGGATGATGGAGGGGGGTGTTTCCTGTGGCCATTCTAGGAGCAAGCCATCCCCTTCGAGTATCTTCTTCAAAGGTCGTCAGCAGTCTCCTTCCTTTGTTCCTGGCTCTCACTATGCTTCTTATTCCATTGAGTCCCGTTCTTGCTCAGGATGAGGAAGAAGAAGGCTCGGGTGCTACGTGGCAGGACGGTAGGCTCGTGCTTGAGGAGATCACCATCCGAGGTGAGCTGAGAACTCCCCAGGCACTATTCATGATGCTGAAAACAACGCCCAACCTAAGCAATGTGCTGCTCGAAAGGAGCTTCCTGGAGGATGTTGTAAGGCCAGTATATCCCGGAGCCTTTGCCGATGAACCGAGCTTCGGCGCCGGACGGGAGACATTTGTACTCCCTGCCTGGGTCAGGTATGGCTCTGTTGTAGTAATGGGGGGGCTGTCTGCGTACAGCTACTCCCAGGAGAATGATGAAGAGGGACTGGTGTTCGGAGTGATCGCCGGTATAGACTTGATTGGAAACCTGGTTCTTGACCTGATCGGCAATTGATCCGGTCACACGAGAGGAGATCATTGATGAAAAGGTTCAACCCCCTGCTGCTGGTTCTATCACTTATTCTCTGTACAGGTCTCGCGTTCGCACAGCCGACTGACGAAGCGACTGAGACCGAAGTTGCGCCTGACAGCCTGGCTGCTGATTCGGCGGCTGTTGTCGAGGAGCCAGTCGAGGAACCTGAACCACCCATCATCGACGCTGTTGATGAGATAGCAGAGGAAGAGGAAGAAGTATCCGGTAACATTTTCTCCGAGATGGCTGCTTTCTTCCGTGAGGGTGGACCGGCGATGTGGGTCATCCTGATCTTCCTCGCTGCAGGTATCGCTGTTATCGTCGAGAGAGTGATCTTCCTCTTCTTCATAGCTGATATGAAGCCCGAAAGGTTCATGGGCAGGATAGCTGAGCTCATTCGCAAGGGCAGCATCGAGGGTGCTATCGCCTCCTGTGCTGAAAAGAATGCGCCACTGGCAAGGATCATAGAGGCCGCTCTGAGAAACTACAGGAACACAGAGCGGGACATCCAGAATGCTGTGGATGAGATGGCTCTGGCTGAACTGCCGAGGCTCAACGCAAGGACAGGCTATCTGGCGATGCTTGCCAATGTCTCCACAATGGTTGGACTTCTTGGTACGATCTTCGGGCTGATCGCAGCATTCGAATCCGTTGCAGCCGCCGATCCGGCTGAGAAGAGCATCATGCTTGCCAACGGTATCTCCATGGCGATGAGTACGACCGCATTCGGTCTCATCTCCGCAATCCCGCTGCTCATCGCACATTCGATGCTTACATCCAAGACTGATTCCCTTATCGATGATATCGACCGCTACTCAGTTATGGTCATCAACATGCTCGCACAGGCCAGAAAGGAAGGCTGATGGCACAAGCGGCAACGGGCCGGAGTCGCCGAGTCAGGCATGCACCGGAGCTTGATCTCCTTCCGGTCATGAACCTGTTCTGCGTGATCATACCGTTCCTGCTTCTCAGTGCCTCCTTCCTTGAAATAGCCGTCATCGAAATGGCGCCAACAGAGGGTATCAGCTCGGGAGCGGGAACAACGAGTCTCGCCCGCTCTGAAGAGGAACTTCTTCAGCCCAAGGTCATCATGACCGATGATGAGCTTTTCCTCGGAACGGTGTTCGGCACTCGTTCTGTCAGCTCCTCATTTCTTGAGGAGAGGAACGGCGAGATGGTGCCTTCTTACGACTTCGAGGCCCTTGATGAGCATCTCGCGGACTTCCGCGAGGAGCTCGATACCGAGTTCCCGACCATTCCAGTGCACAAGATTACGATACTGACCGTTGACGATGTGCGCTACGATAACATCGTGATGGCCATTGATGTATGTACTGAGAACGGTTTTGATCAGCCGGGGCTCCAGGTTGCCGCATATGACGTCCTGCAGCGCCAGATCGCTGCCCAGGCTGCAGCTGCTGCGGGAGGGGGAGGCGCACCATGAGCGCTCCAACCAAACGTCATCTCCCCCTTCTTCTTGGATACAAGAAGAGCAAAGCAGTAATGCGGGGGAAGGACAAGAAGGTATCCCTGAACCTTACTTCAATGATAGACATGTTCACGATCCTCGTTGTCTTCCTTCTCAAAAGCTACAGCGCGGAAGGTCAGATCATCACGCTCAGCGATGCAATGACCCTGCCGGAGTCAACGGCTGACCAGCAGGCTGAACTGAACCTCGAGATAATCGTTACCAACGAAGCCATCATCGTCGATGGTGATCCTATCGTCTATGTGGATGAAACCACTTTGAGCGAGGGGAATCCCATTCCTGAACTCGTCACCCGGCTCACTGATCATCGGGAATACACTCAGCAGGTTCGTGGTATCACGGATGCAGAGGAGATGAGAGTGAACATTCAGGGTGACGTTGCTACACAGGCGATCCTGTTGCAGAGGGTCATGAGCAGTTGTGCCCAGGCCGGCTATGCCACCCAGAATCTAACGGTGATCAAGGTGGAAGGCGGCGACGAATGACACCGCGTAAGGAAGAGGCCAAGATGGTCCTTGCCATTGCCATAATGCGCGACGGCAAGGTGGTGGGCAAGCTGATACCGGGTTCGGAGCCTGTACGGTTGGGATCGGGCTACAACAACAGCATCGTTGTTGAGGGCACCGATGTCCCTGACAGCATGATCTTTATGGTCCCAGGAGAGGAACCTGAGACCTGGATACTCAGACTCGCGCGTTCTATGGAAGCCACGATCAACTCAGCAGATGGAGCAGCACTCATATTTGCGGATCTGCGGGAGTTGGGCATCTTCCCTGTTGATGCTGAAGGCTACCATCTGCTCAATATCAAGTACGGTGATCAGGGACAGATCGAAGTAGGGTCGTTCCTGATACAGTTTGGTTTCATTGCCCCTCCGAAGCCGGAAGTGAAGCCGGCTGCCTCGAAGAAGGTCGATAAGAAACAGGCTAAATCGCAGCCAGAGGAAGAGAAACCTGATCCGAGAGTCCTGAAGATCGTAATTGAGGGACCTGATGGGAAAAGTGAGATCTTCCCCAATGCCGGGCTGGTTACTGTTGGCGAGGCTGACTACAACACAGTGTGCATAAAGGGATCAGGACTCCCGAGGATCCACTCGCTGCTCGAACCTGAGGGCAACAGATACCGCATGAGTCTGATCAGCGGGATCAAGGGCGGGGTCGAGGTCAAGGGCAGTGTAATCCCATTTGATACTCTTATCCAGCGGAATCTGATGTCACAGGATAAGCCTGGGGATCCTCATCTCTGGGTATTTGACAAGAATGTGAATGGTGTATTCACCATTGGTGGATTCGAAGTGTTCTTCGGATTTGTCGATCCCCCGGTAATTGAGAAAAAACCTGAACCTCCCAGGGAAATGCCCAAGGTTAAATACGTTGCTCCTGATTACGACTGGGACAATTTCGCGGCAAGACCCCATGACGAACTCGCCATGAAGGGGAATCGGGAGGAATCCAACCGTATCGCAGTTGTACTCGGACTCGGACTCGCTGTTGCTCTCGTAACCGGTGCCGTCTTCGACCGATTCATTATGGTCGTACAGGAGACTAAGGAGCAGATGCTTCGCAGGGCTCCTTCAGCAAGAGTGGCCACACTCGCCAGCCAGCCCGAGGTCGAGGGTATCGGTGAAGAGATCATCGCAGATATGGGCACTGAGGAATCAATGGAGGTTGCTACCGGTGGTGGCGGTCCTGCAGCAGGTGAAGCCTCCTCAGGTGGTGTTTCTGATGGAGCTGCCGCTGGAGAAGCCGTTCTTCAGAGCATAGGATTTGCCGCATATGGAACCGGATCCTCCGGAGCCAGTGCCGGTGTCGCCTCAGATCTCCAGGCTGCCGCTTCATCCGGTGTCGGTCTTACCTCAGGCGGTGGCGGAGATGCACTGATAGCTGGAGCCGGCGGCGGTGGCTCAGGTGGTCTTGAGGGTCTGATCGGTGGTGGTGGAGGTCCCAGTTCGACTATTGCAGGCGTCTCATCCAGCGAAGTTGAGGCCGTCCACATGGCTGCTGAAGTCTCCTTCTCAACGCACTCATCCAGTTCCCAGATCGGAGTGCAGGGCAGGACGATGTCCAACATCCGCCAGAAGATCAACATGATCAACACGAGAGTTAGACGCGCGTATGAGGACCTTCTCAGAAGTAATCCGAGCGCGGGAGGGACGATAAATATCAGTTTCTCCATTACTCCTTCCGGTTCTGTCGTTGGAGTGAGTGTCTCTGCCCCTGGAACTCTCTCAGCACTGACGGCTTCTGTACAGGCTGCCGTTCAGTCGCTCAACTTCGGTGCTTCCAGTGAGCAGACTGATAACATTCCAATGTCTGTTCCGATGGTTCTTGTGCCTCCAGAGTAGGTTCATTACAATTATAGCTGAAAGAGGGGACATGCACTGCTGTGCATGTCCCCTTCTCCTTGAATGAAGGGAATTGCAGTGAGATACAGCATGTTTCTGCTGATTTGTCTGACTCTCATGGCAGTCGCAGGCGACAACGACTGGGTGATGGAATCCCTGAGACCCGCAATTGTCGCCCTCAATACAGAGTTAAGCGAGGAATACGAACTCCTGCTCGTAGAGAATCCGGAGGCGGCGGGAACCATCACTCTGGATTTCAGGATAATGCCTGATGGAGCGATCTGGGATCTGTCGGTTACTGCGGACTCTCTCCTTCAGCCGCTCATTCCGCTGATTGACAGTCTGTTCGATGGAAGCTTCATAGAGCTGGCCCGGCCCATCCAGGCTTCCATACCGGTAGTTGTGCCGATCGAGCTGAAGCCAGGGGAATAGGGAAGAGCCCCGGACCATTTCGGTCCGGGGCTCATGCCTGCGCGGATTAATGAATCCGCGCTTCTTCTAGTACATTCCTCCACCCATGCCGCCGCCCATGTCAGGGGCAGGCTTCTCGGGCTCGGGTATCTCAGTTACGATACACTCGGTCGTCAGAAGGAGTCCCGCAATACTTGCGGCATTCTGAAGGGCAGACCTTGTGACCATTGTCGGGTCGACAACACCATGCTCGAACATGTTACCGTACTCGTTTGTCTGAACGTTGAGTCCATCATCCTTGCCGAGACCTCTGACCTTTTCAACGACGATGGCGCCTTCAAGGCCAGCATTCAGAGTCAGCTGCCTGAGCGGCTCAGAGAGTGATCTGCGAACGATATCGACGCCCACAGCCTCATCCTCAGCTAGCTCCAGCTTGTCAAGCGCACTCTCGCATCTGATAAGTGCGGTACCGCCTCCAGGGACTATGCCCTCCTCGACGGCTGCCCTGGTGGCGTGAAGTGCGTCTTCGACCCTTGCTTTCTTTTCCTTCATTTCAGTCTCGGTGGCTGCGCCGACATTGATCCTGGCGACTCCACCCGTGAGCTTGGCAAGTCTCTCCTGAAGCTTCTCGCGGTCGTAGTCGGAGCTGGTGTCCTCGATCTGCTTGCGGAGCTGACCGATCCTGCCCTGGATGGCTTCAGTGGTTCCGTTGCCGTCAACGATGATGGTGTTGTCCTTGTCAATCCTGACAACGCCGCATGTGCCGAGGTCATCGAGTGTGACATTCTCGAGCTTGATGCCGAGATCCTCGGTGATTGCTCTTCCGCCTGTAAGGACGGCGATATCACCAAGCATGGCCTTACGTCTGTCACCGTAGCCCGGGGCTTTGACGGCGGCTACCTGAAGCATTCCTCGCATCTTGTTCACTACGAGGGTGGCAAGTGCCTCGCCCTCGATATCCTCAGCTATGATAAGGAGAGGTTTGCCGAGCTGAGCAATCTTCTCGAGCACAGGGAGAAGGTCCTTCATGCTGGCGATCTTCTTCTCGTTGATGAGGATGTATGGCTTATCGAGAACAACATCCATGTTCTCGGGATCAGTGACGAAGTAAGGAGAAAGGTAACCCCTGTCGAACTGCATACCCTCAACAACATCAAGAGTAGTGTCCATTGACTTGGCTTCCTCGACGGAGATGGTTCCGTCTTTGCCGACCTTCTCCATCGCCTCGGCAATGATATCACCAATGGTCCTGTCGTTATTGGCCGAGATCGAAGCCACCTGCATGATGTCGTCCTTGCCGGACACATCGCGTGAAAGGGTCTTGAGTTCTTCGACAACTGCCTTTACAGCAACATCGATACCGCGCTTGAGAGCCATGGGGTTTGCACCTGCGGTAACGTTCTTGAGACCTTCGCGATAGATGGCCTCTGCAAGAAGTGTTGCAGTAGTGGTGCCGTCGCCAGCGATGTCGCTGGTCTTGCTTGCTACTTCACGAATGAGCTGAGCACCGATGTTCTGGAACCTGTCTGGGAGTTCGATCTCCTTGGCAACCGTAACGCCGTCCTTGGTAATCGTCGGGCTTCCCCACTTCTTCTCGAGAACAACGTTGCGGCCCTTAGGACCGAGTGTGACCTTGACTGCCCTCGAGAGGCTCTCAACACCAGTCAGTATCGCCTGTCTGGCTGCCTGGTCGAACTTCAGTTCCTTTGCTGGCATTCCGTACCTCCGGATCAGTCAACTATCGCGAGAATGTCATCCTCGCGAACAATTACGTACTCTTCATCGAGTACCTTCACATCAGTACCCGAGTACTTGCCGATGAGGACATGGTCGCCGGGCTTGACCGCCGGAGCGAGGAAGCCCTCACCCTCCGGATTCCTTTTGCCCTGGCCGACTGCCTCGACGATACCCTCGAGGGGCTTCTCTTTTGCTGTGTCCGGGATGACTATGCCACCCTTGACCATTTCCTTCGGCTCCTCACGCTTGATGAGGACACGGTCGAAGAGCGGGCGGATCTTCTTTTCATCCATCTGTGTTCTCCTTCCCTGGAGTATGTGGTCCTGCGCTGATGCGGGGACACTTGTTCTGGTGTAGTGATTGCTGCTTACAGTCAGCTCTCTACTACTATTAGCAAGGTAGATGCCACTGTCTTGATGGAAAGCAGACTGCTTTCCAAGAGCAAACAGGATAACAAAATAGCATCAGGCAGAGTGTTGTAGTACTATGTCATCCCCGGATGTAGTCAGGATAACCCTGAGTCAGAATGGCACATGTGAGCAGGAGTACGCTGAAGGTCGAGTTCCGAAGCTTAGGATGAGAATGCAAAGCCCGACACCAGTGCTGGTGTCGGGCTCAGGTCATGATAAGTCGGTATGGATTCCCAGCTACTATTCGAACTGTGCCTTGAGGCTTCCCCAGGTCGTTCTCTCAAGCAGGACCCACGGATCTGAGTAGACGAAACCCTCGACATCTGTGAGTGTGACCCCGCTGAGGATGGTGGAACTGAGTTGCTCTGTCACGAGATCGTAGACGTAGTAGGCAAAATCAGGACCATCATCCCAGAAGAAGGCCACTTCTGTATCCGATGCCATCTCGAGGTTCTCGATCTTCAGATTTCTAACGATTGCGATCTGAACGATATTACCCGTAGCGACCGTAACCTCGAAGAGCTTCCCGTTCTTGCGGATACCGTAAAGAAATGTCCCGGCAGAGTTCACGGCAAGGCCCTCTATGCTTTCCGAGGACGGGAACAGCAGAGTGCAGTCACCAAGAGCGTTGATGGTGCAGTAGCCGTCCCCGGCGATGAAGCCCCAGAGAGTACCATTGCCATCCGTCGCCATGCCCCTGATCTCAAGATCGTCCGGCCCGGTATAGGAAGAGTCATTTATGACCGAGAGTGCCTCTGTGGTGAAATCAAGATCAACGAATTCCTGTTGATCAGCGCTATTGCCTGTGTAACCGACGATCTGCAGACCCATCCAGCTTATCGCCTCCACGTCAGTACCGTCATGCTGAGGACCTATCTCCTCATACCATCCGGTGGTGATATTGAGCTGGAACAATTGCGTGTCATTAACACCGATGTCTTCGACACCATATACGATGAGATCAGCGCTTGCAGGGGCTGCAAGTATGATAGCTGCAAGCAGAAAAAGTGCGTAACGGTTCATAGTTCATAGTATCACTCCATTCCAGTTATGCCACGGATCAGAACCCGGACCATCAACTAATAAGCCCGACAGGACATGATCCGCAGGAGACTCACCTACAATGTATTCACAAGGGAATAATCAAGTATATGCTATTGACTGCACTATATGCAAGATGCCGGGCGAATCCGTGATTTGCATTTGCCCTGCAGTACAGCCCCGCCTGGGCGATAGGAGGTGGAATCCACGATATTCCAGCTATCCGTAAAGGCATTTCACTGAAGTTTGAGCAGTATGGAGCGGTAAATGATTTCAGAGATGATCACAATTGGAACCAGCGGGGCAACGATGGATCAGGCCGTTGCTGTGGCAAATGGTTCAGGTGCGGAACTGGGGCCGGAGGCAAGACAGGCGGTACGGAGAGCCAGGGAATTCACAGAGGCGACTGTTCGTGGAGATTGCCCTGTATACGGCGTGAACACCGGCTTCGGACGACTTGCTGGAACAGTGGTTGACAGGGAGGACCTTGGTCTTCTTCAGAGGAATCTTCTTCTCAGCCATGCTTGCGGTACCGGACCACATTTCGATCGGGCCACTACAAGATTAATGATGTTCCTGAGGGCAGCCTCCCTTTCCAGGGGGAGATCCGGTATCCGCGAGGAGACCCTGGACCTGCTTCTTGATATTCTGAACAGCCAGTACTATCCTGTGGTTCCATCCAAGGGTTCACTTGGAGCCTCCGGTGATCTCGCCCCGCTTGCACACCTCTGCCTGCCTCTCATAGGAGAGGGATACTGTATCGGCCCGGAGGGGATGGTCCCAGGACGGACAGCACTGGATGATATCTGTCGAGAGCCAGTCATCCTGGGCGCGAAGGAGGGTCTTGCCCTCATAAATGGGACACAGGCAATGACAGCCGCCTCAGTACTCGCGCTGATCGAATCCGAACGGCTCGCAGATGCCGCTGATGCAGCAGCTGCGATGTCCCTGGAAGTCCTTCTGGGCACGACCGCGCCGTTCGACACTGAACTCATCAATCTGAGACCCCATCCG
>Ga0190293_1000144_pt1 | contig 25076 bp, 24 predicted proteins | sample 48693001_MG_FD_161671 | JGI IMG/M metagenome (GOLD analysis project Ga0190293, IMG submission 161671) | Hydrothermal vent microbial mat bacterial communities from Southern Trench, Guaymas Basin, Mexico - 4869-30-0-1_MG | ecosystem: Environmental > Aquatic > Marine > Hydrothermal vents >...
CTTGACCTGTCCACTATGCTCGGGCCTGCATCTGGACATCTTGCTCTCATCTGGGACGATGGGAGAGTAAGTCTCTCGGCAGAGCTGAGGGGGTATTTTAAATGAGAATGCATTCTTCTACATCCCTTGCCGCTGTTGCTTTGGTTATACTCTGTGGGTGTTCGGCGCTGGTGCCCATGGAGCGTCCCGTCGTTCAGACGCATACATTGATGCTATGGATGCCGGAAGCGGCCGGGGTACAGGTAATATCCGACTGGAACGAATGGGGTGGCTTCGAGGCCGCCGGAGGACTGCTCGATCCCGCTGCAGGTGTAATGACCTGTGCGGAGGACGGTATCTGGATGTATGAGCTGAACGATTTGTCTGCGGGAAGGTACAGGTATTCCTTCCTGGTCAATGGTTACAGATGGATGGTCGATCCGGTGAACCCGGAAACGACTGAATACAAGGGACGTACGGTATCTGTACTTGTCGTCTCTGACTGAAGACGGAAGGAACCTCGATTGGCATCCGTTAAATTTGATGGAGTAAGCAAGACTTTCCAGAAAGATATTCTTGCTGTTGCTGATTTCAATCTCGATGTCGAAGATGGTGAATTCCTTGTGCTTGTCGGCCCCAGCGGCTGCGGTAAGTCGACAACGCTCAGGATACTTGCTGGACTTGAAGAACCGACCACGGGACATGTCTTCATCGGCGAAACCGATGTTACCGACGCAAAACCTCAGGACAGAGATATCGCCATGGTATTTCAGAATTACGCACTCTACCCGCATATGTCTGTCTACGACAATATCTCCTTCTCACTGCGTATGAAGAAAATGCCACGTAATGAGATAGAGCGCTATGTTGAGGAGGCTGCCTCCATACTGGGCATAAATGATTACATAGATCGCAAGCCGAGGGAGCTATCCGGTGGGCAGAGACAGAGAGTTGCGCTCGGAAGGGCCATTGTAAGACATCCGGCGGTATTCCTTTTCGACGAGCCCCTCTCAAACCTCGACGCTAAGCTGAGAGTTCAGATGCGCAACGAACTCAGCCGTCTACACACCCGGCTTGCAGCTACGATGATATACGTAACACATGATCAGGCCGAGGCCATGACGCTCGGTGACAGGATCGTCGTGCTGAGAGATGGGAATATCCAGCAGGTTGCGACTCCGCTCGAACTCTACGACTATCCTGCGAACAGCTTTGTAGCAGGTTTTATTGGAAGTCCAGCAATGAACTTCCTTCCAGTAATACTCGAGAATGGCAAGCTTGCTGTTGGCGATACAGCAATTCCGGCTCCGGAGTGGGATGGTGTCCCTTCCGGAGAATATATCTTCGGCGTCAGACCGGAGGATATCCATCATGATGACGAGAGCGACCTTGCAGGCGAGGTTGAAGTCATTGAGACGCTGGGCAACGAGAAGATAGTCTACATGTCATTTGCTGACAGGCAGTTCGCGGCAAGATGCGGCCCAAGGGTCGATGCATCACCAGAGCACCCGTTCAGATTCACCATAGACATGCAGCGGGGGCACTTATTTGATGAGAACGGCCTGAGGGTCAGGACTGATAGATGACCCTTGGAATTGTTGCATCGCTACTGGGTGCTCTCACTCTGACTCTTGCACTCACTCCGCTGATGCGGCGTCTTGCCCTGAAACTCGACATTGTTGACAGTCCAGACCGACGGAAGAAGCATCTTCTCACAACGCCTCTTCTCGGCGGACTCTCTATCTACATCAGTTTTTCCATCGTTCTTGTAGCAGGCATGCTCTTATGGACGCCGGAGAGCACACGTATGGTCGCTCTTGAATGGAAACCGCTGTGTCTGCTTCTGCTTGCCGGCGGAGGACTGATGGCCGTAACCGGTCTTGTAGATGACATGCTGGGACTGAAGCCCTTGATGAAACTCGTCCTTCACACGATATCGGCACTGGTCGTCGGTTACATTTTCGTGATGAAGGGCACGCTCCTCAACCTGTTCATGACCGGCAGCAGTGCTGCCTGGCTGGCTGCACCGCTCACAATACTGTGGCTCGTCGGAATGACCAATTCGCTCAATCTTCTGGACCACGCTGACGGACTTGCCACGGGTGTAAGTATGATCGCGGCTATATTCTTCGCTGTCATCAACTATCTCTTCGGCAGTTATCAGATAGCCTTTATCAGTGCTGCTCTTGCAGGTGCTGCGGGGGGTTTTCTTTTCTTCAATTCCACGCCGGCATCAATATTCATGGGTGACTGCGGCAGCAACATGCTCGGCTTCATACTCGGTGTGATAGCTATCATGGGTGTTTATACACCAGCCGGTTCGATTCGGGAGATATCGGTCCTTGCTCCGCTGCTGGTTCTTTCTGTCCCTCTGATAGATACAGTATTTGTCCTGCTCTATCGGAGGAAGGCCGGAAAGCCGCTATTTGATGCTGACAGGAATCATCTTGCCCACCGCCTCATGCGGATAGGTCTTTCCCACAGTGAAGCTGTAAAAGTCCTTTACATTGTCGCTACGCTCATGGGAATACTCGCTCTGCTGCTTCCCACGCTGGCTCCATATCAGGCGGTCCTTCTACTCTGTCACGCAATTATCCTAGTAGCTCTCTTCTCATTTTTCATAAAGAGAGCTGAGAAAAACCGGAGTGACAGTGTTTAACCTCAGAGCCGGAACACTCCTGGCCGTACTCATTGGTCTAACGGTTGTTGCATCGATGTTCCTTGTACAGACAAACAGTCTTTCCAGCATCCTCATCAAGGAGTCGGTTGCGGTTGTCGGGTCCGTTCTCATCATGCTTATTGCAGCCTTCTTCATCATCATGGGCAGGCCATTCTTCCCTGAGCGTATAAGCAGGGGAATGTGGATATCACTTCTTGTTCTGCTCTTCTGGATCTTTCTCCGCCATGTTACTGGAATTGGCTCGGTCAACGGACCGAAGCTCATATTCAATCTACTGGCGATTGCAGGCATAGCATCTGTAATTGCTCTATGCCTCAGGAGACCTGACAGAGACACACTTCTCTGGATAGTAGTAGGTGGTGCGTTCCTTCTTGCTCTCTACGGCGTAGTACAGGGGCTGGGTTACAGGATATTTGACTGGGACCCGACTCTTATCTCCGAAGGACGAAGCTCGGGGTCAATGGGTAATCCGAACCTCCTCGGGAGTTTCGCCGCCGCAATGATCCCTGTGGGTGTGATCTTCCTTGCATCCAGGAGACGTCTTCGAGTCCTCCGGTGGGTACTCGCGGCCCTCTTCGCACTCGTCTGCACAGGTGCGGTGATCGCCAGCAAGACAAGGGGCAGCCTCATTGGCCTCTTCGTGGTGATGCTGGCAGCCCCCTTCATCCCTGCTGTCAGGAAGAAAGGTCTTGTCCGGTCTCTGGCAGTGCTTCTTGTAGTTGTTGTTCTCATTGCAGGAGCACTTTTCTTCATGATGGACAGGATGAGGGAACTCACTGATTCAGAGTCCCGCGAGGGTGGAACTTTCATGGTCAGAAAACTGATCTGGTCGGGTTCTCTCTCTTTGATCGCGGACAGTCCTCTTATCGGCTGGGGTCCCGGTTCTTTTCAGATAAAATTTCCCGAATACAGGGATCCCGGATACCATGTACTCGGCGTCAGTCACAATACACTACATGCACACTGTGAATACCTCGAGATAGTAGTCGATATCGGTCTTGTCGGATTACTGTTATGGGGCTCGCTTCTCATTTTCACAACAATGAGGGTTCGCAGGGGGCTTTCCGGGGCAGATGATGCGGACGACAGTGATCTGAACGAGGGGGAGGCAGTTTCAGAGTTAGACGAAGCATCTTTCGACTGGGTCCCGGCAGGACTGGTACTGGGAATAGCATCCCTGCTGACGGAAGCATCCGTTTCAGTAGCTCTGCGATGGCCGCCTTCCGGCCTTTTGCTCGGTATACTGAGCGGACTGCTGCTGGCCTCACTGCCGAAGGGGAAGATTCCTGGAGCCAGAAGCTCCCGTAGGTTCATTCCTGCAATTATCCTTGCTGCGACGGCGATATTTCTTGTGGTCAGCGGTATCCCTGAATATTCCAGATCAATGCGTGCCGGTAAGGAGCTGTTCATGTCCAAGACCGTCTACCTGAGAGAGGTGGAGGGACAGCTTATGGCGGCTATTCAATCAGCTGAGAACTGGGCGCAGACCTCAGATCCTCAGCAGCGAAGCCAGGCTATCGAATATCTGACCAATGCAAGGTTAATCGCTGACAGCTCTGTAGTCTGGGCTCAACGGTGTACCGTGACGAATCCGAATGAACTCGGTGCCTGGTACGCACTTGGTTCCGCTCACCTGACAAGGGCTATGCTCTACAGGCCTGTCTCAGGTCCGCTCATGAGCATTCTGGCGTCTGAGGGATTGGTTACTTACGACAGTGATATCTCCAATGAGAATGTTCTCCATGGAATGGCAGCATACGATTCGCTAATGGAAAGAGCACCTTTCTACGCGGAAACGCACAACAATCTGGCACTTGCCTGGTCTAACCTTGGAGATCCGGACAGTTCGGTTGCATCGATAAGAACTGCCTGGGGACTGCATGCTCATAACAGAGAATCCTATTCCCGGCAATTAACGCTCCTTGCTCCTTTCTGCAGCACCCCGGATGCGATCCACCTTCTCTGGATACAGAAGCTCGATTTGCAATATCCCATTCTAGAGGCGAGCACAGATATTAAAAGGGAGAAACTGATCGATGCCTTGTTATTCTATTCGGGGACTGTTTTCCTCTCTGATCCGCAAGCAGCCGACAGTCTTGAGACAGCACTTGCTTCCATATGTGACAGTCTGACCTCAGAATTATCGAGTGATATCTGTGATGGTATGGAACTTCAGTTGACTGAACTTGCGAGTGATCTTGAACTTCTAGAAAGATTCGAGACGGGCGACAGGGAAGGTATGCTGCAGGAGATCAGAGAATCTGCCGAAGAGCAGCCCGTTCTCACGCCAACCCGTGACATCCTCCTCGGTGTACTGCTTGCGCAGGAAGGCGATATTGAAGGCGTGCAGTATCTAAGTAGGGCAAATGAGAATCTGGTCTTCTCATGCTTTTCCACCTTCGCTAACTGGCCTCTTGGTATCGCTCCTTTTGAAGAATTGACCGGTCTGCTCTCTGACTCTCGACTTGCTACAGAAAAGCTTCGGAAGCATTTCCTGATGAATGCTGTCAATCTGCTGGCTCTGGATAGAAAACTGCATGCGATACATCAGATGATGTCGGTAAGCCCTACTTACCTGGAAAGAATTCCCGTAGAGCTTCAGCATCTCTTCGAGGAGAGCTGGAGACGTCTGGGGGGGCCTCTTTACTGCTTCACAAGGAGCAGTCTTTTGACTGATTCAACAGGTGCAGTCCCCCTTACCGCGCCGGGCAGTATAAGCGAAACCATGGTATCTGGTCTTTCTGAACTCATTCAGGCTGACTCGACGAGAAGTGATCTTTTACTAACTGAACTGTCACTCTATTACATCTTCTTCATTTCGTTCTATACTGATAATCCTAGTTTTACTCAGGATCAGGCACTTACAGCAATAGCGCATCTGAGAGAGGCAAGGAGAGCCGCATCGGAGATCATTGGGGAAGACCAGCTCAGGTACACATTGGGCACTTATCTGCTGGAATGTGGGCTATTCAGGGAAGAAGCGGTTTCTCTCGAGTATCGAGGTCTCATTGAAAGTCTGAGAAGCGATATCATCATGGGAAATCTGCCGGAATAGGGAGCCTTCGACCTGACTTAGCCTACTGCACCTGCGTGCCCTTGCCACATGGGCCGCATGGATATAGATTCATTACCAGTTAGAGTACTTTTGGATCTCGTGATTCAGGAGGCGGGTCCTTACCCGTCTTTTTTGCATTATTGAAGGAATATCGAGGTATCCTATGGAGGAACTTCAGCTCGAGCAGAAGTTGGAGCCGCTGGTCAGAGAAGCCGGTCTGCTCCTTGTCGATATGAGCCTCGCGAGAGCTGGCAAGCGTCTAATGCTCAGGATTCTTGTCGACAGGAAGGACAGGGTTACGATCAGGGAGATAGGTGTATTGTCAAGAAGGATAAAAGACCTTCTTGATGGTGAATTGATCCTTGGCAATGACAGTTACAGGCTTGAAGTAAGTTCTCCCGGTGTCGGCAGACGTCTTGAGTCTGATGTAGACTGGGAACGGACCGTAGGCAGAACACTCACTCTTCAGCTTGAGGATGATTCCTATACAGGCAGACTGACCGGTCGGGACGGAGATTCACTCCTTTTCGACGATACAGTGCGTATTGAGCTATCAAAGATCATCAGAGCGGTCGAAGTGCTTGAGGACAGACCACAAAGTACTGGACACACAGATCGAGGAGAATAAAGTGTCGGACAATTATGATCGTATCGAGGCACTGGCCGCTGTTATCAGAGAAACCAAGGGAGCTAACAGGGAACTCCTGATAGAATGGCTGAGAAGCGGCCTTCTTGAGGCGACCGAGCGGGAATTTGGTACTCCACAGGAGATCGAGATCGCCTGGGACCAGAAATCCGGTGATGTGAGGATGGAGGCCCGCAAACTTGTCGTCAGGGAAATCGAGCCTGGCCTCGATCATCTACAGATAACTTTGAGAAAAGCACGCAAAATCAACTCCAATGCGGATTACGGAGACAAGGTCGGCACCCCCATTGACTTCGAGGCTTTCGGACGTTCCTCTGTAAATGTCTTTCGCCAGGAATTCCTCTCTCTCGAACGCTCCGCAGAGCGTGAGCAGGTTTACGAGGAGTACTCTGACAGGATCGGTCAGCTGATACCAAGATGTGTTATTCAGCAGGTATACAGGAACAGGGTCATAGTCAGGGTCGCAGGGCAGATCGAGGCAGTCATACCACCTGAGGAGAGAGCGAGAGGCGAGCGTTTTGAACATGGTGATACTGTACTTCCGATACTCGTCGAAGTTCTGCCTCCAGACTCAACGGAACCTCAGCTTATCCTTTCCAGAGCTACACCACTGCTGGTGAAGAAGCTCTTCGAACGTGAGGCACCTGAAATAGATGATGGTGTTGTTGTTATTAAGGCAATCGCCAGAGAGGCTGGTGTCAGGACGAAGATAGCCGTCGCCAGCAACGACATAAGGGTGGATGCCGTTGGTACTTTCGTCGGGATGAAGGGTATGCGGGTTCAGTCAGTCATGCGGAGTCTCAACGGTGAGCGGATTGATATCATCCCATGGACCATCGACAGGAATCTACTGGTGACAAGTGCACTGCTCCCGGCAACGGTTCTCAGGGTCGAGACAATGACTGTCCGCAACAGGGAGACAGGCGAGAACGAGACCCTCATGATAGCCACTGTACCGGATGACGAGATTGGCAGGGCCAAGGGCAAGGGCGGTCACAATGTCAGACTTGCCGGCCAGCTCGCAGGCTGCCGGATCGAGGTCGAGGAGAGGTCCAGGTGGGAGGAACGGAAGCGCTGGGATGATATGCTTCGCGTTGACATCAGTGAATTGCAGGGCATAACTGAGAAGCTGGCAGAGAGACTTACACGAGCCGGATTTGATTCGGCTGACAGGATACTCAGGGGGCCCATGGAGAGCATCCTCGATGTACACGGAGTTGGTCCAGTACTCTACCGCAAGATGTATCAGGATGCATCCAGGCTCCTTGAAGAGCAGAGAATATTTGTAGACGAGGAGAAGGATAAATTCCGCAGGATGAAGGAGGAGGCCGCCGCGGCGGCCCTGCTTGAGTCCAGTCTTGATGATACTGGGGAGAGCACTGGAAGTCCTGCCGAAGTGGATACGGAGTAACCGTGCCACTGCGGAATTATATGACGGAAGCAGGTGATAGCTTTGGCTGAGACCAAGGTAGATAAACAGAGGGTATACGAGCTGGCCAGAGATCTGAACCTGTCGAGTGAAGCTCTCCTCAAAGTTCTTACGGAGATGGATATCTCCGTGAAGAGTCACATGAGTTCGCTTGACCCTGAGCAGATATCCAGGGTCAGGAGCCGGTTTGACAAGGAAAAGATGGCGGCTCGCTCCAAGACAGCGCAGAAGAAGCGCCGCAAGCGGAAAAGACGTAAGAGCAGAGTTACAGCGGAAGCTGTTAAAACAGTTCGTGATACACTTGCCAAGATCGATTCCAGCAAAGTCCGTTCAAAGAAGAAAAGAAAGCGGAAGTACCGGGAAGAGAAACATGAGCGCCAGCTTCAGGTGGAATCCGATATCGATGAGGCCTCGAAGAACATACGGGTAACTGATTTTACGAGTCCGTCGGAACTTGCAGAGCTTATGGGCATCTCGCTCAATATGGTGATCGGGAAATTCATGGAACTCGGGGTTATGGCAACCGCCAATCAGAGACTCGATGTCGAAACGGTCACTCTTGTAGCTGACGAATTCGGCTATAATGTCGAAGTAGTGGACAGATACGGCGCCTCCGAGATGGAGCGCAGTCGTGTCAGTGTTGGTGGGACCGAAGTATCTAGGCCGCCAATAGTCACCGTTATGGGACATGTTGATCATGGCAAGACCGCACTGCTGGACAGGATCCGCTCGGCTAACATCCTTGCGACTGAGTCCGGCGGTATTACTCAGCATATCGGTGCGTATGTAGCCAAGGTGGATGGAAACAAGCAGATAACCTTCATCGATACTCCAGGACACGAGGCTTTCACAGCAATGCGCACAAGGGGCGCAAGGGTCACCGATATAGTGATACTCGTGATTGCCGCCGACAGCCGGGTCATGCCTCAGACAATGGAGGCGATCGAACATGCCAGGGCGGCACAGGTGCCGATAATAGTTGCCATCACTAAGATGGATCTCCCTACAGCCAATGCAGACTTCATTAAGAACGACCTGGCTTCACACAATGTTCTCATTGAGGAATGGAGTGGAGACGTACTCTGCTCCGAGGTCTCTTCGCTCACTGGTGAGAACATTGATGATCTTCTATCAAAGGTCATGCTGCAGGCGGAAATGCTTGAACTGACAGCCTTCCCTGAGCGTCCCGCCAGGGGAACTGTGCTTGAGGGACAGGTTGATCCGAGGATGGGCACCGTAGTCAACATCATCATCCAGGATGGTACTCTGAGGGTAGGGGACTGCTTTGTCGCCGGCAGGTACAGTGGCCGTGTCAGGGCTCTGTATGATGAGAATGATCTCGAACTCGAGGAAATCAGTCCGGGATTTCCTGCCCAGATCCTGGGATGCAGCAGTGTGCCCGATGCAGGTGAATCCATTGTAGGCGTATCATCTGATCATCAGGCTCGCGAGATCAGCCTCAGACGCCAGCTTGTGCAGCGGGAGAGGGAACTTCACTCAGTCAGAGCCATGTCACTCGAGGACTTCTGGCAGAAGTCCGGTGAAACCGAGGGTGTTCTCAATCTTGTCGTCAAAGCAGATGTTCAAGGTACGGCTGAAGCGATAGTCGATTCGCTGACAAAACTCGGTAATGATGAGGTTTCGGTCAATGTCATCAGGAGCGGTGCGGGAGGTATATCCGGTAACGATGTCAACCTGGCTGCAGCCTCTAATGCCGTCATCATCGGATTCAGGGTGAGACCGGATACCAGAGCCAGACAGGAAGCCGAAGACAAGGATGTGGAGATAGCCACATTCAGTGTCATCCACCAGGTAAGCGAGACAATTAAAAAGTCTCTTTCAGGTTTGCTCAAGCCGGAGGAAAAGGAAGAGTTCCTTGGCTCTGCCGAGATACGGGAGATATTCAAGGTACCCGGTGTGGGTAACATTGGTGGATGCTATGTGGTCGCTGGTCTGATTCGCAGGAACGCATCTGTACGTCTTGTTCGGGACGGCGTTGATCTTTGGGCCGGCAAGGTAAGCTCCCTGAAGCATTTCAAGGAGGACAGAAGAGAGATGAAATCCGGTTTCGAGTGCGGAATTGGACTTGCTGGATATAACGATATCAAGGTTGGGGACATCATAGAGTGCTTCGAGATAGTCTCAATAGCCAGAGAGCTTTAGTGGGGAGGGATCTTTATGGATGAACGAAGAAGAAAAAGGATCTCGGGTGACATAAGAGAGGCTCTCTCTGAACTGCTCACCCGGAGTACTTCAGATCCAAGACTCGAACAGGTCTCCATATCGAGAGTAAAGATCTCGCGGGATGGATCTCATGCAAGTGTCTTTTTCGAAACCTCCGGAACGGAGGAACAGAGGAAAGAAGCCTGTTTGGCGGTTGACTCCGCTTCGGGTTACATCAGGCGAAGTCTTGCCTCAATGATACATCTTCGAACGGTTCCGGTACTCTCCTTCGTACACGATGTGTCAGGGGAGCAGGGGGATAGGATCATCAATCTTATTGAGGATCTGAAATAGACCTCTCCCTGTTAAAGCCATCAGGGGCAGTCTATCTACTTGATAAACCCGTCGCAACGACATCAAGGCGTGCGGCGGGACAGGTAGCCTCCGCATGGGGTTATCGAAAGTACGGGCATGCAGGCACACTGGATCCAGACGCGACGGGTCTGCTGATCGTTCTTCTGGGCAGGGCCACAAGGCTCTCCAGATTTCTCACCGGACAGGAAAAATCATACGATTTCAGCATTCATCTCGGTGTAGCGACTGATACTGATGATATGACCGGTGAAGTTCTGGAGCGAAAACAAGTTGCTGAACTCGACACTGAATCCCTCCAGAGTACACTCAAGCAGTTCACAGGTCTTATCAGTCAGATACCACCGGCGTTCTCAGCTGTCAGGATAGATGGCAGGAGGGCATACAAGCTCGCAAGGGCAGGCAGCGCCCCCGAATTGCCTCCAAGGGAGGTTACAGTTGACAGATGGATCATACACGGCATCCAGGATGACATCATCAGTCTATCGGTCACTGTAAGCTCAGGCACTTATATTCGTTCTCTAGCGAGGGATATCGGCATGGCGCTCGGAGTCGGTGGAGCCGCATCGAGCATCAGAAGGACTTCGGTAGGTGCTCTCCCGGTGAGCGAGGCTTCAGCCGAACCAGACGAGGCGGAAGCATTTATCGGAATGCTCTCTGCTCTTCGGGATATGCCCTCGATATGCCTGAATGCCGAGGAGTGCAGACAGCTCTCTCATGGGAGACCGATTGGATCAGGGATGCTCGGGAGACTTGCACTTGCTGACGATGATGGATTGCTTCTTGGAGTCGGTGAGGGTGATGGGGAATATGTTAGACCTCTCTGTGTTCTGATGGGGGGGGAGAACGGGTGAGAGCCATCGCCATTGGCAGTTTTGACGGGATACATCCTGGTCATGCCGCAGTAGTGCGTACCGCGCTCGGGATCGATCCCGAAGCCTGTGTCGTATGCTTTGAGCCTGTTCCCAGACAGTTCTTCGGAGGACAGAAGTGGCATAGAAGACTGACAACTGCATCTGAGAGAAGGATCGCCCTCTCAGATATAGGAGTAAGTTCGCTTCTGACACTTCCATTTGATGGAGAGACGGTGAAAATGAGCGCGGAGGAATTCCTGACAATGCTGACGAAGCGTCTGGAATTCGATGTCATCGTTGCCGGTTATGATTTTCACTTCGGTGCCGGAAGGTCCGGCAGTTGTGACAGTCTGCGCAAGTGGTGTACTTCCATGGGATATAATGCTATTATTGAGGCTCCGCTCTCGATCGGTGATGAGCCGGTCAAGAGCGAGCGGATAAGAAGACTTCTTGAAACAGGTTCTCTGTCCGGATGTCGTCGTCTTCTCGGGCGCAGGTACTCCGTGACAGGCGTTGTTTCAAGAGGTAAGAGTGTTGGAAGGGAGCTTGGCTTCCCAACACTCAACTTGAGTATTCCCTCCTGCAAAATGCTGCCTCCGCCTGGCAGCTACGCAGGATGGGTTGATCTCGAGAGGGTAGGCAGAGGCATTCCTGCGGCCGTATATGTTCCCCCTCATGCCACTGGACCGGTCGAGGCACATTTGCTGAGACCGCTGGAGGAAACATACGGCAGGAGTTCCACAGTGACCTTTGTGAAAAAGCTTAGGGATGTGGCGCATGTCGATGGCAGGGAGCAGTTGAGCCTGCTCATAGCCGGGATTGTAAGGTCTGCAGGCAAGGTGCTCGAAAGTGAAGAGAAATAGATGAGAGCGATAGAGGTATGAAAGGACGGAGGGTGCGCAGATGGGCGTATCAGTAGAGAAGAAGGCCGAGCTTGTGCTTAAATTCGGAGAGAACGAGAAGGACACCGGCAAGCCGGAGGTTCAGATCGCAATACTCACCGAGAGGATCATTGAGCTTACCGAGCACAGCAAGAGGAATCCTCATGACCACAACAGCAGAAGAGGTCTGCTCCAAATGGTCGGACAGAGACGCAGATTCCTCAACTATCTCAGCAAGAACGATATCGAGAGATATCGCGCCATCGTGAAGGACCTTGGCCTGAGAAGGTAATAGTAAAAGGATAAAGAGAATTACAGCAGCTGATGCAGCACACTTGAATGAATGAGTGACGCCTGTGGAGGATGCAGCGCCAGGAAGAGTTCCGGGCGTAGTGAAGAAAGTTGAAAAAGGAAAAAGAATGACAACAGTAGTCAAGAAAGAAATAGCAGGAAGAACACTCACTATCGAGTCCGGCCGTATGGCCAAGCAGGCTGACGGTGCTGTTTATGTAACATACGGAGGTTCGGCGGTACTTGTAGCCGCAACTTCCGCGGGGGAGCGGGACCTTCCTTTCTTCCCGTTAACCATAGAGTACAGGGAAAGAACTTACGCTGCAGGCAAGATACCAGGTGGGTTCTTCAAGCGTGAGGGAGCTCCCCAGGAGAAGGAGAAGCTCACAGCAAGGCTTATTGACAGACCTCTCAGACCGCTTTTCCCGAATGGCTTCAAAGAGGAGACACAGGTCTACTGCCTGGTTCTCAGCTGTGACGGAGAGAATGATCCCGCCCTGCTCGGTGTTGTCGGGGCATCAGCCGCGCTGATGATATCTGACATCCCCTGGGATGGACCAGTCTCCACTGTCAAGGTTGGACGAGTAGACGGCCAGTTCATCGTTAATCCCACGATGGAGCAGCAGAGCGAGAGTGATATCGAACTGGTTGTTGCCGTTAAGGGTGACGATGTTGTGATGCTGGAAGGCTCTGCACACCAGCTGCCCGAGGCTGATGTAGTCGAGGCAATACACCTCGCGGCAACAGAGGCCAAACTTCTCAATCAGCTTCAGACTGAACTTTGGGAGAAGATCGGAAGAGAGAAACGATCCTTCGTTCCTCCAGTCAGCCCAGAGGGTTTTGATGAGGCTATCAAGGCCATAGCCGTTCCCGAGTTCGAGAAGGTCTATGGCAACGGTCAGAAACACGCTCTCGATGAGGCAGGAGATACTGCGACCGAGATCGCAATTGAATCCCTGAGCGGGAAATTCTCCGAATACGAAGATGAGGCTGTGTTCGGCAAAGCTGTATCGGCTGCCGTACGGAAGACCGAGAAGGAATTCGTCAGGGAGAAGCTTCTCGGCAGCAGGCAGCGCCCGGATAACAGGGCTGAGGGCGAAGTAAGACAGATAACCTGCGAGGTCGGAGTGCTTCCGAGACCTCACGGGTCAGCACTCTTCACAAGGGGCGAGACTCAGGCTCTCGTTGCGGTCACGCTGGGCGGTGCCAGGGATGTACAGAGGATCGATGCCCTTATGGGTGAACACACAAAGGACTTCATGCTTCATTACAACTTCCCCTCCTTCAGTGTGGGAGAAGTTCGTCCGATAAGAGGTCCCGGAAGACGCGAGATCGGTCATGGTCATCTTGCCGAGATTGCCCTTCGTCCCGTACTCCCCAAGGAGAAAACGGATTTCGGCTACACGATCAGAGTTGTCTCCGACATACTTGAATCCAACGGTTCATCCAGTCAGGCTACCATCTGCGGCGGTTCACTGAGCCTGATGGATGCCGGTGTTCCCATTAGTGACGCAGTGGCAGGCATCGCGCTTGGCCTCGTGACCGATGGCCCCAGATACATCATCCTTTCGGATATAGCCGGGGTCGAGGATCATCTCGGTGATATGGACCTCAAGATAGCAGGGACCAGGAAGGGCATCACTGCCATTCAGATGGATCTCAAGGTTGAGGGCATCTCGCTGGATATCCTTGCGGAAGCTGTCGACAGAGCCAGGGAGAACAGGATCTCCATACTCAACGACATGGATGCGGTCATTGATAGATCCAGGGAGGATCTCAGCGACTATGCGCCCAGGATGTTCACGGTCCAGATCGACAGGGATATGATAGGCAAACTTATCGGCCCCGGAGGTAAGAACATCCGTGCTATCCAGGAAGAGACCGGCGCAGACATCAATGTCGACGACGAGGGTATGGTTGTAGTTCTCTCTGAGGACAGCGATGCTGCCAAGCGCGCGCTCGAGATGGTCCAGCTCTCCACAGGCAAGCCGAAGGTCGGCCAGGTATACGATGGAGTCGTCGTCAATATCATGAACTTCGGTGCGTTCGTGGAGATAATGCCCGGAACCGATGGTCTGGTCCACATTTCTCAGATAAGCCGCAACAGGGTCGAGAAGGTGGAAGACGTTCTCAAGCGAGGACAGAAGGTCAAGGTCAAGGTCTCTGAGATCAAGGACAACGGCAAGGTGGATTTGACAATGAAGGACATCCCACAAGGTGACTGATGAAAGATCCAGTTCGGTAACTCGCAGCTCGGGGACATGCATTTCCATGTGTGTCCCCGCACATCAATGATGAGGGAAATTCTCGTTCAGGTGCTTGAGCATGGCGTGGGCCTCGAATTGCCGCAGAGGGCGACGGAAGGTTCAAGCGGTGTGGATCTGAGGGCTGCTGTCACCGGGGATGTAATTATCAATCCCGGGGATACAGCCCTTATTCCTACAGGCTTGATCGTTTCCATCCCTCAAGGATTCGAATGGCAGATCAGACCCAGGAGCGGCAATGCTCTCAGGCATGGCATCACCGTACTGAATTCACCGGGTACAGTGGATTCCGACTACAGGGGAGAGGTGGGTGTCATTCTGGCAAACCTCGGACATGCACCTTTCAATGTCCGAAGAGGTGATAGAATAGCCCAGGCTGTACTGGCGCCGGTATTTCCCCCGGTTCTCACGGTTGTCCATCAATTGGAGGAGACAGACAGAGGGGAGGGTGGATTTGGCCATACCGGAAAGCAGTAGCAGTATCCGCTGGATCTCCGTCCGTCTCAGAACCTCTATTGTCATGCTTATCCTCTCCGTTCTTCTCACTGCCTGCAGCTACGGTTTCAGTGGCAGTCTCCCTTCTCATCTGCAGACTGTTAAGGTTCTGCCATTCAGAAGCAGAGTAACCGAATACGGACTGGAGCAGGATCTGACCTCAAGGGTGACCCAAATGTTCGTGAGAGATGGCAGACTGACCCTGGTGACAGGAGATCAGAACTGCGAGCTGGAGGGCTCCGTCGTCATGTGGAGCCGAACACCATACTCCTATACCTCCGCTGAGCAGGTCGAGGAGTACAAGATTGAGATCAGGGTCGAGCTGACCTTTACAGATCTACTCGATGAGAGTGATATTCTAAATTCGGAGTATGTGACTTCCTGGGTGGTCTACGACCCTGACACAGAGTCGGAGGACGCGGCCAGGAGCAGATTGCTCGAAGAGACAGCCGGTGATATCGTCAGACGCTGTCTTTCGGGCTGGTAGGATTTATGTCAAGAGCTTCTTCCAGCAGTCAGAGAAGCATGACAAGTGTCTCATATCTTGTGCTGGCGCTATTCGTTCTCCTGCTTGCAGGTGCGATCAAGTACTACATGGTTTTCATACGCGGTCCCAAGCGTGTACGGAGGACACTTGATGGCGCCTTCTACAATGTCGCGGACCTCCCCGACATAGGTGAACGCAGGTCAGGATTCCTTGAAAGATGGGAAGAGCGCGTTGCAGCCGAGAATTGTCCTCCACAGATAGCCGGGATGGATTCAAGCGGCTTCATTGGTGACACATTCTTCGTCTGGTACACTGACTCCGTGGAATTTCCCGGGCTTCCGACATTCAGAACGCACTTCACCGTAAGAAAACCCATGTTCCTGGATCAGGATTAGCCCTTTTGAGTCTCGCAGGGGACTGGAGGGAGAGACATCCATCATCCGGTGGCAAAGGTAGGCTTATCTTCTACCTCTTCCTGCTTGCCTTTGTGATATTCATGATGCTGAAATCGGAGACCTTCGTTTCCGGCTTCAACAGCATCTTCTTCTCTTCTGACAGTTCTGAAACAGCCCGGGAGACAGTGATCGAATGACCATCCATGTCTTCGATGGGCATGTTGACACACTTCTTGCTCTCAGGAATACGGATGATTTCATTACAGGTTCCGCGTCCACTCAGCTCGATATGCCCAGAGCGAGGGAAGCCGGTGTTCTAACACTTGTTACAGCAGTGTGTGCGGAAGCTGCCGCAGAAAATATGATGAAAGCCTTTGCGATCGGACTGGACAGATTCGGTATCCTGCAGGGCAAAGATGGTCTGGAGATCCTCCTGATGCTGGAGGGATGTGAACCTCTCGAGCATGTGGAGGATCGCAGCAGCATCATTGAGAACCTTGCTGTTGCAAGTCTCACCTGGAACGGTGAGAACGCATTCGGAGGTGGTATAGGCAGTGATAAATGTCTGACTGAAAAAGGCATTGTCCTAGCGAAAGAGCTGCACCGGAACGGTGTTGTTCTTGATGTATCCCACCTATGTGACAGATCGAGAGAGCAACTGCTCGATACAGGACTCCCGGTGGTGGCAACGCACTGCAACTGCAGAGCCCTGTGCAGTGATCAAAGGAATCTCCCTGATATTGATCTGAAAAGGATAGCCGAACTGGGAGGTGTTACCGGCATAACACTTGTCCCGGATTTTCTTGGTCCTTCGGCTGACATGAACACGGTAGCAGATCACCTTGAGCATGCCATGGTCGTTGCGGGAGACATGCATGTCGGCATCGGCAGTGACCTTGACGGGACGAGGGACCTTCCTGAAGGTATACATGACTGTACATTCTGGCCTGAATTTTTCGAGCTTCTGCTCATTCGCGGGTGGAAGGATAGCACGATTCGGCGCGTTGCGGACAGCAACTGGCGCAGAGTTATTCCATCTGCCGTACAAAACAATGGAGGAGACTGATGCGCCGGATCTCCCTGATGCTCGCACTGTTCATATGCTCAGCGGTCACTGCTCAGACACCATTCGAGTTTGCGGTGGTGCAGGAGCTCATTCAGGGATCTCCCTTCGTGAGCGTAATGCGCATCAAGATCGTACCGGGCTCTCCCGAGCCTGGAAGGACCATGCTGGAGATAACAACACGGGCTGGAATGCTCATGATAGGTGAGAGCAGTATCTACCCGGATACACTCGAGGATACTTCCGTTGGATTTATCGGTATGATCCAGTACGAGACTGATATACCTATCGAGACCATCGAGAGGGTATTCAGCGTAATAAAAGACTGCATGGGCAGATTCCCGGGCATGGGCATAACAGATATCGGACTTGATGTCGTCTCGCTTGATGATATGAGCTGGCTTGCCATCGACTGTCCGATGTCCTCTGTGGACAGCCTTCTGAGCGGTACACTCAGCCATCTTGACTTCTGGAGACAGGCCGACCTGAAAGAGCTGGAACTCGGGACGGCAATGTTCATGACCAGGATGCAGTATCCAGGTGTGCCGGATTACACTCCACCCTTGACTCTCATAGAGATACCTGAGCCCGTACAACGCACTGTCTCCTCATGGAAGTCTCTCCTTCTGCCTGGCTGGGGACAGCTCGAGGCAGGGCAGGGAGCGGGATGGATCAATCTGCTTGTTGAGGCCGGAGGGATCGCCCTTATAATCACGGGTGAGAAGGAGGCCGGGATCGGTGTCCTGGGAGCGAACCATATAGTCAGTTTCTTCGACCTGTTCTGAGGAGAGAGATATGCGAATAGTCAGAAGCATTCTCAGGATCGTTCTTATCTTCAGCATACTTGTCTGGGTGACCGGGTTCATGATGGGTAACAATCCTGACAAGCCACTCTATTGGCAGGGAGCGACTATTGCTGTATGGGGCGCTGCAGGAAGTATTGCTCTTCTTATACTCACACTGCCTTTCGGCCTGAATTTGCCTGCTGCTCAACCGAGAAAACTTAAAAAGAGGGCTTCGGACCATTACGGAAAGGGTATTCGCGGAGCGAGTACTCAGCAGACTACCAGTTCAGGTAGATGCCTGGACTGCGGAAGACCGGTTGTTCCTGGCTCCAATTACTGCAGATACCATACAGATATCAGGAAGGATGAGAGGGGACGGGGGAACCTCTGACCGATCAGAAGTCCTGCAGTACTCAAATGCGGGGAGACCGCGCGCAGCGCGGTGCAATCAGTGCAGGCAGGCTTCTCTTCGTATTGCTTCTCTCACTCTCCGCCGCTATTCTCATGAGAATCCTTCTCAGTCCTGAAAGCTCTTCCTTTATTGAAGTATCCAGACGGAATGCCGCTCTCGGGACATTCTCTACATTCATTATTATCGCCAGCGAGGACAGCACTGAAATGATACTGGATTCGATGGATTCCCTTGCAGCATGCCTGGATCGTGAACTGGGCGTATTCGATCCCGAGGGTGAGCTTTCCCGACTGAACTCCTCTGGAGGTGCATCCCTCGATTCAATTTCGGTTCACCTTGCCGAAGTACTCCGCATATCATTACTCGCAGCGGAGGTGACGGATTCTCTTTTTGACCCTGCAATGGGACCGCTTGTCGATCTATGGGGCTTTGCCAGCAGTCCTTCGCTTCCAGAAAGTGCATCCATATGTTCGGTTCTTGCGCTATCAGGTATCGAGAATATCTCTTTGGGTTCCAACTCAATTGCACTCGCTGGCGGGGCAAGGCTCGATCTCGGAGCTGTTGCGAAGGGCTATACAGCTGATGCGATCTACGATCTGGCATTATCCCGGGGTGCGCTTGCGGCTCTTGTTGAAATAGGCGGAGAGATCCGATGTGGAGGTATGCCTGGAACGGACCGTCTCTGGATCATCGGAGTCAGAGACCCCAGAAGCGGTGGAACCTCGGATATCCTGGAGATGACGAATGGTGCGGTTGCCACTTCGGGTGATTATGAGAGCTGTTTCATCGATCAGGATGGCACCAGATACTGTCATATACTGGACCCCAGAACAGGATATCCTGAATCAGGGGTTGCTTCAGTGACGGTCAGGGCACCTACAGCAGGTATCGCCGATGCTCTGGCTACAGCTATCGCTGTGGGTGGGGTGTCTCTTGCTGAGGAACTGCCTGATTCGCTGTTTTTCAGTATAACAGTCATAACCGTGGATTCTGCTGGTGCGCTTCAGGAGTGGAGGCGTGATGGCTAGACAGGCCGAGTGGTTCGTTCGGGATGATGAGGAATGGCGCTGCACTCTCTGTCCCAGAGCCTGCTCCTGGAAGTTAAATACTGCGTCCCCGGGTTTCTGCAGTGTACGAGGTGTGCGGAAGGATGGACCATATCTTCCCGGCTACGGCAGATGCGTATCTCTTTCAATAGATCCAATTGAGAAGAAACCGCTCTATCATTTCATGCCGGGGTCGAGGATACTCTCAACAGGACCGGCAGGATGTAATCTCTCATGTAATTTCTGCCAGAACTGGAGCATCTCGCAGGGGAAAGATGTACCAGCTCGATTCCTTGCGCCTGATGAACTGGCTCAGGCAGCTCTTTCGGGAGGAAGCGACGGGATAGCATTTACATACACCGAGCCTACTGTCTGGTTCGAGTATGTGATGGACACCGCTCCACTTGTACGGGAGAAGGGCGGGGCTGCTGTGATGGTCTCGAATGGCTTCATCAATCCGGACCCTCTGAAAGAACTGATAAGTGTTACGGACGCATGGAATGTGGATCTCAAGTCCTGGTCTGAGAAGTTCTACAGGAGAAGGTGTTCCGGTAACAGGGATACGGTTCTCCACACGATCTCGGAACTTGCCTCATCCGCATGTCATCTTGAGGTAACCTTCCTTGTGATACCGGGAGAGAATGATGATCCGCAGGAATGGTCTGAGATGGCCGCCTGGCTCGCTGCGGAGGCAGGACCATCAACTGTTCTGCATATCTCCAGATACTTTCCAAGGTATCGCCTGAAGAGACCTCCGACACCGGTTGAGACCCTCATGCAGGCGAAGGAGGTCTTCAGTGAGTATCTTGATCATGTCTATCTTGGAAACCTTGCGGGAGTAGCAAATGACACTCTCTGCCCCTCTTGCGGTGCTCTCTGTATAGATAGGACCCAATGGCCGATATCATTATCCGGACTGAATGGAACAGCCTGCTCTGCATGCGGAAGGGAGCTGGGAATCATACGTGAACTCTGAGCGGTACACTTACTTCCGCCTGGCCGACCTTCTGCTTCTTCCACTGTTTGCAGCCGTGATATTTCTTGCGGGACGGGGGAGCGCCGATACAGGAACTGCCGTTCTCATTCATACACCCGACTTGGAGATGACACTGAGCGTCTCCTCGGATACGATCATTACTGTCGAAGGCTCAATTGGTCCGCTGACGCTGCAGATCAAATCAGGCGAGATCCGAATCATCCAATCCCCTTGCAGGGGGCAGGATTGCGTGAGGCAGGGCTCGGTATCATCTCCAGGAATTCCTCTGGTCTGCATACCCTCGGGTGTCTACGTTCTCCTGAAAGAACCTGAAACAGGCCGGAGGGGCATTGACGCAGTCAGTTACTGAAACGCATCAGCGACTGTCATAAGCTCCAGAACTGATGTACTCTTCGATTCCACTCTTCAGTACTTCCAGTGCCTTACGCATTTTACCTTCGTCGAGGACGTAGGCGATCCGTATCTCGTTGTGTCCGAGACCGGGTGTGGCATAGAATCCTGCGGCAGGTGCGACCATAGTCGTACTGCCATATTTCGAGTAATCCGTGAGCATCCATGCGGCAAAATGATCGGTATCCTCCAGAGGTAGTCGTATTGTCGCGTAGAAAGCCCCTTCAGGCTTCAGAAAGAAGATGCCATCTATATCCTGGAGTTCGCTCATGAGAAGATCCCTCCGCGACTGGTATTCCCTGACAAGACCGGAATAGTAGTCCTCGGTGAGGGAGGAGTACATCGCCGCGGCACCGTACTGAGCGAGAGTTGGAGGGCACAGCCTTGCCTGACCGAACTTGACAAAAACCGTCATCAGATCTGTGTTCCTTGTGATAAGGTTTCCAAGCCTTGCGCCGCAGGAGCTGAATCGTTTGGAGATGGAGTCCATTACAACTGCGTACTCCTCCATGCCTTCCAGCTCCAGAATCGATGAATGGCTCCTGTCATCGAAAGCAAAATCACGATAAACCTCGTCTGCAAGCAGATAGAGCCCGTACTTCCGTGCGGTGCTGGAGAGGATCTCGAGTTCATTATCCGTAAGGATCGTTCCCGTAGGGTTGTTCGGATTGCATATGAGGATCGCCCTGGTCCGCTCGGTGATCTTCGATGTTATCTCGTCTTCACGGGGTAGGTGGAAACCATTCTCAACGTGCGATGTGACCGGTACCAGATTCACTCCCGCAAGAGTTGCGAATCCGTTGTAGTTGGTATAGAAAGGCTCGAAACAGATTATCTCATCACCCGGATCGCAGGTAGCCATCATGGCGAATACAATAGCCTCTGAGCCGCCTGTGGTGATCATCACCTGGTTTGAAGCAATATGAATTCCGGTTCTCTCGTAATATGAGCAGATAGCCTCTCTCAGCATCGGAAGACCAACGCTGGGTCCATAGGCGAGGACAGTGTCCATATTAGAACGCACGGAATCCCAGAATTCGACAGGAGTCGGTATATCGGGCTGACCGATATTGAGGTGATAGATATTGAGCCCCTTTTTGCGAGCTATTGCGGCAAGAGGCGCAAGCTTCCTTATCGGTGACTCCTGAATGGCTCCTGCCCGCTTGCTAATGCTCATTTCTGAAGACATCTTCATGTTCCTTCCGGTGCGAGGTATTACATCGCCTTGTGCATGTTCATATAATACTACTCAATGCCGCGTAACGCTCAATAGCGGATGGCAATCGCTGAGGCGGAGGAGAGAGTAGAGAATGCTTCTCAGGACGATAGAGTTGCCGATCGAAGGCAATCCTGCAGAATCGATGAAGAGATTCTGCGATGCTGCAGCTACAGGTCCATCTCCCGATATAGTACTTCTGCCCGAGCTGTTCACCACAGGCTACATTCTCGATCGAATATCAGAGTACGCATTTGAACCTGGAGAACTTGCCGAACTGCCCCTCGTGCAGGTGAGCTCTGACTGCGGCATCTGGCTCGTGGCAGGTTCGCTTCCTGTTATCACCGATGAAGGTGTAGTGAACACAATGCCCGTCTATTCCCCTGACGGCACTCTCGTCTACACAACAGGCAAAGTACATCTCTTTCACCAGATGGGCGAAGACAGAGCTTTCATACCCGGAAGCTGTGGTGGAGTTTTCGATCTTGCCGGCACACCATCTGCTGGAATGGTCTGTTACGACCTTAGGTTCCCGGAGCTTGCGAGAAGGCTTACTCTGAATGGCGCTGAGATTCTCTTTGTCCCGGCAGAGTGGCCGAGGGCAAGAAGAGCGGTATTCCGTGCGCTCCTCTGTGCCAGAGCGGCAGAGGCGCAGGTATTCGTGGCAGGCTGCAATCTTGGAGGAGAACATCTGGGAGTCTCATTCAATGGCGGAGGGGGTGTCGCGCATCCAGGCGGGAACATGCTGAAAGGCACCGTGATAATGGATCACATCACTGATTATGAAGTTCTGATGGATGATGTTGCTCTAATGAGGAGCAAGCTCAACTGCCTGGAGGATAGAAGACCGGAGGAGTACACCTGAAATGACTGAGGATAATGGTCTCCCGGAACGAGGTGAAATGACCCCGGATACATCAGCTGACAGCGACATGAGCAGCGGGGATTCTGCTCAGGAGGCGACGATAGCAGGACCGGGATCCATGGGGATGGACGGATTTCCCAGGATGGCACTCTCCATGCTCGGTATCGTAGCTGCCGGCGTAATCGTGAAGAACGGTGAGAGCGTACTCATCCCCATGACGGTCGCCTTTTTTCTCATGCTGATGCTGCAGCCTCTAGCTGACTGGACAGCAAAAAGGGTGGACTCCTTCCTTTTCAGGTTCAAGGCCCGTTTAGGCAGGAAGCACAAGAGTGAGGAATCAGCCCTGGCAAAAGCCTTCTCGATCATTCTTGTGTTGCTTGTATTCGCTATTCTGTCATTCGGTATATACGTTCTCATCCGCGGGCAGATCACGCTCATACTCAGTAAACAGAGTGAGATAATCAACAATATCTTTGAACCGATAAAGGACTGGATGACGAACAGCGGTCTCTTCGGTGATGCTGATGCTGTTGCAGCTCATCTCAACAGCCTTGCTGAATCAGCTCTCTCAATCGCTCCAAGTGCAGCACTGCCCATAGTATCCGTGGTATTCACATTTGTCATGATACTCTTCCTGACTACATTTCTGCTCATCGGAAGGAGGAACCTCGAGAAGAATCTCGAGAACAACTCGCAGTATGCCAGGATTGAGCATATCGTCGGAAGGGTGGAAAGCAACACCAGGAAATTCATTCTGACTAAAATTATTACCAGTCTGATGACCGGCCTCGGTGTAGCTGGTGGACTCGTTCTTTTCGGATTTCTGGACCTGCAGGATGCCATCATCTGGGGTTCGGTCTATTTCGTAATGAACTTCATCCCCATTTACGGTTCGATGATAGCCGGCGTAGGGACGATCCTATATACAATGGCCATTTACGACCCTAACAACTTCCTGAGTGCCTGGCCGGTGATACCGCTCGTGATGATAATCAATATTTCCGTTTCCAATGGCATTGAGCCCAAACTCATGCAGAAAACATTACCGATAGGTTCCGTGACCGTCCTCTTCGTTGTCATCCTCTGGGCGTGGCTCTGGGGTCCCTGGGGCATGTTCCTCGCAGTACCCCTTACAATAATATTCAAGGTGATGCTCGAAGAGATCAGAGGAACAAAATACTGGCTCTGTGTACTTATGGAGACATGACCGACTGGAGTTGATATGAGATATAGAGTCCTGCTGTTCACTGTTCTTCTCTTCTGCGTCGCTCCATCCATAGCGGAGACAACCGCTATCTGGACCTCACCAGTGCCCATGCCACTGGTCAGCGAGAGTGAATACGGTCAGTATTTCATGCTTGAGGGTTCCTCCAACTCCGGAAGACCAGGGGACCCTTCAATCCCCATGGTTCCGGTACTCATCATCATTCCAGCCGGCGCCATAGTCGATTCGGTTACAGTTGAGATCACTGAGACCATTTCGATGCCCGATGCATACGATATCAAGCCCATCCAGGCTGGAGTGCCTCTGTCACTGCCGGAAGACTTCTCTCCAACGCCACGAAGGCTCGAGGCATATCAGGCAGATTCGAGCCCAGCTACAGCTCTTCTCCAGGGACAGGGCGGACTGATGGGACTTAATGTCGCTGAGATAGTCCTCAGGCCGCTTGAGTGGAACCCTTCAACTGGAAGAGCTCTCTACCACAGGTCCATGCTCCTTACAGTCCACCATCATCCGGGCATGGCTGCGCCTGCTCCCATCGCAAGGGGTTCCGAGGGCTCGCGGCTGGTCATGTCTCTTGCCAGGGCAATGACCCTGAATCCGGAGAGCGCACCTCAGCAGACAACTACACAGCTTCCGGCATCGGAGCTTCCGTGGGGAGAGTATCTCATTGTCACCACTGATGATCTGGCCCCTTCATTCGAGCCACTTGCCGAATACAAGACACTGAAAGGCATTCCGGCGTCGATAGTGACGATGGAATACATATCGGACAGATATGCTGGAGTAGACGAGGCACAGAAGCTTCGGTTCTTCCTTAGGGACATCTACGATGCAACCCCTCCAACATGGGTTCTTCTCGGGGGCGACACACCTGCAGTACCTCACCGCAACTGCTGGGCTACCGCAGAAGGATACACAGGCAACCCTGCCGCCGATATCTACTTCCAGGATATGAATGACACGGCGGTTGGTGCTGACAGCTGGGATGCCAACTGCAACGGTATCTGGGGCGAGTTATCCGGTGATATCATGGACTATCATCCTGATTACATTATAGGCAGGGCTTCTGTGGAGAATGCGGCACAG
>Ga0190293_1000145_pt1 | contig 25057 bp, 24 predicted proteins | sample 48693001_MG_FD_161671 | JGI IMG/M metagenome (GOLD analysis project Ga0190293, IMG submission 161671) | Hydrothermal vent microbial mat bacterial communities from Southern Trench, Guaymas Basin, Mexico - 4869-30-0-1_MG | ecosystem: Environmental > Aquatic > Marine > Hydrothermal vents >...
TTCTCAAATTCTTCAGTGAAATCTCTCAATTCGATCATTAGATTCAGAAGATAAAGTATGTGATCGAGAACCGCTGACAAATTTCCATCGGAGATATCTGACATCTTGGTTTCCTGAAAGAATGGGATCCTTCCCATCGATTCATTTACGACATCATTTACCAGGTAGTCTATTTCATCCATAAAATTCTTTTTATAATCCTCATAATAACGGAGTTTATGCTTAGCCCGTTCCTGGATCTTTTCATTCTGTTCTTCCAGAGATTTATAATATTTCTTGAGGCCGAGATATTTTCTGTCGAACTTATAGAGGTTTATAAAATCTCGTCCGATATAGATCTTATCTTTGTATGAGTTTTCAAGTTCATCCTGATAATGCGCATAAAATTTAACTTCAAACCGGAAATTTTTTTTATGAATAAGCCGTGCAATGAAAATACTTTGAGGATTAGAGAGGTAGTAGGAATTTTCCTCGATTAAAGCACTGTAAACAAAAAGTGAATTCAGTATAAAGTTTTTGATCTCATTAAGGAGAATTTCATTGCCTTCCATGAAATCTTTCATTTTTTTCCCCATTCTTCCTCTGAGAGGAACATAATGTGGAGAGAAGAGGAATTGCTCACTTTCATCTTCCAACTCATAGTAAAAGTTGTTTCGTACTTTCTTGTACAGGCTTGAATAAACTATTCCGGGAACCGGAGAGAACTTCTCTTTTTCAAACCCATTTAAAACTTCAATTATATTCACACTATTCCTCCGACTGAATTATAAGTAAATAGAAATTAAAAGTAAATATACTTCCGTCTTTACAATAATTCTGTTTTCTGATAATTCATATTATATGAAGAAGAAAATTTCGGTACCACCTTCACTTTATGCTCTGGTTTTGTATGTGCTGATAATTCTCGGGACAATTCTCAGCCTTAAGTACATACCGCTCCTCTCTGCACCGATTTTCTTCTCAATAATAATTGCCTATCTTTTTAATCCGATTGCGGATTATTTTGAAAAGATCACAAAATTTTCAAGAGGACTGATATCGGGGATCCTTATTCTGGTCCTTGTATTTGTATTTACATTTCTCATTATCAATCTATTCCCCTACCTTGTTGATCAAATTCAAAGTGCAGCCCAGAAGTTTCCCGGAATAATTAAAAAGTTTTCGGAAGGTATACGCGGATTTGGAGAATATCTGACCAAGCACTTTTCAGATTATATCGGGGATTTCGATCTGATGGAAAAGATCAGTGAATGGCTCAATGATTCTCTGTCCGGATTGTCACAATTTCTTCTGACTGCTTTTTCCAGCCTTTACGGAATCCTGTTGGCCTTTGTATATCTGATCCTCATTCCGCTTTTCTCTTTCTATTTTATTAAGGACCAGAGGAAGATAGAGAAAACATTTTATTCCCTTCTTCCCATGAAATACCGCTGGAGAATGAAAAGGAAGCTGTTAAAGATAGATAAAATACTTTCAGCATTCATAAGGGGGCAGGTGATCGTTATTATTATCCTTGCAACCCTCTATTCTATAGGCCTTACTCTTATCGGTCTTCCGTTCTCAATTCTGATAGGAGTTTTTGCAGGGTTGGGAGATATTATCCCCTATTTCGGAACCATAGTCGGGTATTCGATCTCGATGATAATTGGATTTGTTCATTTTAACTCGATCGAGGAATTATTGTTAATTACACTTGTCTTTGTGATTGTGAAAGGGAGTGAGAACTGGTACTTCTATCCGAAAATAGTCGGGCGGGAGGTAGGACTACATTTTGTCTGGGTTCTGATATCAATTATAGTGTTCGGACAATTCTTCGGCTTCTGGGGACTCCTTTTCGCTATACCATCATCTGCGGTTTTTAAGGTTTTCATTGATGATCTTATATGCTATTACAAGAATTCTGATTACTATAATAAATGAAAAGAATATTACATATCCTCCTGTTTCTATTTTTCACGATGTTGACATGTGTAAATGCCGGTCAGGATAAAAAAAATAACGAAAAAGGGGATATTTCAAAACTCCTGAAAAGAACTGCAAAAATGATTTGTACTCTAAATGTAAGTGAATCAACTACTCCCTCTTTCTCCAGGCTGAAAAAAAGAATAGTAAGACATTTGAAAAGAGCTGCTTCAGCTTCAGATTCAAAAGTTCAGAAAAAATATTTCGAAGATGTTATAAAAATTTTCAGAAATAATAAGTATTCTGATCTTCCCTATCATTATTTTGTGAAAGAGTCAGAATCGAATCTGTTGCTGAAATATGACAAAAAGAGTCAAATGATATCAGCTGTTGTACTAAAGCTATCCGGTGAAGAAAACTCAATGACCGGAAAATTATTTGACAAAATAGGAGCGGAGATAAGGAGAGGGCTCCTTGAAAGGAATGTTAAATTTTTTCCTGAGAATAATGTGATAAAAATTTCTGAAGTGATCTATCCTGAAGATTTTGAAGAAGAATCGCTGATCTTCGACTCGCCGTCAGAAAACGATCTATATCCGGGGATAGTTTTGTTAAAGAATGTTATAGAGAAATATTTTATCGAAAGGATCAAACCTCTTTCAGAGAAGATATTCTTGGGAAAAATATCTGCAGGATTAAATACAGGATCGCTCATTAGAAATATTTTTCTTCATCATGCAGCCCATTTCGCCATCCCTTTTCAGATTGAGATGACAGGTGAGAAAAGTGTTTACAAAGGATCAGAACTAAAAAACCTGCTTCTTCCTGCAGAAGAGATCCGTGCAGATCTGAATTATTTAACGATCATTTCTAAAATGGACGAGAAAGAGCTTCTGGATAAAGGTGTGAAAGAAGAGGTAATATATACTTTTCTGCTTCAAAAGATCGATAAAATAAAAAACCTGAAGGAAGAAAATATAAATTCCCCATCATTGGTACTTTTTAATGCATTGTATAAAAGAGGCGGGATCAAAATGGCGAAGGATGGGAAGAAGATGGTTGTTGATATGGATTTACTGATCAGAAACATTAAAGATCTCGAATCAAGATTTAATGATTTTGTAGGAAAAGGAATACATGGGGAGTGTAAGATCTTTTTTCAAAAACACATGGAAATTCCGGAAAATATAAAAAGTATTATTGAAAAAAAGAAACCGGCAAGCATTGAGTAATATGGAGTGGTTTTATGATCTTTCGGAAGCAGAATTAAGAAAATCTGTTACAGGACTTGGATTAAAGGAATTTGTTGCGGTTCAGTTATCGACATGGATTTTGAACAAGAATATTGTTGATCCGGATGGCTGGAGTAATATCAGCAAGGAAAACAGGGAATTATTAACAGAAAATTTTGATTTCACCCTGGATAGAAGTATCCGGACAGATGCAGACCCGTCCGGCACGAAAAAATTTTTAATAGAACTTCAGGATGGGAATAGAATTGAATCTGTCCTTATCAGAGAAAAGAATCATTATACATTTTGCATCTCCTCTCAGGTTGGTTGTGCTCTCGGGTGCAAATTCTGTGCTACAGGCAATCTGGGATTTAAGAGGGATCTGTTTTCGGGTGAGATAATTTCACAGGTGATCCTGCTTAAAAAAGAGTTGGGTGATTATGAGGGGAAAATTAACCTTGTATTCATGGGAATGGGTGAACCTCTTTTGAATTATGAGAATCTGAGAAAAGCCCTGATCAGGTTAACCGATGAAAAGGGCATAAGTATCTCTCCCAGAAGGATCACTGTCTCAACAGCCGGTATATTAAAAAATTTGAAAAAACTTGAAGAAGATTTTCCAAATATAAAGATCAGTTTTTCTCTTAATGGGTCTGATAATACCCAGAGGCAGAAATTGATGCCGGTTTCAAAAAAAGAACATCTGGATGATATCATCGAATATTTCAGAGATCGGAAAAGAAAACACAGGATCACATTTGAGTATGTGCTCATTGAAGGGCTCAATGATTCCCTGGAAGATGCTGAAAAAGTATCAAAATTATTAAGGGGGATCCCGTCTAAAATAAATATAATTCCATATAATCCAAATGATTTTGCCGACTTCAAAACTCCTTCAGAAAAAAAAGTGGATGAATTTGCAGAGTTTCTGGTAAAAAAGGGATTGACGGTAATGGTCAGATGGTCGAAAGGGAAAGATATCCGTTCGGCCTGTGGGCAATTAGCGGGAGAATAAAGCATGAAAAAAGCCATAATTCTGATATTTATCCTTACTGGCACTCTTGTTTCCGGTCTGACAGCTCAGAAAGCAACAATAAGAGAAGAGAAAATAAATCTGTTTACTTACATGTTTTCTGACCCTGACCCTGTTCCTGAAATCGGGAGATTGTATCCGTATTTCCGGTTTGATGGTTATACAAACAGAGGGGAATTCAAAGAGTGGAATATGGTTGTTCTGGAAAATGATCATATAAAAGTATATGTTTGTCCCGATATTGGCGGCAAAGTATGGGGGGCAGTTGAAAAATCCACAGGAAAGGAATTCCTTTACTTTAACAATACAGTTAAATTCAGAGATATTGGGATGAGAGGTGCTTGGACCTCTGGAGGGCTGGAATATAACTTCGGAGATATCGGGCATATTCCCACTTGTGCAACTCCCGTGGATTATTCCATCACTGAGAATCCTGATGGAAGTGTTTCATGTACGGTGGGGGCAATTGACCTCCCATCAGGTACAAAATGGAATGTAAAAATAATCCTGCCTAAAGATGGTGCATATTTCAAGACCATCGCATCATGGTTCAATAAAACTCCTCTTCCTGTGACATACTATCATTGGATGAATGCAGCAGCTAAAGCAGAAGGAGATCTTGAATTTATTTATCCCGGAAATAAATGGATCGGACACGAAGGTGAATCCGGGGAATGGCCTATTCACAATGGAAGGGATGTCTCTTTTTACAAAAATAATAATTTCGGGATTTACAAATCCTATCATGTGATTAATTCATATTCAAATTTTATGGGCGGATACTGGCATGATGATGATTTTGGCTTTGGTCATCTCTCTGACTATGATGAAAAACCCGGGAAAAAGATCTGGATCTGGGGCTTGTCGGATCAGGGGATGATATGGGAGAGGTTGTTGACAGAAAAAGACGGCCAGTATGTGGAATACCAGGCTGGAAAATTATTTAATCAGGCATCAGCCGGCAGTACATTTTCGCCTTTTAAACACAGGGAGTTCTCACCTCATGATACCGATATCATGAAAGAATTATGGTTCCCGTTAAAAAAACAAAGGGAATGGTTGCTGCATCAGAATATGCAGTGTTAAATGCGACCAGAAATGGAGATAAAGTAAAACTATTGATAAGTGCATTGCAGAATATTGATGCGGAACTGAAAGTAATGTCCGAAGGAGAGATTGTTGCATGTGAGAAATTAAAGCTTTTGCCTCTTCAACTTTTTACAAAGGTTATTAAGCTTGAAAAGGAGAGGAGTTTTTCTGTGGAGATCGGGAATGAATTGATAAGCTATTCTTCAAAGAAAGGGGATCTTTTAGTCCACCGTCCGGTTAAACCTTACAATTCCTTTGATTGGGAGTCAGCGTATGGTTTGTATATAAAAGCTCTGGAGTTAGAGAAACAGAGGAAGTATCCGGAAGCGATGGATCTATATAAAAAAAGTTCAAGAAAGGAGAACACCTTTCTTCCGGCCATAAATCGGATAGCTCTGGGATATTACAGGAGTATGAATTATAAAAAATCTCTGGAATATTCTTTAATATCTCTTTCTATCAACACTTATGACCCGCTCGGGAACTATATTTTCGGATTGGTAAATAACAAATTGAAAAAGAGGCCAGATGCAAAAAATGGTTTTTCAATTGCAAGCCAGTCAATTAAGTTTCGTTCGGCATCATATACGGAACTGGCAAAAATATTTATGAATGATGAAAAGCTGAACACAGCGGAAAATTATGCAAAAAAAGCATTAATTTTTAATAATGTTAATTTGTCGGCACTTGAAATTCTGGCAGTTATCTACAGAAAACAAAATAATAAAGAGAAAGCCGACAAAGTATTAGCAAAAATTTATGATCTGGATCAGACAGGACATTTTATTGATTTTGAAAAATTATTGTGGGGAGATGACCTTCCCCTTTTTAGAACAAAAATTTCTAATGAGTTACCCAGTGAATCATTTCTTGATCTTGCATCAACATATTATAATATGGGTTGTATAACAGAGGCATTGGAAGTTTTAGCTATCTCTCCCGAGCACCCGGTTGTTTATTTATGGCGGAGTTATCTGGATAAGAAAAACAGAAAAAGTTTCCTGAAGAAAGCACTTGCATTACCGGCAGAGCTGGTATTTCCTCATCGGGATGAGATTGCTGGTATCCTATACTATTTTATTCAAAGAAATGGACACTGGAAGTTAAAGTATTACCTGGGTCTGATATATTGGAATAGGGGCTTGAAAGATATGGCAAGAGAGCTTTTTGAGAAATGTGGGGAAAAGCCCGGGTTTTTCCCCTTCTATCTTGCAAAAATAAAATTATTTCCTGAAAACAAAAAAGTAGAAGTCAGGTCTCTGAAAAGGGCCCGGGAATTAAATAGTTCTTCCTGGAGGGTCAGTTATGCCTGGCTAAATTATTATATGAATAAAGGTGATTTTGATAAAGCTGAAAAACTTGCTGAATTGAATGTAATTAAATATCCGGAACAATCTAAATTCGGGCTGATGTATGCAAAAATACTTTTAGGCTTAAAAAAATATAACGAATGCGGGAATTTCCTTGAACGGTATAATGTCCTTCCGTATGAAGGGGCAACAGAAGGGAGAAACATTTATCATGAAGCATGTGTCAGGTCTGCATTTACTGAATTAACAAAGGGTAATTATTTAAAAGCCATAATGTTTGCGGAGAAAGCAAAACTCTGGCCTCGGAACCTTGGTGTGGGGAAGCACTACAATGCTGATGAGAGGCTGGATGATTTTATTATTTCCTATGGCTATGAAAAACTGGGGAAGTTGAGCAAAGCTGATGATTATTATCACAAAATAATGAACTACAAGATGTCTCTCAATCAGAGTGAAAACTCAAAAATATATATCCAGGCTGTAGTTCTGAAAAAATTTGGCATGGAAAAGAATGCATTACAATTATTAGAATCCTCTGTGGAGAAGAATCCTGGAAATATATTCTCTCAATGGGCAAGAGACTCTTTTGTAAATGGGCAGGCTGAAGAGTCAGGATACAAAATTTTAAGGCTGAACAAAGACAGGAAAGTCGAAAATAAAGAATTTTATGATATTGAATTTGAACTTGTAATCGATCTTTTTAAAACGATCAAAAAACAAACTATTATTAAGAAGGGATCATGAAAAAAAATATTATTTTCATTAGTTTATTATTATTTGTTGTATCTTTCACTCAAAACGCTAATACAACAGAAAGTTCTTCCTTGAAGCTATCTGACAAGTTTATTTCAAATATTGTAGATGGTGTCAGGTATGAGTCCGGAAACTGGGAACACCCGGCCTATGAGAAACCTTTCAAATCTTTTGGAAATCACCGGTTTGTTCTTAAAGTTAAGGCTGGCAGCGATATTATCCGGGTTCATATTCCGTGGAGGAGAGCTGATGAAAATCCCTCCGGAAAAGGTATTGTGATTATTAATGCAAGATCCGGGAGTTTAATAAAAAACTTTCTTGTGAAGGAAATTAATAATGAATACGGTGATATATTATTTGAACCGGATAGAGATTCAGAATATTTTTATGTTTATTACCTCCCGCATGAATCAACAGGCGGATATTATCCGAAAGTTAAATACTTGCCTCAGCTTAATACAGCTGATCAGGCATGGCTCGGCAATTATGGACGTATGGATAAAGTCCGGTTAAAAAATATCCCGGAAGCGAAAGTAGCAATTGCTCAGTCTATTGATGATTTCCACAGTTTTTTTCCTATGGAAGTTATAGCCACTGAAAAAGAAATTGGTGATTTTATAAAATCTGACCCGAAAGAGTTTTATCTGTTCCCTGAATATAGGGAAAACCCGATCAGAATGAAGAGTTTCCTTCCTGTTCACTGGGTAAAAAGAGGCTTGAAGAAAGGAATTAGTGATAGTGTAAAAAAAGGGGAATTTTATACCTTTCAAGTTGGTATTTATTCTCCATTAAAAGATCTACATGATATTAAAGTTGATTATTCCGGGCTTAAGTCGAAAACAGGAGAAATGATACCAAAGAGCGGCCTGGAGTGTTTTAACACCTCGGGAATTGGTCTTGACGGGAAATATTTTAAAAAAAATCTGAGTGCTGATAAGGATAAGGTCCGGGCATTATGGTTCGGCATAAATATTCCCGGAAATACACGGGCGGGGGAATACCGGGGGACATTTACAATAAATCCGCAAAATGCTGAGTCCGAAACAATAAGTGTTGTACTGGAAGTTCTTACAGAAGAAGTTGTTGATAGTGGAGATGATCAACCTGAAAATATGACACGTTTACGCTGGCTGAATTCCAGAATGGGAAAAGATAAAAGTTTTATTGTAAAACCTTTTAAGCCTGTTACAGCCGGGAAGAACAGATTGGAAATCCTGGGGAGAGAAATTGTACTTGACAATACAGGCCTCCCCGGAGAGATACTCTCTTTCTTTTCGCAAGAGATGACTTATTTGAAATCCGATCCGGAAGCTGTATTAGCAGAACCGGTCTCATTCAATGTGATAAAAAAAGATGGAACTCCGGAAAAATGGACCTCAGAGCCGTATAAAATCGATCAGAAGTTTAAAAGTGAAGCTTTATGGAGTGTTCACAATGATTCCGTTAACTTTGTTTTGAAAGTAAAAGGCCGTCTTGAATATGATGGAATGCTTAATTATGAGATGGAGCTTATAGCAAAAAACGATGTTAATATTTCAAATGTTTTTCTTAATGTTCCTATGGATAAGGATGCAGCTTTGTATATGGTCGGGCTTGGAAGAAAAGGGGGGAAACGCCTGAAAAATATTTCATGGAAATGGGATGTGAACTTTCATCATGAAGGTGTCTGGCTCGGAAATATTAACAAAGGGCTTCAGTATGTGCTTAGAGATAAAAACTATGAACGCCCTTTAAATACTAATTTTTATCATAACAAACCTCTAAATCTGCCTCCATCCTGGGGAAACAACGGGAAAGGGGGAATAAGTATCAAAGAAAGCAATGGAATTGTTGTTGCGAAGAACTATAGTGGATCCAGAGATATGAAAAAAGGAGAAATCCTCAATTTTAATATCCGTTTTCTGATAACGCCATTTAAATCCATAGATATAAAAAAGCACTTTGCAACGCGTTTCGTACACAAATATGTCCCGGTGGATACGGTTGTTAAATTGGGTGGCAGTGTGGTCAATGTCCACCATGCAAATGAGATCAATCCCTATATTAATTATCCGTTCTTTAACCTGGACAGGCAAAAATCATACATTAAAGATGCTCATGAAAAGGGGATAAAGGTAAAACTATATAACACAATAAGAGAGCTTACTTACAGGGCTTACGAACTTTTCGCACTGAAAAGCCTTGATGATGAAATTTTGAATGATGGCGAAGGGGGCGGACACAGCTGGCTCCAGGAACATTTGCGGTCAAACTACCATTCTGCCTGGCATGCGACAAGAGTGAATGATGCGGCAATTCTTAACAAAGGGACCTCAAGATGGACAAATTATTATATTGAAGGACTTAACTGGCTGGCAAAAAATCAGAAAATTGACGGCCTTTACCTTGATGACATTGCATTCAGCCGTGAGACTGTAAAACGGATAACAGCTGTATTGAACAAACACAGGGATGAAGTGATCATTGACCTCCACTCTGCAAATCAATTTAATGAAAGGGACGGGTTTATTAATAGTGTATTTCTGTATATGGAACACCTCCCCTATATTTCCAGGCTTTGGTTCGGAGAATATTTTGAGTATGATATGGGGCCTGAATACTGGCTGACTGAAGTTTCAGGTTTACCTTTCGGACTTACAGGTGAAATGCTCGAAAAAGGTGGCCATCCGTTCCGGGGTATGGTTTATGGAATGACCAACCGGGTATACGGGGATTACAGTCCAGAGGAATTGTGGAAACTATTTGATGAATTTGATATTGCCGGCAGCAAAATGCTCGGGTATTGGGTTGACAATTCACCCGTAAAAACTGTGAAAGAAAATATACGTTCTACAATTTACCTCAATAAAGACCGGATCATGATAGCAATAGGTTCATGGTCACCTGAAAATAAAAACGTAATTCTAGATATAGACTGGAAAGTTTTGGGTTTTAATAAAAACAGGATTAAATTGACTTCCCCCGAGATCAAAGGTCTTCAGGAATTTAAAAAGTTTGATATTAACAAACCGGTTCCCGTGGAGAAGAATAAAGGGATAATTCTCATTTTGGAAGAGGAGAGGTAAGTGGCGGGTTTCCTAAACTGAGTTTTTACCTTATATTCAGTGGGGGAAACTCAGTGTTTCAATCCTGATATATTTATTAAATCATTGATATTAATTATTCGTTAAATTAGAATTATTTAAATTGTGGAGGAAAATAATGAAAAAATTCTTAATTCTGTTAATAGTAACTCTTCTATTGTTGTTTATTGGTGCGGGTTCACTTTATTCTCAGAGTCCTGTCGGGAAATGGGTGGATGCCAGGTATAATATAACTCTGATACTCAATGGTGATTTTTCTTATTCACTTTCACATTCAAACGGGACAAGCAGGGGGATGTGGAGCAGTGGTGGTAATCAGTTCTGTTTAAGAGATTCTTCCGGTACAACTCCTGTCTGCTACACGGTTATCTCCTATTCCGCTTCTGCGATGGTGTTCAGGGATACGAGTGGTGTTTTGATCAACTATAAAAAAGAGACCGGAGTGCAGGCTGATTCTCCTGCAATAAAAAAGAGAAAGGTGAAAGGGGCCTCGAGAGTTATTGCTGAAAAAGGGAAATATAAGCTTAAGCATGGCCATCTCCGGTCAGGAATAGATCTGACCCAGTTTATAATTGGGTTGAAAATAAAGGACAGAGAGGTCAGGGCACTGAAGCAGAAACTTGTAGAAGAATTTAATTCAATGCCTGCCCAGGTTATGGGACAATTGGAAAGTATCGGCCAATCAATGGACAAAGTTCACAATGCAACGGACCCCGTTAAGATCGGCCAGGTGAGGCAACAGATATTTGCAGCGTTATATAAATTGACCCGTCATATGAATGAGGAGCAGAAACCTTTAATGATAAGAGTGATAAACAGGTATATAAAAGTCTTCGCCTATGACGAAGCTAATAATTTAATCCTGACCAACAGAGATGTGGATGGATATATAAACTATATGGCATTTAATAGTGAACTAGCCGGGCAGAAGATCCTGGTAACTAATGCGGTCAGGAATAGTGTAACTCAGCAGCTTGTAGGCAGCTTTGTTTCAATGCCCCTGAGTCAGAAACAAATGTTATCTTCTGCAAGCCTGATCTGGCAGCTTACGGAATGGAACTGGAAAAGACTGAACAATAATCAGAAAATTCAGTATATAAATGCTTACAGGAGTCAGATTGTAAAGAACTTCAGGCAAACTTCACAAGGGGCCGGATATGGTCAGCAGTATACCCCTCCGAAAAATACTTCAGGGAAAAGCCTTTCTCAAATGAGAGCTGAATTTAATGCAAAACAGAACATGTTCACAATGATGCAGAATATGAACACGAATTCTCATGCATTATCACTTAATATTATTGAGAACATCGGCGGTACCGGGAACTATTGGGAAGTAACGGATTACTAAAAAAACCGTTAATATACTTGAAAAACAAATAATATTAACGAAAAGTTGACAAAACAACGCAAATATTCTTAAATTCAGGCAAATTTAAGTGGAGATAAAAAAATGAAGAAAATAGTATTAATGCTGGTGTTGGTTCTTTTGTTGGTTGTTGTGACAGTTAAGGCCAAAGATACTGCATGTATAGAATTTAAGGGCGAAACCGTTTTGCTAAACAGCAGTGACGGGGTGAAGATCAAAGCTGATGTTTATGAGATCAAGGATAAGAAAGCGCCTGTGATACTTTTATTCCATCAGGCTGGATTCAGCAGAGGGGAATACAGGGAAACGGCTCCATTATTGAATGATCTGGGATTTAATTGTATTGCAATTGATCAGAGATCGGGAAAAGGCGTTAACGGGGTGACGAATGAGACATTTACTGATGCTTCTGAAAAAGGGTTCAGCACAAAATATTCTGATGCATTCCCCGATCTCAAGGCAGCGCTTAAATTCGCAATGAGAAGATATCCTTCAAATAAAATAGTTGTCTGGGGAAGTTCCTACTCGGCATCACTTGTATTTGTTCTGGCAAATAATTATCTGGATAAAATCACAGCGGTTATTGCTTTTTCTCCGGGTGAATATTTTAAATTCAGAGGAAAAGAGATAAAAGAATATGCACAAAAGGTTAAATGCCCTGTATTCATCACTTCTGCAAAAAAGGAGCACGGGTCCTGGAAAGGTATATATGAGAGCATCCCGGAAGGCACAAAGTTTTTCTTCCTCCCCGAATCAGAAGGAGTCCACGGCTCCAGAGCATTATGGAAAAGCAATAAAAGCTACAAAGAATACTGGAAAGCCCTTAAGGAATTCTTGTCCGGGATAAAATAATTACTCAGCATTTAAAAATGAAAAATATATTAGAAAAAGACCTTGTTACAGTTTTGAGGTCAAAAATAACTTCAGCAGAAACTGACATGGAATCGAGATTACGCCCCGGTGCACTGATAAATCTCCTTATCCAGGCGGCAACCTGTTCAGCTGATAAACTCGGCTTTGGTTTTGAAAGTTTAAAGAAATATAATCTCTTCTGGGTATTCAGCAGGCTGACGATCAATATTGTCAGGCCTTTAAACTGGAATGAGGTTGTTGAGGTAGAAACCTGGCCTAAAGATATTGTCGGATTACTCTATACAAGGGACTTCATAATCAGAGATGGAGAAGGTAAAGTTGTGGGTAGGGCTGCTTCTGCATGGCTCCCTATCGATCTGGAGACAAAAAGGCCGAAAAGAAAAGAGAGTTTTGATTCGGAATTTTTTACTTTTTTGAAAGATAAGCATGCACTGAAAGATCCGCCTGAGAAATTAGCCGGGACTCGGGAAGGTGAGATCTTTAAGGTCAATTCAACATACTTTGATATTGATCTGAACAAACATGTTACATCTACAAGATATATAGACTGGATGATGGACACATTTCCAATTGATTTTCTGCGGGAAAACTACCCGAAAGCACTATCGATCAATTATATCAAGGAGACAATGCCTGAGAATAAGATTAAACTTATAAAAGAAGCAAAAGGGAGTGGCAAATTTGTTTTGGAAGGTATAAATTCTGAAACAGAAAAGACTTCTTTCAGGGGGAGCATTATTTTCTGATGAAATTATTAATGATATATATGACCAGATTTGGTTATACGCCTACAATAAAAACGGTTGAATCAATGCCTGAACATAGCGGTAACAAAATATTTGAAAATGTCCAGACTGCATTTATTCATGTGGAAGAAAAGGATATCGGCAATGAGGTTTCGGTTAAAAGGAAGTTGATAAAGAACCTTAAATGGATATCCGGGAAGAATAATACAAAGAAAATAATACTCCATTCCTTTGCACATCTTGCTGAAAGTAAAGCAGATCCGGTTTTTACAAAATCTTTATTTGATGAAACCGAAGAGAGGTTGAGTAATTCCGGTTTTCAGGTTGAACAAACACCCTTTGGATATTTTCTGGACCTCGAGGTTGAAGCACCAGGTTTTTCACTTGCAAGGGTTTTTAAAGACCTGTAGAATAAAGAAGGGGGAAATAATGGAATATGAGATCAAGTTTGTCCTTTTTTATCTTCTTCTTCAACTGATCCTGATAACCTGTAGTTATTTTTACTATAATAATTTCATAAAGAATGTTTACCTTAAGAACGGGAAACTTACTTTCTTGGCCGGGTTTTCACAATTCGGTGTTTTTTTCTTTCATGCATTTCTTTTATATTTTCCTAATTTTTTATTTACCAACTGGCCTGCAATTGAAGTGGGAACAATATCTTTCTTAACCGGATTTATTGTCTGCTCATTATCACTACTGATCCTGGTCCTCGGGTTTATAACACTAGGCCCTTTTTTAAGGACAATGGGGGTCAACAGTTCAGAGCTTACAATAAAAGGGATCTATAAATATTCAAGAAATCCCCAGGTTCTGGGTTACGGCTTGTTGATGGCCGGGTGTGGTGTCCTCTGGCCCTCCTGGTATATTTTTGTCGGGCTTGTATCCTATGGATTTATTGCACATAGAATGATTTTGACAGAAGAGCTGCATATGGAGAGCCTGTTTGCCGATAAATATGTTTCTTATTGTAATAAAACTCCCAGATATTTCAGATATCCTCCAGAGTGAAAATTTTGTTAAAAATATACTTGAATTTAATGAGAAAAAATATATAATCCTCAGTTACTAAGTTAAGGAGGTTGTCATGAGAGTAAAACAAATAAATGATAGTGTATGGTCTGTTGGCGCAATTGACTGGAAGAGAAGGACATTTGATGAAATAGTCCCTCTACCTGATGGTACTTCCTATAATTCTTATCTTATTAAAGGTAGTGAAAAAACCGCATTGATCGATACGGTTGATCCCCATATGGAGAAGGATCTGATAGACAATCTGAAAGATCTGGAAGTGAGTAAAATTGACTATATCATCTCAAATCATGCTGAACAGGATCATTCAGGTGCAATTCCGACGATCCTTAAGATGTACCCTGAATCAAAAGTAGTTACAAATGAAAGATGTAAAAATATGCTGATCGACCTTCTTCCGATCAATGAAGAGAGGTTTGTTGTTATTCAGGACAGGGAAACACTCTCGCTGGGAGATAAAACATTGGAGTTCATGCTTGCACCCTGGGTTCACTGGCCGGAAACGATGTTTACCTATTTGAAAGAGGACAGCATTTTGTTCACATGTGATTTCCTCGGATCTCACCTTGCAACGTCTGAACTTTATGCGGATTTTGATGATTTCAAGATCTATGAAGATGCTAAATTATATTATGTTGAAATAATGATGCCTTACAGAAGGTTCTTTTCCAAGGCGCTTGACCTGGTGGAAGATCTGAAACCGGGGATCATCGCTCCTTCTCACGGGCCTGTTTATGACAAACCTGAATATATAATAAATCTTCATAAAAAATGGGTTTCGGATGAGGTTAAGAATGAAGTATTGTTGTTCTGGGTCTCAATGCATGGGAGTACAAAAGATATGGTGGATTATCTTGAGAAAGAACTAATCAAAAGGAAGATCAATGTAAGGAAGTTCGACCTTGCATCCGCTGATGCTTCGCGCCTGACAATGTCCCTCGTTGATGCTGCAACTCTGATCCTTGCAACTCCCGCTGTTCTTGGAGGAGCCCATCCTGCAGCTGTTTATGCGGCATATTTAACCGGAATATTAAAACCGAAAATAAAATTTGCATCCATTATTGCATCCTACTCCTGGGGAAGTAAAATAATTGACCAGCTCAAAGGGCTGATGAATAATCCTAAATGGGAGATTCTGGATCCGGTCCTCTCCAAAGGTGCAGCGAAAGAGGAAGCGTACAAAGATCTGGAAAGACTTGCTGATGAAATTGAAGAAAAGCACAAAAATGAGGGATTAATTTAAAAATTTACTTTTATTTTTCAATTTTGGAAAATTGTGAAAAGCGAAACAAAATTTGAACTAAAAAAAATAGGACTGATCTATACACCTTATGAAAATACAGCTCCATACCAGCCTGTCGAAGAAAAAGAAAAAGAATTTTTTGTTATTATTGATGAAGAATTTGCAGCAGGGGTAAAGGAACTCTCCAAATTCAAATATATTTATTTGATATATGTTTTGAATAAATCAGATAAAACCCCTGATATGACGGTGGTTCCTCCCTGGAGTAAGGGTAAACCTGTCGGAGTATTTTCAAGCCGATCACCACTGAGGCCAAACCCAATAGGATTAAGTGTTGTAAAACTAAAAAAAGTGGCCGGGAACAAAATTTTTATTTCCGGAGCGGATGTTTTCAACGAGACCCCTTTGTTGGATATCAAACCGTATATAAAGGATCTTGATTCAAAGAAAGATGCAAATAACGGATGGATAGAAGATGCTTCCGACTTTGAGCATCTTGCCCTTCATATAAAGGGTATTCCCCATGAATACTAATTTTGAGGATTGTTGACGATAATTTTTAAAGGAATACAATATATACAGGAGAACAAATGGCTGAGAAAATAAAGATCGGCATAATTATTTGTGACAGGTATCGGCGATGTGCAGGTGGCAAATGCTTTCGGGCCTTAAAGAATAGAGAAGGTGCTTTTGATATCTACAAAGGAAAAGATGTCGAACTTGCAGGCTATACTTCCTGTGACGGATGTCCCGGTGGTAATATTGAATATGCCGGAGACGAAATGGTCAAGAATGGTGTAAGTGTTATCCATCTTGCGACAGGGCTTGTTGTAGGATATCCACCTTGTCCCTATATTAAAACATTTAAATCATTGCTTGAAAAAAAATTCAGTATCAAAGTTGTAATTGGTACTCATCCGATACCAAAAAAATATCTGGATCTTCATACCGAAATGGGGACATGGGATTCAGAGGAGTGGAAACAGCTTATTGAGCCAACAATGTCAGATAAAGAGACTCGTCTGGATTACAACTAAATAAGAACTAAAATTTTTTCGGGACAAATAATAAAATCGAATTATCATATATTATAAGACTAAGTTAATGAACAAAAGAGAAAAGCTTGGATATTTGGAAGGTTTTGTGTCGATTTTAATAAACATTTTATTGTTTGTCCTCAAATATTGGGCGGGTATCGTTTCGGGGTCTATTGCCTTGATCGCCGATGCATGGCATACATTGTCAGATTCGATCAGTTCTCTTATCCTTATAGCCGGAGTTAAACTTTCATCCAGAAAACCTGACGAGAAACATACTTTCGGACATGGAAGATGGGAGCAGATCTCAGCTATCTTTATTGGATTTTTACTTGCTGTTGTAGCTTATGAATTTTTAAAAGGATCAATAGAGAAATTTTTTTCAGGAGAGTCTGCTAATTTTGGATTAATTGCTATTGTTGTAACGATTTTATCTGTTTTAGTTAAAGAAGGGCTGGCACAATTTGCATTCCGTTTATGGAGGATCACAGGAAATATTGCATTAAAAGCCGATGGATGGCATCACAGGACTGACGCATTGTCCTCCCTGTTGGTGCTTGTGGGAATATTGTTAAAAAACTTTTTCTGGTGGATGGACAGTGCATTGGGAATTTTGATCTCCCTAATGATCTTTTATACTGTTTATGAAATAATCAGAGAGTCTATCAATAAGCTTATGGGTGAATCTCCTGATGAGGATTTAATATCAGAGATAAAGAGAATTATTTTTGCAACTTCGGATGCTCGTCTGGTTCCCCACCATTTCCATATTCATAATTACGGAAAGCACAATGAACTTACTTTTCATATAAAAATGGATGGAGATCTAAATATCAGAACCGGTCACGATATAGCTAATGAGATAGAAAATGCTATAAAGCTTAAGACCGGAATAGAGACGACGATTCATATAGAACCTGCCTAGAGGATAAAACCGGATATTTATGAAAACTAAAGCATTTGACAATTTTCCCGATGAATATGATATATGGTTTGATAAAGAGGGTTTAATTTATAAACTTGAACTTAAAGTCATAAAGGAAATGGTTCCGGAAAAAGGAAAGGGAATTGAAATTGGTTCCGGGACTGGGAGGTTTTCCATTCCGCTCGGGATCAGAATTGGAGTGGAACCTTCATTACCAATGGGAAATATTGCGGCTCAAAAAGGGCTTGATGTTATCGGAGGGATTGCCGAATCTTTACCTCTAAAATCTGAGAGTTTTGATTTTGTTTTGTTTAATACAGTAATATGTTTTTTTGATTCACCTGAGATGGCTTTTCTTGAGAGCTACAGGATTTTACGGCCTGGTGGTTTAGTTCTGATCGGATTTATAGACAGGGAAAGTTATCTGGGGAATATTTATAATGAGGAAAAAGAGGAAAGTAAATTTTTCAAGGATGCTGATTTTTATTCTATATCTGAAATAAGCAGGATATTAACTGAATCCGGGTATGGATCTCTTGAATATGCACAAACACTGATATTTGACATAAAAAGTAATATTCTCTCTGAAAAAATTTCCAGCGGATACGGGAAAGGATCATATGTAGTAATAAAGGGATATAAAAAGATTGTATAATTGACGATAAAAAAATCAATAATAAGGAGTTTGAATGGAAAATATCAGAATATGTATCGGATCAAATGATAACGAGAATATTGCCAGGTCTCATCTGGGAGACACCGAGCAATTTTTCATTTTTGATATATTTGAAAATGATGAAATCAAAACTGTTGATGTCAGGATAAATGATGCAAAGGATCTGGATCATTCAGCCTCAAATAAAATGGAGAAGATCCTGGATATAATAAAGGACACTGAAATACTTGTGGCCTGGCAAAAGAGCCCTAATTTTATTAATATTGCAAAAAAGACAAAATATCAGCCTGTTGTAGTAAAGGCGGAAAAGATCAATGATGTTCTGAATATCCTGCAAAATTCATTTGTTCAACTGAAAGAATTGGCGGATAAGAGAAAAAAAGGTGATTTTTCTCCTGAGATACATGAATTTAAACTTCAGTAAAACCGGTTTTACTTTTTTTAAATAACTTGACGTGCTGATTGTTGTTTGTATGGAATTTGACAACATGACCCCTATTGAGTATAAATATCTTCTCTGATGAAGAGAGATTGTCGATTTCGGGAGAACATCTGGTGCTTACATATCTAAGGGTTGAAAACTTTGCTGTTGTAGAAAAAGCAGAGATCCATTTTTGCCCTGAATTGAACATTCTTACGGGAGAAACCGGTGCCGGCAAATCCCTTTTGATTGATGCAATTAAGCTCCTTATCGAGAAGAAGATCCCACCGAATTCGGTCAGAGATAAGACAAAAAACCTTAAGGTTGAAGCATTTTTTGAGAACAATGGTGATGAATTTGTCCTTAGAAGAGAGATATCTGCCGGAAACAAAAACCGGTCGCTGGCATTTCTGGATGGTGAGGCCGTCCCCTTTCATAAACTAAAGGAGGCGGCAGAGAATCTTTTAAATATTTATGGCCAGAATGAATACCTTTTCCTCCTCAGCTCGTCGAACCATCTGGATTTCATTGACAGGTTTTCAGATAACAAAGTGGTCCTGGCCGGGATGGGTGAATTATTTGATGAATTGACAGTTTTAAAGGCGGATCTGGAAGATCTGAAGGCTGAAGAAAAAAATGCTTCTGAAAAGGTTGATTTTATAGATTTCCAATTGTCTGAAATCCGGGATATAGATCTGGACAAAGAATCTGAAGATGAACTTGAACAAAAAGTTAAAATACTCTCTTCAGCGGAAGAGATTATAAACAGCTCAGATCATGTTCTGGATAATATTTACAGGTCAGAAACTTCAGTATATAACCGTCTTACAGATTCACTTAAGAGCATAGATTTTCTTAATAGTATTTATCCTGAAATGTCCGCATTCAGGGATGAGATACAAAAGTTTTATAAGACAATTCCTGAAATATCAACATTACTTTCAGAACAAGGCGGGAATATTGAACATAACGAGGCGGAACTGAACAGGTCAGAGGAAAAATTGTTCAAGATCAAAAAACTGAAGACAAAATACAATGTCGATTTTGAAGGGCTGAAACAAAAAAAAGAAGATCTGTTGAATGAAAAGGAAAAATTTCAAAACATGGAATTTTCTATACAGGAAAAAGAAAAAGAGATCTCTGATAAATTAATTGAATACCGGGAAATCAATCAAAAGGTCAGGGTGATCAGACAGGAACATGCCCGGGTTCTGAGTGAACTTGTGGAAAAAGAATTATCCAAACTGGAAATGGAGAAGGCAAGATTTGTAGTTGATTTTTCTGAGAAAGAGCCTGATCTGACAAATATTACGAGGAAGGGGACAGATAAAACTGAATTCATGTTCTCTTCAAATCCGGGGATGGACCCGGGGAAAATTAAAGATATTGCTTCAGGAGGAGAACTTTCAAGGCTCATGCTTGTTCTGAAATCTATTATTAAGGATAGTGCGGATATCTCATATATTTTTGACGAAATAGATAGCGGGATCGGAGGAAAAACAGCAGATTTTGTCGGAAGCAAACTGAAAGATATTTCAAAGAGAAGTCAGGTCATTTGTATTTCACATCTACCCCAGATAGCATCTTTCGCAGACAGACATTTTCTTATAGGAAAGGAATACAGAGATGATACAACTTTCAGTACTGTAAAAATTCTCGATGAACACGAACAGAGAGAAGAGGTTGCCCGCCTTATGGCAGGGAAATCTGTTACTAATGAAGTGATCGAAGCCGCCCGGCACCTGATAGACTCAAAAAAGCAATGAAATTCTTCATAAAAACCTTCGGGTGCCAGATGAATGTCAACGATTCTGAAAAGATCAACCACATCCTTGCAGAGAGAGGTATGGTTCGTACAGAGGAAGCGGAGGATGCGGATATTGTAATAATAAACAGCTGTGCTGTAAGGGAAAAAGCTCAGGAGAAAATATTTTCATTTATCGGACGGCTTGATCAAAAACAGAAGATCGTTGTTTCAGGATGTGTGGCCCAGTCTGAAAAAGATCTTATTATAAAAAGGAATAAAAAAGTTGATTTTGTAGTAGGGACACATCAGTTTTACGGGATGAACGGAATTATAGATAACTTTCTTCTAAAAAATATTAAGGGGACGGATACGACTTTAAGTAAAGAGTGGTCGGAGTCGATCCCGGATGTTTATGCCAGGGAAAACAGGTTCACCGGATTTATATCTATCATGGAGGGGTGTGATAATTTTTGCACTTATTGTATTGTCCCATTTACCAGAGGCAGAGAAAAGTACAGGCCATATAAAAATATTCTTGACGAGGCTGAATATCTTGCAGGGAACGGATTCCGGGAGATCGTTTTGCTGGGTCAGAATGTGAACAGTTGGAAGGATAAAAAAGAGGGCGTTAGTTTTGCTGCTCTCCTTGATCGGATAGCAGGTATAGAAAAGATTCACTGGATCAGGTTCATAACTTCTTATCCGGGATATTATGAATCAGAACTCATAGATGTCTTGAAGCAGAATCGAAATATAGCACGCCATATCCATTTTCCTGTGCAATCCGGGTCGACCAGGATTTTAAAGAAAATGGGCCGGAATTATACAAGGGAACAATATATGAAAATAATTTCTAAATTTAAAAGTGAAATACCGGAAATAAAGTTCAGCTCGGATTTTATAGTCGGATTTCCCGGAGAAACCGACAGGGATTTTGACCTTACTCTCTCACTTATTGAAAAAGCCAGATATAATTCTATCTTCTCTTTTATTTATTCTCCCAGAAAACATACAAAAGCAGCAATGATAGATGACAACATTTCGCTTGAAATAAAGAAAGAGCGTCTCCAATTACTTCATGAACTACAGAAAAAAATTCAACTGGAGGATCACTGGAAGCTTGTTGGAAAACAGTTGGAGGTTATGGTGACTGGAAAAAATCCAAAAAGGGAGGGAGAACTTCTCGGCAGAACGGAAAGTTACAAGATAGTAACTTTCCCCGGCAATCGTAAGCCCGGTGAATTTATAAATGTAACAATCGATAGCTTCGGGCCTCATTCTTTAAGGGGAATTGAGGTTATCTGAATCATCTCAGAAGCTTCTTTTCAATGCCTCAATCTTGACTAAAAGTCTGAAATGTGCTAAAAATAGGTCTTTCCAGTTGGAAAATCTCAGGAAAACATAATGAATATTGATATACATGAAATTAGCAAAAAAGGGCTGGTGATTGAAGACTATATTGAATTGGATGACTTCTATCTGATAGAAGATGATTCCTTCTTTTCTGATAGTGTTTATTTTACCGTTACTTTTACAAATGAAGGGAACGGCAGGATAAAGGCCAAAGGGAAGGTTCGTTCTGAAGTTTCAATGAAATGTGTTAAATGTCTCGAAAAATATGATTACACTATAAATTCAAAATTTGATATAGTCTTATTCCCTATGGACATTATTGATGCTGATAATTCTGCTCTTAATCCTGAAGAGCTCGAATATATTTTTTATGAAGGGGATAAGATTGATATAAAAAAGATCTTACAGGAGCAGGTAAATTTTTTTATACCGATGAATCCGGTTTGCAGCTCCTCATGCAAAGGTATCTGCCAGAATTGTGGTGCAAATCTTAACAATGAAAGCTGTAAGTGTGAAAATACAATAAATGATTATAATTTATTTTCGAATAAATTAAAGAGGTGAAATATGGCGCTTCCTAAAAGAAGACATTCTCATCAGAGAAAGAACAAAAGAAGGTCCCATGATGGACTGAAGGTAGAAGGGTTATCGGTATGCCCTCAATGTAAGGAGCCAAAACTTCCGCACAGAGTGTGTAAGAATTGTGGTTATTATGATAACAGACAGGTTGTAGAGACCGAGGATAGTTAAGAATAAGTTTTTTTTTGGTATGAAAATAGCAATTGATGCAATGGGCGGGGATGATGCTCCGGAAGTTGTTGTCCGGGGAGTTATTGATTATTTTAAAGAGCAGCGGTTCAGAAGCCTACTGAAAATTATCCTTGTTGGTAAGGAAAAGGTAATCCGGAAGGAACTCAGAAAGAGTGCATTTGATCCTAAAGGGATGATAGATATAGTTGATGCCAGGGAAGAAATATCCATGAGAGAGCATTTCCTTTCTTATTGGAGAAGGCGGGAACAGACCTCTATCAAGAAAGGGCTTGATCTTGTAAAGAAAGGTGTTGCCCAGGCTATGATCTCCGCAGGAAATACAGGTGCTGTCATGGCTATATCAAAAAATGTCCTGGGGAACCTGAAAAGGATAGAAAGGCCTGCTCTTGCTTTAATGCTTCCGACACCCAAAGGACACTCTCTTATGCTTGATGCGGGTGCGAATGTTGATTCAAAACCTAAAAACCTTGTTCAATTTGCTTTGATGGGGAAGGTTTTTCTGGAAAATGTTTATGGGATTGAAGATCCCAGAATTGCACTTATGAGTATCGGGGAAGAAGAAGTTAAGGGTAATGAACTTACAAAAAAAACTTTTAATATGTTAAAATCCCTTAATATAAATTTTATTGGAAATATGGAAGGTTCTGATGTTTATTCGGGTGATGCTGACCTTATCGTAACTGATGGATTTACCGGAAATGTTGCTCTCAAAGTATCTGAAGGTGTTGTGGAAACGATGCAATCAATGTTAAAGAAAGAAATGGGTAACAATTTACTTTCAAAAGCAGGATTTTTTCTTTTGAAAAGTTCGATCAAAAGAGTAAGGAAGAAAATGGATTATGCCGAATATGGCGGTGCATTGCTTCTTGGAATAAACGGACTTGTCATTGTGGGGCATGGGAAATCCAATGCGAAGGCAATTAAAAATGCTATTTATATGGGGAAAAAATTTATAGCAGAAAATGTACTTGATAAGATCACCGAAGAAGCAGAGAAAGTTCAGTCGGTTTTAAAGGAGTATAAATATGTATAAAGAATATAAAAACGCAATAGTGACAGGAGCAGCCAGAGGTATCGGTAAAGCGATCGCTGAGGGGCTGGCTAAAGCAGGCCTGAATGTAGTAATCTCTGATATCATGTATGATGAAGCTGTCAAAGTAGCGGAAAGCCTGAAAAATCATGGTGTTAAATCTTTTGCAGTTAAAACAGATGTTTCGGAAATTAACAGTGTTCAGGAACTTATAAAAAAAACTGTTGAAGAGTTGGGATCTGTTGATTTCTTAATAAATAATGCAGGTATTACAAGGGATAATCTTACTATCCGGATGTCTGAGGAGCAATGGGATTTGGTGCTTGATATAAATCTGAAAGGAACTTTCCTCTGTTCTCAGGCTGCGGCTAAAGAGATGATGAAAAAAAGATTCGGCAGGATCGTAAATATCTCTTCTGTAAGTGGTATTCTGGGCACAGCCGGTCAGGCGAACTATGCTTCTTCAAAGGCCGGAGTTATTGCTCTTACAAAATCATTTGCCAGAGAGCTCGGAGCCAGAAATATTACAACTAATGCTATTGCGCCGGGTTTTATCATCACAGAAATGACAGATCAGTTGTCGGAGGAAATAAAAAACGCATATCTGAGTCAGATCCCTCTAAAAAGGGGCGGAACTCCGGAAGATATAACTGAAGCTGTGAAATTTCTTATTTCACCTTCAGCTTCATATATTACGGGAACGGTAATTAACGTTTCCGGAGGACTTTTAATTTAAAAAGGAGAAGAAAATGAACAAAGAAGAAATTTTAGTAAAAGTAAAGGGCGTAGTTGCTGAGAAACTGAATGTCGGAGAAGACCAGGTTACAATAGATGCAAAATTCGTTGAAGATCTTGGTGCAGATTCTCTTGACCAGGTTGAATTGATTATGGCTCTTGAAGATGAATTTGATCTCAAGATACCTGAAGAAGAAGCAGAAAAACTGTCAACAGTAGGTTCTGCATTAGATTATATCGTTTCAAAAGTATAAGAGATGATCTTTACATCCAAAAGCATTGACCTGAAAAGGGTCGTTGTTACAGGACTGGGTATAATATCCTCTGTCGGAAAAAGCACTCCCGAATCCTGGGATAATATTAAGAATGGTATTGGGGGAATTGAAAGGATTACCCATTTTGATGCCTCTGAATTTTATTCACAGATCGCAGGAGAAGTTAAGAATTATGATCCTCTTGATTTTTTTGACAAGAAAGAGGTGAGAAAGAATGACCCTTATATTTTATTTGCAATGATCGCCGCTGCAGAAGCTGTGAAAGATTCAGGTTTTGAAAATGCACCCGGTGCTGATCCTACCAGGTGTGGTGTTTATATCGGTTCCGGTATCGGAGGGATAAGTACGATTGAAGCTAACAAGGAGATAATGTCAGAGAGAGGCCCGAGCAGGGTTTCCCCATTCTTCCTCACTGCTTCGATCGC
>Ga0190293_1000146_pt1 | contig 24994 bp, 18 predicted proteins | sample 48693001_MG_FD_161671 | JGI IMG/M metagenome (GOLD analysis project Ga0190293, IMG submission 161671) | Hydrothermal vent microbial mat bacterial communities from Southern Trench, Guaymas Basin, Mexico - 4869-30-0-1_MG | ecosystem: Environmental > Aquatic > Marine > Hydrothermal vents >...
CACTCCGTGAACCACCCCCACGAACTCATCGTCATACCCGAAGTCACTGAGAAAAGAGATAGGAAGAGCCATGAGCAAGCAGCCTACAGCCGACAGCTATCAGCCTTCACTGCTCGTACAACGTATTCCGTACACCGTACACCGACAGCGGTCCCGAGGGAACTACCGAACCGGACCCCGCAAGCACCCATCCTGGGTACGTTGTACGGAATACGTTGTACGGAATACGTTGTACGGAATACGTTACATGGCGTCTTATTGGCTGATGGCTGACCTTCCGTCTACTGTTCGAGTCATGAGCGACACGACATCACCATCCACGTCCGTATTCGACACGATCGAACCCACGGCAAGCGCCAAGAAACCGAAACTCAAGAAGAGCTACTACGAGGACGAACTTGAGCGCCTCCAAACTGAACTCGTGAAGCTCCAGAGTTATGTCAAGGATGAGGGTCTGAAGGTTGTCGTCATCTTCGAGGGTCGCGATGCGGCAGGCAAGGGTGGCGTGATCAAACGGATCACCGAACGTCTCAATCCGAGGATCTGCAGAGTCGAAGCGCTGGGAACAGCAACCGAGCGCGAGAAGACGCAGTGGTGGTTCCAACGATACGTGTCAAGGCTTCCCGCCGCAGGAGAGATCGTCCTTTTCGATCGCTCGTGGTACAACCGCGCACTCGTTGAACCGGTCATGGGCTTCTGTACCCAGGATGAATACAAGGAGTTCCTCAGGACCTGTCCCGAGTTCGAGCGGATGATCGTGCGGTCAGGGATCATCCTGATCAAGTACTGGTTCTCCGTCAGTGACGAGGAACAGGAGCGTCGGTTCCAGTCTCGACTCGAGGACACGACCAAACGATGGAAGCTGTCGCCGATGGATCTCGAATCCCGTGCACGCTGGGTTGAATTTTCCAAGGCGAAGGACATCATGTTCGACCACACGGACATCAAGCAGGCCCCCTGGTATGTCGTCAACGCCGAGGACAAGAAGCGTGCACGGCTCAACTGCATGAGCCACCTGCTCACGATGATCCCGTACGAGGATCGCACCCTCGGCTCGATCGAGTTGCCGCCCCGCCAGGAGGACAGCGGCTATATCAGACCCCCCATCAGCGAGCAAACCTTCGTACCAGAGAATTATTGACGAAGAAGCTGAACCAGGCGTCTGCAAGTGCTCAGGCGGATGCCGCACAAGTTGTTGACAGTTCACGGTTGACAGTTCACAGTCGGCACGTTGGAGCAGGATTGGCATTGGCTCTCGCCAGCCGACTGTCCACTGAGCACTGTCAACTGTGAACTCTCCGCCCTACAGATTCCCTCGTTTGGCTTGTTCGCGCTCGATGGACTCGAAAAGTGCCTTGAAATTGCCAAGGCCGAACCCGGTCGCACCACGACGTTCGATGAATTCGAAGAAGACCGTCGGACGATCCTGGAGCATCTTTGTGAATGTCTGGAGCAGGTAGCCGTCATCGTCCTGGTCGACGAGGATGCTGAGTGTCTCGATCCTGGCCCAGTCGATATCCACATCCGGCATGCGCTCCTTCGCCTCCGGGTAGTACTCGTGAGGCACATAGATGGTCTCGATGCCCCTGCCATGGATGTCGGTGATGGTTGTCTGGAGGTCGTCGGTCGACAGAGCAAGATGTTGCACGCCCGGCGTCTTGTAGAAGTCGAGGTACTCCTCGATCTGGCTCTTCTTCTTACCCAGGGCTGGTTCGTTGATGGGTAGCTTGATCACTCCCCCGCCACCCTGCATGACCTTCGACATGAGTGCCGTGTACTCCGTGGAGATCGCGTCATCATCGAAGTGCTTCAGCATCGTGAAGGCGAAGATCCGCTCGTAGAACTCGACCCACTCGTTCATCTTCCCGAGTTCTACATTCGCCACGACATGATCGATCGCATGAAGGCCCGTGCTTCGTGCGATCGTGTCCGTGCGCGGCTCGAATCGAGGGTCAGCACCTTCGCACTCGATGAGGGAATGCACAGTGTCACCGTATGTCTCGATGGCACCGATGACCATCCGCCCGTACTCGTTCTCGATCACTTCCGGTTCGCGATGCGACGTCGCCCCGTTCTCGAGAGCCATAACGTACGCGGCACGCGCGTCAGGGACCGCAAGGCCAATGTCTCGCAGTCCTGGCCCATGGAGTTTCACGTGCTCTGCGATCTCGTGGTCGCCGTCCTGGGCACCAGTGACGATGAACTGGATCTGATCTGAGCGAAGCAAGTACGAGGAGCGATCGGATACTCCTGTTTCTGGCCCTCGATAGCCGATGATCTCCAAGCCGAGCAGAGCCCGGAAGGCCTGTGCTGTCATGAAGGCGTTGCCAACCCACCACTCGACAGGGCCGAAACCCTTCATCGGAAACGGGTCCTTTGACGCGAACTCTTTGGCTCGCAATGTGAGGTCGGTGTCAGTCATGTGCTCCATCCTTGAACTCCCACAGGAGTATGCCACCATCTGAGCCCTGATGCCTGGTGGCCCACGATGCTGCGCTTGTGGACTCGCAAGTCCAAAGTACCATGGGTTCACGATCCAAGGAGACGCATGCCGTACTACCGCACCGTGGGCGACATTCCGCCGAAACGCCATACACAGTTTCGCCAGCCAGATGGCTCCCTCTACGCTGAGGAACTCATGGGAGAGGAGGGGTTCTCCTTCGACTCCGCACTGCTGTACCACAGGTTCCCTCCGACAGCCCTCAAGTCGATCGAAGCAGTGGAACACGAGAATCAGGAGACTGTGCCGAACCACCCGCTGGCTCCGAGGCACTTCAAGACACACCAGCTCAAGGCTGGCGGTGATGCAGTCATGGCGCGCTCTGTGCTCATGGGCAACGAGGACTGCACCATTTCGTACTTCGTTGGCAGCAACAGTTCCGGCCTGTACAAGAACGCGACAGGCGATGAGATGGTTTTCATCGAGCAGGGAACGGGAACACTCGAAACCGTCTTCGGAGCGATCCGGTTTGGGCCAGGCGACTACCTCATCATCCCTGCCTCTGTGATCCACCGATACGAACTCGACCCTTCATCGGAGCCGGTCCGTGCGTTGATTCTCGAGACGAGAGGCCATATTGGACCCCCGAAGCGTTACCTGTCACGCAAGGGGCAGTACCTTGAGCATGCGCCGTTCTGTGAACGCGACATCCATGGGCCAACGGCACCGCTGCTGCGCGATGGGGAGAACGTTGATGTGCTGGTGAAACACCGCGGAGGCATGACACGATTCGTGTTCGAGCACCATCCCTTCGATGTCGTTGGCTGGGACGGATGCCTCTATCCGCACAAGCTGTCGATCTACGACTTCGAACCTATCACTGGCCGCATCCACCAGCCTCCCCCTGTTCACCAGACGTTCGAGGCACCAGGGGTCGTCGTGTGCTCCTTCGTACCGCGGCTCTTCGACTATCACCCGGAAGCCATTCCCGCTCCATACAACCACGCCAACGTGGATTCGGACGAAGTGCTGTTCTACGTCGAGGGGAACTTCATGTCGCGTAAGGGGGCGGGGATAGAGCAGGGTTCGGTCTCGCTCCATCCCGCAGGGCACACACATGGACCACAACCCGGGTCGGTGGAAGCCAGCATCGGAAAGACAGGCACCGAGGAACTCGCGGTGATGATCGATACGTTCCTGCCACTCGACCTCGGTCCAGGAGCAAGGGACTCCGAGGACGACGGGTACGCCTGGACCTGGCTCGAGGGCAGATGAGGCTGATTCTCGACGCAAGGACGGCCGCGTTCGCAACGCTGGTCGACTACGCAGGACTGTTCCCTCCCGCGTCGCTCGACATGGTTAACGCAGTCGAGGTGTACCGCACCGTCCGGGCCTCTGATGCCCGCTGGGTTGCAGGCCGGTTCCTGTGCCCTGCGTCGAGACTCGAGGAACTCGCTGGCGTGATGATGACAACAACCCAGGCAGGCGAGGACCCGTGGGAGATCGGTGTCGTCCTCGATACGGCACAGGGGGAGGGCGCATCGGCAGCCCAGACCTTTCACGCAGAGATGCAACCAGCGGCGATCATCGCCTCGGCTGAGGCGAAACCGGCCGAGAGGACGAGCGCAGCATTCACCTCCCTCATTGGCGCCATGTCATCGATCCAACCTGACGTGGTGCCTTTCGTCGAGGTGATAACGCCCGGGCCGTTCGAGGACCAGATCGCGATTGTTGCCAACGCCCTGCAGGAGCTCGGCCGTGTCGGCGGTGTCAAGATCCGATGCGGGGGGACGGCAGCCTCCATGTTTCCCGATCCCACAACCGTTGCCTCTTTCATCCTCGCTGCGACCAACGCCAAGCTTCCCTTCAAGGCGACAGCAGGCCTGCACCAACCGATCAGACGCTACGACGCGGAACTCGGTGCATGGCGGCACGGATTCGTGAACCTCCTCGTCGCCGCTGGTGCAGCGGATGCAGGGCATGGGATCGAGATGCTGACAGAGATCATCGCCGATGCCGATCCGGAGGCGTTCTCGATCTCGGCAGCGTTCATCAGGTGGCGCGAACTTTCGATCCCTGGCCCTGCGATGCGCCGAGTTCGCACGCAGGGGTTCATCGCGTATGGCTCATGCGACTTCTTCGAGCCGATCGAGGCTCTGAAGGGTCTTTCATTCCTAGGAGAAAGCACATGAAAACAGACGAATCGCTCACTTCCTGGATCGCGGTACCGGAAGGGTCGGACTTCCCGATCCAGAATCTCCCGTACGGCGTGTTCTCAGATGCTTACGGCACACGATGCGGCATCGCGATCGGACAGAGCATCTTCGATCTTGCCAGAGCAGAGAGTGCTGGGGCATTCGCCAATACAGGCCTGTCTCATGAGACGTTCCGTACGGATACATTGAACGGACTCCTGGGTCACTCGAGAGGGGTTTGGGCAGGCGTACGAAGCCGTGTCACCGACCTGCTGACCGCCGGCAACGCTGAGGGGGAGGCGTTCTGTCGGGATCACGAGGTGATCATCGATCATGAAGTGACGCTTCGCCTCCCCGTTGAGATCGGTGACTACGTCGACTTCTACTCCTCCCTCCAGCACGCAACAAACGTTGGGAAGATGTTCAGACCAGATGCCGAACCACTGCTCGAGAACTGGAAGCACCTCCCCGTCGGATATCACGGGAGATCCGGAACCGTCGTGGTTGACGGGACACCGATCACGCGACCATCAGGACAGAGAAAGGGCAGCGATGGGCCAGCGTTCGGACCGACAGAGAAACTCGATATCGAACTCGAGGTCGGCTTCATCACGGGGCTTGGACTCGACCTCGGAGAACCGATCGATGTCGATGACGCCGAACACCACATCTTTGGTCTATGCCTCGTCAACGACTGGTCAGCGCGCGATATCCAGGCGTGGGAGTACGTACCGCTCGGCCCCTTCCTCGGGAAGTCGTTCGCAACGACGATCTCACCATGGATCGTGCCGCTCGAGGCGCTCGCACCGTTCCGCGTCCAGGCTCAGCCACAGGATCCCGCGCCTCTTGGGTATCTACGACCAACACAGAGCCAGGCGATCGCTATCGACCTGCGAGTTGAACTGACACCGCTAGAGGGGGTCCCGACAGCGATCATCGAGACGTCATTCACGAACATGTACTGGACGATGTCCCAACAACTCGCACACGCAACCGTGAACGGCGCAACTGTGCGCCCAGGCGACCTCTTTGCTTCCGGGACGGTCTCGGGGCCGAACCCCGTCGAATTCGGTTCGCTCCTTGAGCGATCGTGGAACGGCACGCAGCAGATCACCCTGGCCGACGGGAGTCTCCGTACCTTCCTCGAGGATGGCGACACTGTCACGATCTCTGGAAGATGCTCGGCACCAGGCGTGGTGTCGATAGGGTTCGGAACCTGTTCGGGAACGGTCAACACGTAGGCGAAAGCACATGGAACAACCGATCGACAAGCGGGCACTCGACAGGCTGCTGATGCTGTCCTTCAAGGGAGCAACCCTGCCCCCAGGTGTGCGCGACACGCTGAGATCCAGGGATGTCGCAGGAGTCACGCTGTTCCGCCCGAACAACTACGTCGATCCCGATCAACTCTCAAGGCTGAACCAGGATCTACAGAACGCTCGATCAGGAGCCGCTCCGCTGCTCATCGCGATCGATCAGGAGGGCGGCCAACTCCACGCATTCGGAAGTCCGGCCACGATGTGGCCTGGGAACATGGCCCTCGGAGCCGCAGACGACACGGACCTCACCAGGCGCACCGGCGCGGCTATCGGCCGCGAACTTCGTGCTGTTGGCATCAATGTCGACTACGCACCGGTTGCAGACCTCGCAACGAACCCGGACAACCCTGCCACGGGCATCCGTGCATTCGGAGACGATCCGGGCCACGTGTCTCGCCACGTGGCAGCCATCATCGAGGGCATCCAGTCACAGGGTGTTGCTGCGACCATGAAGCACTTTCCAGGGAAGGGATCGTCAAAGGTGGACTCGCATCTCGCGATGCCTGTGATCGACCACGACCGCGCAAGGCTGGACACTGTTGAATTCCTTCCCTTCACTGCTGCCATTGCAGCTGGTGTCAAAGTTGCCATGACTGGACACTTCGCACTGCCCGCAGTGACCGGTTCTCGTGACCTTCCGGGCACATTGTCCTACGCCGTCAATACCAGCCTGCTGCGAGACGAACTTGGATTCGCCGGCCCACTCATCACAGATGCCCTCGACATGAAAGCTCTCTCCCAGGGCGCCGCCCAAATCGTCGACGTCATCGCAGCTGTCCGCTCCGGTGTCGACCTTCTCCTGATGACTGCCGATGCCGAACAAGAGGAACGTGTCACCACTGGCCTCGCTCTGGCACTGTCGCGACAGCTGATTTCGCCTGACCGCTTAGCCGAGGCGAACAGACGAGTCGCTGATCTGCGGGCATGGGTCGTCCCGTTCGAGACACCATCGCTCGATGTGGTCGGATCCGCCGATCATCGTGACCTCGCACTCGAGGTGGCTCGCAAGTCGATCACCCTTCTCAAGAACACTCAGAAGCTTCTCCCGCTCAGTCCAGGCCACGATGAGCGAATCCTCGTCATCGAGGCACCTCCTCGCCTCCTCACACCGGCAGACACATCCGACCTCGAGACACCAGCCGTTGCTGCTGCACTGCGCGACTGCACGAACGCAACCGTTGATGCCATGCTCATGCCACCCGACGGCTCGGTTCCCGAAACGATCGACGAATATGACGTGATCGTGCTCGTAACAGATGCCGCAAATCTTGACGCTGCGCAGACTGCCTTCGCACGCACGGTCATCGCCTCCCATCCCCGTGTCATCGCTGTTGCGAGGCGTATGCCCTACGACATCAGCCAGTTCCGCGATGTCGGCACGTACCTGTGCTGCTGGTCGATCAACCGTTCGAGCGCCATTGCCGTGGCAGAAGCCATCACGGGGCGTACTCCGATCACAGGCAGACTCCCCGTATCATTCGATGGGTTTCCGCTCGGCTCAGGGATCGATCTCACATGACACCATTGGACATACACGGAGCTACCGACGCCTCAGGGGTTCGGTTGGATCTCACGATCGCGGATCGCATCGTCGCCACGACGCAACGATCGAATCGCCGCTTCGATGCGACAGGACTCGTCATGATCCCTGGTCTCATCGATATCCAAACGAACGGCGGCATCGGGCACGACTTCACTGCTGACCCCTCATCGATCTGGAAGGTTGGTGCATGGCTACCGAGCACTGGCGTTACGGCCTTCTGCCCGACGATCATCACAGCACCGCGTGGTGCCATTGCCCGAGCACAGGAGGCAATGAGGTCAAGGCCAGACAACTACCTCGGTGCTGAACCTCTGGGGCTCCATATCGAGGGGCCACACATCTCTCTGGCCAAGCACGGCACGCACTCCGTCGAACTGCTCAGAGAGCCGGGCGATTGGTCTGAGTCGATAGATGACATCGCGATCGTGACGATCGCACCGGAGTTGCCTGGTGCGCTCGACCTCATCAAGACTCTCACCACGAGCGGGGTTGTCGTATCGATCGGGCACTCCGCAGCATCGGCCGAGATCGCCACTGCTGCACTCGATGCCGGAGCGACTCTTGGCACACACATTCTCAACGCTATGCCACCGATCACGGCCAGGGACCCAGGCATCGCGGGAGTACTACTCACCGACCCTCGTGCGTACTTCAACGTGATCGTCGACGACTTCCATCTTGCCCCTGAGACGATGCGACTGCTGTGGGCCGCAGGCAGCGAACGATTCGTCGCCATCACGGACGCCATGGCCGCCGCAGGTATGCCAGACGGCACCTTTGAGATAGGTGACATCAAGGTGACCCTCGACAATGGAGAGGTCAGGAACAGCATCGGTGGCCTGGCAGGATCCTCGCTGACCCTGGACCAGGGACTCCGCAACATCATGGCAGTGACCGGCGCCGACCTCGCAACTGCCAGCAGGAGCGCAACGGCGCATCCCGCCGATGTACTGAGACTCCACGACCGCGGGAGACTCGAACCGGGCGCCATCGGCGACGTCGTACTCCTCGATGATCTGCGTGTTGTCACCACGATCATTGGCGGATCCGTCGCCTACAACCGATACCCAGAGAGGCTGGAGGAATCAGACCATGCTGCTCCATGACGAGATATTCGAACAACCAGCCAGGCTCGCACACGTTCTCGACGCGAACCAGTCTGTGACAGCGGATGCGAGGGACCTCCTCAATCGTCCCGATGTATTCCACGTCGTCATCGCTGCGCGCGGCACGTCAGACAACGCGGCGCGTTACGCGAAGTACGTCTGGGCAACCAGGCTCGGCCTCCCCGTGACATTGGCCGCACCTTCGCTCCACACGAGGTATCGACAGGTGCCGAGGTTCGATGGCGCTGCGGTTGTTGGCATCTCCCAGTCCGGTGAGAGCCCCGACCTGGTGGCTGTCGTTGAGCAAGCTCAGAGCCAGGGACGACCGACGATCGCCATCACCAACGAAGTCGACTCGCCATTGGCTGTGTTGTCTGACGTGGTCGTACCACTGCATGCGGGGCCCGAACTCTCGATCGCTGCAACGAAAACATACACAACCAGCCTCATGGCAATCGCTATGATCGCGGGCGGTGAACCGTCACTCCAGGGAGTTCCCGAGGCGGTCGCCGAAACGCTTGACCTCGAGTCCCACATCGAAAGGGCCGTCGCGGACCTGGGCCCGATAGACAGAGCCGTCACGCTGGGACGCGGGTACAACCACTCAACCGCATTCGAATGGGCATTGAAACTCCAGGAGATGGCATACGTATTCGCTCATGCATTCTCCCCAGCGGATTTCGCCCATGGCCCATTTGCTGTCCTCGACCAGGACTTCCCCGTCCTCGCAGCAGTCCCCGAAGGTCCGATCGCGGCGGACAGCTTCGCGACCCTCGAACGTGCAGCATCCGAGCGGGACGCATCGATATTGGTACTGACAAACACGGACGCTCCGGGGATCCCCAGCATCCGGGTGCCAACCACGCCAGAATTCACATCTCCGATGGTGTTTATCACCGCTGCCCAACTGTTCACGCTCCACATGGCTGTCCTGAGAGGGGTCGACCCCGAAACGCCTCGTGGCCTCAAGAAAGTGACGCGAACGAACTGATACGGGTGTCCGCGCCATGGGTGGCGGATACCGCTACGCTTGCACACATGGCCACACTGCGTCTCTTCGCCAACCTACGTGAATCGGCAGGTACCAATACCGCCGAATTCGATGCCGCAACCGTCGGCGATCTGCTCAGCCAGGCGACCGACCAGTTCGGGGACCAATTCCGCTCCGGATTGACCGCCGCACGTGTGTGGGTGAACGGTGAACAAGCCGATGCCACCACGCCTCTGGCCCAGGCTGACGAAGTCGCCCTGATACCGCCGGTATCGGGCGGTGCCGTCGCTCTGAAATCAGTCGAGATGCCACCGAACATCTTGAGTGTCGCCCTCATCGTGGCACTGCTCGCAGTGGCATGGGCACCCCTCGAGTGGTTCGTCATCGTTGCTGTAGGTACGGTCCTTGCCTGGGTCTGGGATCTGTCAGACACAGCGAAACGTGCAGGTACGGGTTTCATACCATTCCCTCCACTCATCGCCGCCACGATCACTGGTGCCAGCACATACGCATGGGGGTTCAACGGGTTCGCTGCGGCGATCGCCTTCAGCGTGATCATCTCTGTTTCGTGGGCTGTCTTCGATAAGAACAGCCGCGAGTTCCGGATAACAGCGGCCACGACGTTGGTCACCCTGGTAGCTGGTTCGGCAACTGCGGGACTCATCTTGATCCGTTTGCTCGGCCCGTACGCCGTAGTCGGGTTTGTACTCATCACGATCTTCGCCCTCATCGGTGCCTGGATCGCAGGTGCGTTTGGTTCACAGATCCAGTCTGTCGATGCCAACGTTGGTGCTCTTCTCGGTGCGCTGGTCGCGGGACTCGTCGTGGGGTTATCGGTCGATGAACTAGATATCGCTGCAGGGCTTCTCGGTGGTGTAGCGATCGCGGCGGGAGTCATTGCAGGGCGTGCGCTTGGATCGATGGTTCGCACAGGGACGGTGACACACACCGAGGACCCGCCCGGAGAGCTCTCGATGTTCGATGGAGCCATCCTCGCAGCACCGCTGTTCTGGCTGGTCCTCTGGCTGTTTGCGTAAAGGCGCTTTCCGCTTTCCGCTTTCCGCTTTCCGCTTTCCGCTTTCCGCTTTCCGCTTTCCGCTTTCCGCGAAGAATCGCGCATTGCCATTCCGGTACAACCACTCTCCGTTTCTGGCGGACGGCGGACGGCGGAAAGCCGTAAGCGGTCTTCAACTGTGTTCTATCTGATCGCGCGCACTAGCCTTTCTTCCTATGCACCTGGGTCGCGCTCGGCGCTGGCTGTTCCTGATACTCACGATCGCTCTGATAGGCATCGTTCCTGTTAGCGCGTCTGCACAAACACAAGCCGACGTCGACACGGCAGCGCGCAACAAGACCATTGCCGAGGCCAGCCAGTCCGATGCGTACAAGGAATACGGGCGCATCTCGGCCAGTCTCGATGATGCCATCTTGCGCTACGAGCTTCTCCACGCCGAACACGAGGAACTGAGCTACAGGATCTCGCGGATGGAGAGCGCCGTCGAACGGTATCAGGGCGAGGTCGATCGTCTCGCCGAGGAGGCCAAGCACCTGCTGGTCAATGCGTACACATCAGGTCAGCAGAACATGATCGGCTCGGCGTTCACCGCGTCAAGCATCGAAGAGCTCGTCACAACGCGCGCCTTGCTCGACCGGGCAACGGAGATCGAGCTTGCCTCCCTCGACAACCTCGATGCCGTGTCACGCCAGGCCGACCGCAACGCCGCAGAGCTCGATGTGCGCAGGGTTGATGTCGCAAATAATGAAGACGAGGCTGCAGGTATCGTCGATGAGATCCTGGTGCTGCAGACCCGCCAGCGTGAGATCGTCGCCCAGGCCGATGAGAGCCTCAAGAGTGCCATCGACACGCTGAACCAGGAGATCCGAGAGAAGAAGATCGAAGACGACAGGATCAAGAAAGAGAAGGCGGAGCGCGAAGCAGCAGCCAAACGAGCTGCCGAGGCTGCAGCGGCCAAAGCCGCAACAGCGTCGTCATCCTCTTCGTCGTCTTCATCGTCTTCATCGTCTTCATCGTCTTCATCCTCTTCGTCTTCGTCGTCCTCTTCGTCTTCGTCGTCCTCGTCCTCCAGTGGGGCCTCATCATCTTCTACCGCAGGCTTCGTCTGCCCCGTCCAGGGTGGAGCCTCGTTCATCGATTCGTGGGGTTTCCCACGGTCTGGCGGACGACGCCACAAGGGTGTCGACATGTTCGCTCCGCGTAACACACCACTCGTTGCCGTAGTCGATGGAACCGTCAAGCTGAGTTCGAATTCGCTCGGCGGCAAGACGGCATACCTCTACGCGAGCAACGGCACGAAGTACTACTACGCGCACCTCGAATCCCATGCAAGCGGTATCTCGAGCGGACAGCGAGTTTCCCGAGGCACCGTCATCGGATATCTCGGCAACTCAGGGAACGCTCGATACACCTCGCCGCACCTTCATTTCGAGATCAGGCCAGGTGGCGTTGCCGTCAACCCGTATCCCACGGTACGCGCTTCTTGCTAAAATCGCCTTCTTGATGGATCAACACACCCTTTCACACCTCACGCTGCAGCGTGCCCTACGGACATCGGGCTGAGGTATGCGCCTTGCACGAGTCCGATCAGGGCTCTCCGAATCGTTCGACAACGTGGCAGTTGTCGCCGTTGACGCTGATGGTGAAACACTGTTCTCCTCTGGCTCTGTTGACCAGCAGATGTTCTACAGATCTGCGATCAAGCCGTTCCAGGCGATCGCGGCGCGGAGACTCGGCCTCGACCTGCCCCAGGAGCATCTTGCGATATCGTGCGCCAGCCACGGCGGATACCCTGCCCATCTTGCAATCGTCCGGAAGATCCTGACAGATCACGGCTACACGACCGCCGACCTTCGGTGTACTCACGGTAGGCCTCTTGCGCTCGACGCGGACAGGTACCAGTCGACACTGGGGCGCACGTCCCCCGAACGCATTTTTCACAACTGCTCTGGCAAACACGCCGGATGGCTCGCCGCGTGTGCTGTCGCAGGCCTCGACCCCCGTACGTATCTCGATCCGCACCACCCCCTCCAGGTGATGACACTCGAAACGATGCGCGACTACTCGGCGGCGGATCCTCGACCTGTCGGCGTTGATGGTTGCGGTGCACCAACACTCCGCGGAACCCTGCGGACCCTGGCAACCGCTTTCACAGGACTCACCGTCGAGCCCGAAGCGGATCCCGTGGCAAAGGCGATGACGTCATACGGCGCTCTTGTCGCCGACAATGTACGTCCCGACGGGAAGCTTGCAACGACGTGGGGCGGCCCGGTGAAGGTCGGGGCAGAGGGGTCGATCGCTTTCACTCGCCAAGGTCTGGCTATCGCCGCGAAGTCTGAATCCGGTACCTCTGCAATGGCAGTGGCCGCTGCACTGCACGCGGCACGGATCATCGGGATGCTCAATGACGCCATGACCAGTGGACTCACCGACGAGATCTCGCCGCCGGTGTTGGGCGGAGACAGGCAGGTCGGTCGTACGATCGTGATAGACGAATGACGACACAGACACAGTGGGATGCCTTCCCCTCAGACCTCGCGCCGATCGCCGAATCCATCGGCCCGTTCGCTTCGAGGCCGTTCCTCGAGGTTGTCTGGAACCACAGGGACACAGCCGGCTTGGATCTCCACATCGAATCCATCGACGATGGCGTCGTTGCCCTCGTGACCGATGGTGATCGAGTCGAGTTCGCGGGCCAATCGAACCTCACCGACTACCACAGCCCGCTCGGACCAGCAGGTGGCGACGCGCTGACCCGAGCGTTGGCATCGCATCCGGGAGCGTCGGTCCTCCTGGACTCCCTGCCCCTCGAAGCCGTCGCATCTGTTGAGGAAGCCGTGCGAGTTGCTGGCGGCGTGCCTTCGACGAGTCAACACGAGACGGCAGCGGTGCTCACCCTTCCCACCTCGTACGATGACTGGCTTGCATCGATAGGAAAGAAGGAGCGCCACGAGGTACGGCGCAAGCGCAGACGATTCGTTGCCGAATTCGGGGAGATCGAAGTCGTCCCCCATGGATCAGAGGCGATCAACATGTTCTGTGCAATGCATCGCACATCTCAAGGAGACAAAGGCATGTTCATGACAGGCGAGATGCAGTCGTTCTTCGAGGACCTCCTTGACTCGGGTGGGGCAACGATCCACACCCTCATGTGTGACGGGATTCCGAGAGCGAACGCGTTCGGGTTCGAGACGGATGACGGATACTTCTACTACAACTCCGCATACGACATTGATGCTGCGATGGCATCGCCGGGAATCGTCCTGCTCGCGTCGATGATCGAAGCTCAGATCGAACGAGGAGCGCGAGTATTCGACTTCCTCAAGGGTGATGAACGGTACAAGTTCAAGCACGGTGCATCACCCAGACCCCTCTACGCGGTGTCTGGCCAGTTGCTGTGATCTCGGCCGTTGCCTACATCGCAATGCACACGTCGCCTCTGACACAACCAGGACGAGGTGACGCAGGAGGGATGAACGTGTACCTCGATCAACTATCGAGGACGATGGCGGACAGGGGGGTCGACATCACTGTGTTCACCCGAAGGGTCGACGCGGACACCCCCACCGTAACCAAGGTACAAGAACGCTACAGCGTTGTGCAGATCGAATCTGGACCTGCGGCACCCATACCAATACCTGCAATGCGTCGCTACGCAGGAAACTTCGCCAGCGGCGTCGAACGTTGGATCCTTTCAGAGGGGGTACGTCCCGACATCGTTCACAGCCACTACTGGTTGTCCGGCCGCTGCGGTGTGAGGCTGAAGGACTCGCTCGGTATCCCGCTTGCCAACTCGTTCCACACACTCGGAAAAGTGAAGGATGCGGCGAGGACGGACACAGAGAGCCCGTCGACGACAGACAGACTCCTCACGGAACAGGAGGTCATCGCCCGCAGCGACTGTGTCATCGCCTCGACTCCGTATGAATTCGACGACCTTCTCGAACACTATGGAGCATCGCCCGAGCGACTGTGTGTGTCCCCGCCTGGGGTCGACCACGACATCTTCCACCCAGGTGACAAGGATCAGGCTCGGCGACGCCTCGGTTTGGGCGATGAAGGCTTAGTCCTGTTCGCTGGCAGGGTACAGGCACACAAAGGAACGGATGTTGCCGTCCAGGCTCTGACCCATCTTGTTGAACGCGATGCACCCGGAGCGGCAGCCACTGTTCTTCACATCGTCGGTGGCGCCAGCGGGAGGGAAGGCAACGATGAACTGATCCGATGCCACGAGACGATCTCTCAGAACGGTCTCAGTGGGCGGGTGAGGTTCTTCGATCCACTTCCGCATCACGAATTGGCCGATCACTATCGGGCGGCGGATGTGGTGATAGTCCCTTCTCGGAGCGAGTCGTTCGGACTCGTCGCAGCGGAAGCCCAGGCATGCGGAACACCTGTCGTTGCTGCGAATACCGGTGGACTGCCCTACGTCGTCAACGCATCAGAATCGGGCCTCCTGGTCGACCACCATGACCCCAGGGCGTTCGCAGTGGCCATTGCAGCGATCCTGGACCATCCATCATTTGCCGAAAGGCTCGCCTCCGGCGGTGTCGCATTCAGCAAGAAATTCTCATGGGAAGCGACCGCAGAACGCCTTCTCGAACTCTACGAAGGCCTCGTCGCCTGAGCGCGAAACAATCCGCACGAATACTTCCTCACAGGTGGTTGTGCACAACCACCTGTGGATAGCTGTGGATATGTGGATAGGGCGCTCTCCGCTCTCCGCTCTCCGCCGCAGCGTTTCACAGGTTCTGACAGACAGCGGACGGCGGACGGCGGGATGTCCAGAGTGGGAAACATCGGGTTATCGAACCTATTGAACGGTGGCATCGGGTCGCGTATCTTTGACCTTGAAGGCCCGATGTGCTGGAACGGTCGTCCTCGTTCGGGGAAGTGCGGGACATACCCGTCCCGGTTCGTCGGGTCTTCTCAAGCGTCTACCAGCCCGGGGGCCTCAGTGACGACGTTGCGTATACGGTTACGGGATGACCTCGATCGCTGGCCTCCAACTGCCCATTGACTGGACCACCCTGGGCTGGCCAATCTCCCCGGATCTCGGGGGCATCACGCTCGAAACAGGGGATCCGAAATGGGCCTGGACCGGTCCTGCACCCGCCCTATCGATCCACATCTTTGAACCGACCGTCGGCGACCCGGTTGCCATGATGAGTATCGACCATATTGTGGTCCTCGTCCCTGACCTCGACGGAGCGGTTGGACGATTCTCTCGTGCGGGTCTCGAGCCTCGCCTTCGTATGAACGTCAGGGATCGGCCTGCAGCGTTCTTCAGGGCTGGACCGGTCATCGAGGTGATCGAGTCCCCCGTACGCCAGGCATCGCTGTTCGGTGTAGCAATCACAAGCGAGATTCCTCTCGAGACCATTTCACTCGAATGGAAGTCGCGAGGACTCACCGTGGGAACGATACGGCCTGCCATCCAGCCCGGACGACGGATCATGAGCATTCGCGATCTCGATGCAGGCCTGGCCATCATGAGTCTGGATCGGGAAGCGAATAGAGAATAGAGAGCACAGAACACAGAACACAGAACACAGAACACAGAGCGGAGAGCGGAGAGCGGAGAGCGGAGAGCGGAACACAGAACAGATGATCGATGACGCATGACCGGGTGGCTCGCGGAAGTCGACAGACCTAAGTCGTACCGGTTGGCTTCCCCCCTCTCCCCCTCGTTCCTCGGGGTATCTCCCCCGCGAAGGCCGGGGGAGAACATCGCATTTCTGAAATCTGGAATCTGGTGTCTGGCATCTCTGTTTCCTCAGCATGCGCCTTCTTGTTCCTTTTCTGCTTCTGCTGGCCGCCTGCAGCCCTGTGGCATCCGCTGACCAGAGTGGCGACAACGGAGACCGAGAGACGATCGAGGTATCGGTGTCGCTCTACGCCGTGCAGGCAGGTGAAGACTCAGCGTCATCCTCATCATCCCAGAGAACCGTTGCCGAGCTTGAAAGCATCTTCATGCGGATGCAGGCCATTTGGGATCAAGCGGGAATCGACCTGACGCTGACAACCGCGAGCGATATCGCCGCTCCTGAATCCGTGCTTCAGGACCTCGCTGCGGGAGACACGAGAAGCTTCTTCGATGCCGCTGGCACAGGATTGATCGAGATCCCAGATCCTGGCACGCTGCTCGGGTTCTACGTGAAGGAGATCGGTACCGCAAACGGACTGACGCCTCTTGGGACGAGGGTCTTCTTCGTGGCAGACGATCCTTCGGTCAACGACGAACGGGTGTCCAGCCATGAGATCGGTCATATCTTCGGTCTCAGCCACACGCTCAACGACACAAGCAGGCTGATGTTCTCAGGTACCAACGGCACTGATATCACCGATGAGGAAACCGTTGTGGCACGATACGGTGCGGCAGCGATTCTCGACGGAGTTCGCTGACATGGCGACGGACAAGCCGACCTGGCCACGTTCTACCGCTCAGATTCCAATACGAACGAGGAGGGACTGTTCGTTCTGGTGATCAACGGATAACCGCTTTCCGCTCTCCGGCCTCCGCTCTCCGCCTTCCGCCAGAAATCGCCCGTCTCTACCCGTACGAGACGACTCCGCACTCTGGCGGATATCGGAAAGCGGTCCGCGGACAGCGGTTCTTACCACAACTCTTTCAGCGCTTCTCCAACAGGGTCCGTGTTCGCAGCTGCGGCAACGACGTCGTCTGACACCGCTGATACACCGGTTGCAGATTGTTGGAAATGTGGCAACGCCGGGTCGAGGAATCGGCTTCGCAGCGCATATGAGTGAGCACCGTTGGTCGAGTATCTGTGGTGGTAGAAGCGTTGAGGGACTGTCACGGCGAGGTGATCTCGAGCACGAGTGAGCGCAACATAGAGAAGCCTTCGTTCCTCCTCGAGTCCCCCTGGCTCAGACAGGGCCATGTCTGAAGGTATGTTCCCATCAGCCGCATGGATCACGGTTACCGAGCGCCACTCTCCCCCTTTTGCAGAGTGGATCGTGGACAGGATCAGGTAGTCATCATCGATGTAGGGCGTGTCAGCGAAGTCCGAGGTGCTTGCTGGAGGGTCGAGGGTGATCTCGGTGAGAAAGCGGGACCGGCTGGTGTACTCGCTGGCCAAACCGCCAAGATGCTCCACGTCACCAAGACGAGCCTGTGCATCGTCATAGATGAGGGGGAACACGGCCTCGCAAAGATCGTTGAGTCTGTCGATCTGGACCGATGGAGCCGGTTCGCGTCCTCCAACGCCACGGCAATCGCTGAGAACATCGCGCAACAGTCCGAGCACCTCTCTGGTCTCCATCCCCACAGGGATGTCGTACGCGAGGAACGCCTCGAGGCGGTCAACGCCTGCCGTCGACCCGACCTCATCGAGATGCGTTATCACCCTCGCAGCTGTTGCAGGGCCTATGCCTGGCAGCATGAGCAGCACCCTGTTCCACGCAAGCTCGTCCCGAGGATTGTCGAGGATTCGCAGCATCGAAAGGAGGTCCTTGACATGACCAGATTCAAGGAACTTCAGACCACCGAACTTCACGAACGGAATCGATCGTCTTGCCAGCTCGATCTCAAGGCCACCGGAATGATGGCCGGTTCTGAACAACACAGCCTGATCGCGAAGGTCGATGCCACGCTCACGAAGTTCAAGGACACGGTCACACACCCATTCAGCCTGAGCTGCCTCGTCGTAACAGGTGACGAGTTCAGGAATCGGGCCGTTGGGACGACTCGTCCACAATTGCTTGTCGAACGCTGTGTCTGAGGCCGAGATCACCGCGTTCGAGACGTCGAGAATCTCTGGCGTTGACCGGTAGTTCCTATCGAGGTTCACCACGGTGGCGGCCTCGTATTCGTCAGGGAACGAGAGGATGTTCTCAACCGTTGCGGCGCGGAACGAGTAGATCGACTGGGCATCATCGCCGACCACGGTCAGATTGCCTGTGAGCCCGCACAGCTGGTGCAGGATTTCGGCCTGGCAATGGTTCGTATCCTGATACTCGTCAACGAGGACATGATCGAAGAGCCGACTCACTGCATCAGAAACAGGAGAAGCCAGCAGCGCCTGCCAATACAAGAGCAGATCGTCGTAGTCCACGACGTTCGACTCTCTCTTGCGTTCGGTGTACCCGGTGAACAGCGTCGCTATTTCCTCTGTGTGCTCGATGCAGTACGGAAACCGCTGCTCAAGCGTCTCAGCCAGGGGGACTCGTGCGTTGACCGTGCGTGAGTAGATCGATGCGATCGTCTCTTTGCGAGGAAACCGCGTCCGCCCTGTGCCGAATCCGTGCTCAGTGCGCAGCATCGAGAACATCGACTCAGTATCTGCCCTGTCGATGACCGTGAACCCTTCGGCAAGTCCCACTGCTGGCCCGTAGCGTCTGAGCAGCCGGTTCGCGATCGAATGGAACGTTCCTCCCCACACCAGTGAAGCTGCAGATCGGTCAACCACGGACCCCACCCGACGCAGCATCTCAGATGATGCACGCCTTGAGAAGGTCAGAAGCAGAATCCGGTCAGGGTCTGTCCCTGTTTCGATCAGGTGGGCGACCCTGGCGACAAGCGTCTTCGTCTTACCAGAACCAGCACCTGCGATAACAAGGAGTGGCCCATCACCATGAACCACAGCCTCGCGCTGACGGTCATTGAGGTCCTCAAGATACGATGGTTCAGCGACTTCGATATCGAACATACGTTCGATGCTAGCAGAGGGTCATCCGTTTTCCGTTCTCCGTTTTCCGTACGGTGAACGGAAAACGGGGAACGGAGAACTCTTCCTACTGATTCGCCAGGGCCTTGTCGAAGCGCTCACGGATCTCGACGAACCGGTCTGCCATTGGCACCGCATCCTCTTCGAACGATGCTAGGGCTTCCTTCTGAGCGAGATAGTCCAGGTTGGTCACACCGGCCTTGGACTGGAGCATTCTCCAAGCTTTGCGACGCTCCACGCAGAACAGCACAAGCTGGCGGGAGATCACCATCGACTTGACATTGCCATCGCGATCCTCCACCTCGATAAACACCTCGAAGTCGGGGACATAGGACCGATGTGTCGGATCGAGCACGTTCCGGTGCACCGTGTCATCCTGGCGGATGAGCAGCAGGATGTCATCGAGAGGTATCAACCCCTCTGTCGACTTGGCTGGCTTGAGATGACGTCGAAACCGAGCCTCGGTGGCAGCAAAATGGGCCACGGTGAAGTGGTACGTCCTGCCTGACTTCTTGGACGTGATCTCCACCCAGTCACGGTTACGGTTCGCATTTCCCGAGATGTCGAGCGCTTCTTCGTATGTCTCACCGAGTTGCGGATTGAACACGAACTGAGGTATCGATCTGGCATCGCGGACGAGACCAGCCTGGTAGCTGGAAACATCATCAGCGATCCCGTGCTCGGGCTGACACGACGTGTACGACTGAATGAACGCTGTGCCTCGGTAGTCGATCGCTTCGAGCAGTGCCTTGTAGAACTGCGCTGTGTTCGCCATCGATACCTGGGCCACATAGGGTGATCCGTGTCCCGAGATGAACGTCTCTGCGACTGCCTTCTTCTCCGTCATCTTTCCTTCGGACGCTGCACCGAATTGGTTCATATCGCCGCCACCTGGCATCGGCGTTGAATCCGAGTTCTGGCCACCGGTGTTCGAATACACCTGCGTATCGAGCAACAGCAACTTCACATTCGGACGATTCTGGAGCACTACCTTCGACACGTTCTGGTAGCCGATATCGCCCATGCCACCGTCGCCGCCAATCGCCCACGCCTTCGGCAGTTCCCTGACCTCCTGTGCGGTCATGATCGAGTCTGTCATGTGGGTCATCTCGAAGTAGTCGAGTTCCGATACTCCAACGCCGAGCGCGAGACGATCTGCGATTCGCTCTGGTACGACAGATCGACGGGCATGATCGGCAATGAAACTCTCACCAAGGAGCCAGGTCACCGTGGCACCGTCCTGGAACAGCGAGTTCATCCACGGATACGGGTGCGGGTTGTTGGGCAGCGTTGATCCGTAGACCGTGTTGCATCCCGTGTGAGCACCCATCGCCATGACAGACATGCCGTTGGGCACGGTCTCATCTATCGCCTGAAGATCCCTGTGGTTGAAAGCGTCCTGGCGCATTGTCGCAACCAGTGCCTCGACAATGTCTGCATCCGTAAGATCGTCACGAGCGTCCAACCTGGACTGCGTATCGTCGAAGTCCTCACCACCGAGGCCCATCAACGAATGGGCAACCAATCGTGTGATCCTCTGGTAGGAGTCCTCGTCGAGTTCCCTTGTGGCTGTGAGCATCGCAACGCCGTTCGCCTCGAGGTCCATCGCCTTGGCATCGAGTCTGTCCGCCTTGGCGTGATACAACGGTCGCATGTACGCCTCGGTGAGCGAAGCAACCGCGTGGAGCACGCTCTTCTCTCCACACCCTGCACAGGCGCCGTCGCCTGAGACGAGGGCCTCGTAATTGGACCGAACCATCAGGTGATTCTTGAGATGTGCAGCGTTGGATGCCATCGGATCCTCGGGGTCGAATCGTCCGAGGTACTTCTTTGGCGTGTCTGGCAGAAGGTCGAGGAAGTTGATCCCTGACATATGGTCTGCATTGAACGCCGGCGTTTCTGGCGACATCTCGAGCGCTTCCCATGGGCATTCGAACACGCACTCTGCGCACCCCTTACACAAGTCAGACACCATTATGGCGAACAAGCCGCCGGAACCTGGGTTGGACCGCTCCATCGAGCGGAACAGGTGTGCGGTCTTCGTGTAGGCGAAAGGCACCCGATTGAAGAGTTCCATGAACTCGTCTCTTGCGGTCTCGGAGACCGAATCGATTGCTGCGACCTCCTCAGCCAGGATGTCATTGAACGGGACGGATTCCTTCGCCTTTGCGATCGCAAGCAACCTGGAGCGGAGCCGTTCCTCGAGCGCTGGAAGCTCTGCGAGCATCTTCTCGCGTTCCTGTTCATCAAGAATGTACCCGCGCGCCGCGGAACCGAGAACGACGTCGAAGTCCTGGGCCACGTTGGGAAGTGCTGTATCGGGACACGCCGTGATGCAGTCCATGCACCCCGTGCAGTTCTCTGCGATCCAGTGCGGGGTCTCACGACGAGAGACGTACTTGCTTGCGAAACGGCCGGTTCCTGCGTCCATCATCGAAACAGATGCAAGCGGCGTTGAGGGCTGGTTGTACCCGAGCCCAGCCTTGAACTCCTTGTTGAAGACAGAGAGGCGGGTGAGCGGAATCCGTACTTCCTGCTGTGCAGGCGGCTCGGCGAGGGGGACCTCCACTGAACACGTGCCACATACGTCAAGAGCTGGCAGTCGCATGCTCGAGTGGTCGGGAGCATCAACATCTCCGTGCGGGATCTCGACGATCAGGTCATGACCCTTGTTGACGACCTCCATGTTCGACTCAACAACGGCTTCGCCGAACCGACCGAATTTCTTGACGTACTGGGCATGCACGATCTCCTGGTAACGCTCGTACGTCACGTCGAACTCCTCGAGCATGCCTGACACGGCAAAGAACGCTCCGAGGAACGCGTTGCCCTGCATGCGCAGCTGAAGTTCAGGCTGATCCGTTGCCTCACGGGCGATCTTGAAACCGGCGAGGGTGACAATGCGGATGTTCTTGTCGATGATCTCCTGGCGATACTTGCGTGGGATCTGCTCCCAGACAGTCTCAGGATCTTCCTTCGACTCCCACACGAACGTTCCGCCCTCTGCCATCCCTTCAAGCGGGTTGGTATGGGTGAAGATCTTCGGGTCGGGGCACAGCACAACGTTGACATGGCGCAGGTCGCAGTTGACGCGGATGCGGTCTGGAGCAGCCACGAGGAAGTACTCGGTGGGCGACCCCTTCTTCTCCGAGCCGTACTTCGGGTTCGCCGAGACGTGGATGATCTCTTTCGGTCTGCCGAACTCATCGACCAGATGCTGCTCCTCGATGAGATCCTGGCCGATAGCACCGATCACCTCAGAGAGGTTCTTCCCTGTCGTGATCATGCCCCATCCGCCGATGGAATGGAACCGCACAGCCACCGCCCCTTCGGGGAGAAGGGATGGGGTCCGGTCCGAGATCACGGCGTAGGGGTGGTCGATGCCGACCGTGAAGTACGTTGCTCCGTCGGCAAGGCTCTGGCCGTCCTGGCGCGTGATCCTGCCTGTTGCGTATTCGTACGCACCGATGATGCCCTCAGGCCGGAAGTCCCTTGAACCGAGTCCGTACGATCCAGACAGGATCACGGGCATGTCCTCATACGCCACTCCGGGGATGTCTGATTTGTAGCCCATACTGTGGATCTCATATGCCTTGGAGAGCACAGCCCGAATCTCGCGGGTCATCTGATTGTCCCCGGACAGTCCGTCGTCGGCACGCTCGAGGACAATGACGGTCTTCTTGCCTGCAAGGGCCTCGATGATCGCAGCCTCTGGCAAAGGACGCATCACGTTGATGTGGACGGAACCGACCTTGGCACCATCCTCGTCACGGATGAAGTCGACCGCGGCCTCGATATTCTCTGCGGCTGATCCGAAGGAAACGAAAGCGATCTCCGCGTCGTCGTTGCGGTACTCGCTGACCAGTCCGTATCGGCGGCCCGTGAGATCAGCGAACTCGTCGTACGCCTGCTCGAGGGCAGGCAGGATCTGCTCTGAGAAGTTGTTGCGGCGCGCGATGACGCCGTTCATGTAATGCTCCTGGTTCTCGACAGGGCCAAGCAACATCGGATTCTTGAGGTCCATCATGATGGGCACCCTCCGACGAGTCGGACCGAAGAGGGTCCGTTGACTCTCTGTGGGAGTGTCGATGATGTCGTCGTGCGCTCCGAGGAACTCGCGCATCAGCTCAGCCTCGTGCCGATAGAACGTCCGCTCGAGGTGTGACGTCAAGAATCCATCCTGGATGTTCATCGCAGGGTTCAACGTGATCTCCGCGACCTTTCGAGCGATCAGCGCCTGGTCCGCAGCTTGCTGGCTATCACGGGCGAACAGCATGATCCAACCGGTGTCGAGAGCTGAGTACACGTCATCGTGACCGCAGTGCACGTTGAGCGCGTGCTTCGTCAATGCTCTGGCCGCGACCTCGAGTACCAGGGTCGAGAGCTTCCCCGGGGCGTGGTAGTACTGCTCGAGACCGTAAACGATCCCCTGCCCTGAGGTGAAGTTGACCGTGCGGTGGCCTGTGGTTGCGTATGCGATTGCACCACCCTGAGCGGCGTGCTCACCCTCGGTCTCGATCGCTATCTTCGAGTTCCCGAATACGTCGAGCACACCCTCAGCGTACGAAAGCTGGTAGTTCTCACCCATCTCGGTCGAGGGTGTGATCGGGTAGAACACGCCCGCCTGCGTTATCCGAGCCTCGGTGTAATACGAGACAATCTGGTTCCCGTTCGTTGTTATCCGAATACCCGGATACTTCGGTGCGGATTCACTCACGTGGCGCCTCCAAGAAAGAAATGCAAATCTTGCGCAAATGTTAGTTGCTTCGACGTTTCCACCGAACGTCGATCACCGACCGGCTCAGAGCTGAACAGGGCCCTTGTTCTCGGGCCTGAGTCCGTGTATGTCGGTGTAGAAGTCAGCCGCCTGATCGATCCAAGCATCCGGGTCACCGTCGACCTTCACAGACGGTCCGATTTCCAGTCGCTTGGTTGCCCCATCCACGCCCACCATCACGATGGGTACATTGGCAGCATCCGCCATACGCCAGAATCCGGACTTCCACCGGTCGGTTCTGCCTCTTGTGCCCTCAGGTGCCATCACGAGGATCATCTCATCGTGATCGTTGAAGGACTGGACAACTGAATCGATGAGATGATGAGACGACGTACGATCGACGGGGATGGCACCCCACCGTTTCATGAACCACGACAGCGGCCACACCATGAGGTTGTCCTTGATCAAGAACTTCACGTGAAGGTCGTGGTGATGGACAAAGGCGAGGAACATGAAGAAGTCCCAGTTCGAGGTATGAGGTACCCCGATGACGATCGCTTTCGAGACAGGGGGCATGGTGCCTTCGATCGTCCAGCCACGCATGATCAGGTACTTCTCGGACAGCCATTTCATAGGGAAAAGATACCAGATGCCAGACACCAGACGCCAGATGGCAGAGCGAGAAGTACTTGGAGGATCAGCGGATAGGGAAAGGTCGTTCTCCGTTCTCCGTTTCCCGACCGCACTTGAACGATCCGGGCTGGTACCGGTTTCTGACCGTGAACTGTGAACCGTTAACTGTGAACTAGGATTCCGGCTCCGCCTATCCGCGCATCCTCTTGGTACTTGGTACCTTCCGCTCTCCGCTCTCCGCTCTCCGCTCTCCGCGAAGAATCGAACGACCTATCTCTTCTCTGCTCTGTGTTCTGTGTTCTGTGTTCTCCGCTCTGTGTTCTCCGCTTTCCGTTTTCCGTTCTCCGT
>Ga0190293_1000147_pt1 | contig 24685 bp, 28 predicted proteins | sample 48693001_MG_FD_161671 | JGI IMG/M metagenome (GOLD analysis project Ga0190293, IMG submission 161671) | Hydrothermal vent microbial mat bacterial communities from Southern Trench, Guaymas Basin, Mexico - 4869-30-0-1_MG | ecosystem: Environmental > Aquatic > Marine > Hydrothermal vents >...
CAAACAGGAACAGGAATAAGAACAAATGAGAATCAATCCCTTTAAAGCATGGCGCCCTGCGCCTGAACTGGCCGAAAAAGTAGCCTCCGTCCCCTATGATGTTGTAACCACGAAACAGGCCGCCGCGCTGGCCGAAGGCAACCCGCACTCTTTCCTGCATGTCGTGCGGGCCGAAATTGATCTGCCGCCGGAAACCGGTGCCTATGACGACGCCGTTTACGCCAAGGCCAACGAGAACCTTCAAAAAATGATGGCCGACGGCACACTCATCCGCGAAGAAGAGCCCTGCTTCTATCTCTACAGCCAGCAGATGGGCGACCACCTGCAGTACGGCATCGTCGCGGGCTGCCACATCGAAGACTACGAAAACGGGCTGATCAAAATTCACGAAAAAACCCGCAAGGTCAAAGAGCAGGATCGCACCCGCTATGTTGACGAACTCAACGCCAACACCGGCCCCGTCTTCCTCACCTGCAAGGACAGCGAACTCGTCGGCCGCATGATGCAGCAGATTGCCGAAACCGAGCCGCTTTACAAATTCACCGCACCCGACGGCATCATCCACACCGTCTGGAAAATCGAAGAGGCGGGCGCGATCGTCACCGCCTTTGCCGATGTGCCCGCCTTCTACGTCGCCGACGGCCACCACCGTTCTGCCAGCGCAGCCTCGGTCGGCCGCATGCGCCGCGAGGCCAACCCGGATCACGACGGAAACGAACCCTACAACTGGTTCCTCGCCGTCATCTTCCCCGAAAGTCAGCTTAAAATCCTGCCCTACAACCGCGTGATGCTCGATCTTGGCGACCAGACCGACGAGGAGTTTTTCCAAGCCTTGGAAAAATCGTTTGTCATCAATCAGACGGATCAGCCTGATCCGTCTGATTCAGGAACCATCTGCATGTACGCCAACGGCAAGTGGTTTGAGCTGACCCCGAAAGAGGCGATCCCGAACGACCCAGTCGGTGCGCTCGACGTCAGCGTGTTGCAAGACCGCATTCTCGCTCCTCTGCTCGGCATTGACGATCCGCGCGAAAGCAACCGCATTGACTTTGTCGGCGGAATCCACGGCACCGCCGAGCTTGAGCGGCGCGTGAACGACGGCGAAGCCGTCATCGCCTTTTCGCTCTACCCGACCACTATTGAGCAGCTCATGGCTGTCGCCGACGCAGGCCTCCTCATGCCGCCCAAAAGCACCTGGTTCGAGCCCAAACTCCGCTCCGGCCTGCTGGTGAATACGTTGAACTAGGAAGAGTGGAATAAGAAAATGCCAGATCAGTGAAAATGTAGGAACGACAGCAAGAGAGGGATGAGGACAGGACAAAGCGCATCAACACAACCGGATTAGCAATATTACTCTTTACTGTCTATAACCTCTGCTTGTTCACACAGTCCTTGGTGCAAACTTATAGATGAAAGCACTGCACTTTACCACGCAGGAAACTATAAACAGGCTGTCCCCGCAGCAAAAGAAGCGTTGGAAGTTGCTGAAAAGACCGACAGGGAAAAAGAAGCCGAGATGCTGGAACAGCGAGCCGCCGCCGTTCGAGCCATCAACCGGTAAATTCCAAGGCTTGGAAAAAGTGACGAAAAAAGTTCCCAGCATTGGAAGAACGGTCCTGTCGCGCATTCTGATTTTTCCAAACCTTGGAAAAATCAGTCCCAGAGGGTTTTGACGTGGGAATAGGTAAGGATTTTGCGGTCAGCGGTGACAAGGGTGAGCCTATGGACGCGGGCGGTGGCGACAAGAATCTGCTCGGCAGGGTCGTTGTGGAAATCGCCGGGCAACCGGGTTGATTCTATTGCGACCCGCTCATCCAGATTGATTTTACAAATCAAGCTTGAATCGAGCGCATTATAAACCCATCGCTCAAGGGGCATGTTCAGATCAATTCTGCTTTTCTGAACCAGCTTGGCAATTTCCCAAACCGACATCAGACTGACAGCCAACGGGCCTGCTTCTTTTCGAAAAGCTGTGCGAACCTTTTTCGGCAGCTTTTCCGGACAGTCCATCATCCATATCCACACATGGGTATCGAGAAGATATTTCATTTGCAGGCATCCCACTCTTCGTCAATCGGTGAAATGATATCGCCGTAACGGGAAACCGATCCCCGCATGGAGCCCATGAATTCGTCAATGGTTTTGGGCCGTTTCTTTTCGTCTTCTTTTGCCGGGGTGATCACGGCAATGGGTTTGCCCCGTTTGGTGACAGTATAGGGCGTATCAGCCACTTCCCGCAGGATCTGCGTGCAGTGCGCCTTGAATTCAGTAACAGATATTTCTTTCATAACAGTCCCCTTATTCAAATGACTAGTTTAGCTGGTCATTTAATAAACGTGAGACGTTTTCGGGCGCAAAAGTGCCGTCCGGCAAGGGGCGGCCTTCGATTCGCCGGGTGAGGTCACCCGGCCTACAAACACGGCTACCAAAACTGTAAGCCCGGTCGCCTGATCGGGTGTTTTTATGCTTTTTTGAAGCAGAGGGTGGCGTTGTGGCCGCCGAAGCCGAGGGAATTGCTGAGTGCAGCCTTTACTTCGGTTTCGCGCGCGGTGTTGGGCACGTAGTCGAGGTCGCAGTCGGGATCCGGTGTTTCATAGTTGATGGTCGGCGGAATAACGCCTTCCTGAATCGCCATGGCACAGGCAATAGCCTCGATCCCGCCGGCGGCGCCGAGCAGGTGACCGGTCATGGATTTGGTCGAGCTGATGGCGACTTTGCGCGCGTTTTCTTCGCCGAGGGCCTTTTTGATGGCGAGTGTTTCGCCTTTGTCGTTGAGAGCGGTGCTGGTGCCGTGGGCGTTGATGTAGTCAATGTCTTCGGCTTTGAGGCCGGCATCTTCAAAAGCGAGCTTCATGCCGCGGGCGGCCTGTTCGGCCTCGGGGCTCGGAGCGGTGATGTGATAGCCGTCGCAGGTGCGGCCGTAGCCGGCGAGTTCGCAGTAGATTTTTGCGCCGCGGGCTTTGGCGTGCTCTTCGCTTTCGATGACGATGACGCCGGCGCCCTCGCCCATGAGAAAGCCGTCGCGGTTGGCATCGAAGGGCCGCGAGGCGCGTTGCGGATCGTCATTGCGCGTAGTGAGCGCGCGCAACGCGCAGAAGCCGCCGAGACCGAGCGGGGTGAGGGCGCCTTCGGTTCCGCCGGCCAGCATGACATCGGCCTCACCGTACTGGATGATGCGCAGGGCTTCGCCGATGGAGTGGGTGGCGGAAGCACAGGCGGAGGTTACACAAAAGTTGGGGCCTTTCAGGCCGTACTGGATGGCAACGTGCCCGGCAACGATGTTGGTGATCATGACCGGGATGATGAAGGGCGAAAGGCGGGAGGCGCCGCGTTCGCGATAGGTGTCTTCCGAAGATTCCATAATCTGGAGGCCGCCGATACCGGAACTGACGATGACACCGGTTTTTTCGAGGTCCTCCTGGTCGAAATCGAGGCCGGAATCCTGAACCGCCATTATGGAAGCGGCCAGCCCGTACTGGGTGAAGAGATTCATTTTGCGGGCTTCTTTTTTGGAGAGGAACTGTTCGACATCGAACTCTTTGACTTCGGCGGCGATCGTGCTGGTAAACCCCTCGAGATTTTCGATTCGGGTAACCGGTCCGGCACCGGACTTCCCGGCTTTCAACCCGGCCCAGAAATCCTCGAGGTTGTTGCCGATCGGCGTCAGCGCCCCCATACCTGTAATAACCACTTTACGACGGTTCATAATTTCCCCTCCAATACGGATACAAAAAAGCCGGGAACCCGTGAAAGGTTCCCGGTTTTTCTATCACAAGCGGTCTTTATTCTCCAAGACCTTTTGATTTGAGATAGTCGTTCACGGCGCCGACAGTCGTCAGCTTTTCCGCATCTTCATCCGGAATTTCCGCGCCGAATTCTTCTTCGAAAGCCATGACCAGTTCGACGGTATCGAGCGAGTCCGCACCGAGGTCTTCGATGAACGAAGCTGCGGGGTTGACCTGATCTGCGTTTACGCCAAGCTGTTCGACGATGATATCTTTTACTTTATCTTCAAGTGCCATTGTATTTTCTCCTTATTTCGGCTCCTGTTGAGAGTCTGTTTAACCTACATGACCATGCCGCCGCAAGTCGAAATCACCTGTCCGGTGACATAACTTGAGGCCTTTCCCGCCAGGAAAGCGACCACATCGGCCACGTCCTCAGGTTCGCCGAAGCGGGCCAGCGGAATCATGGAAAGCATTTTCTGCTGCACTTCCTCGGGCAGCTCATCGGTCATTTTGGTCTTAATGAAGCCCGGAGCGACCGCGTTGCAGCGCACGTTGCGGCTGGACAGCTCCTTGGCGACCGTTTTGGTAAAGGCGATCACGCCGCCCTTGGAGGCGGCATAGTTGGCCTGTCCGGCATTGCCCATCAGGCCGATGATTGAGGCGATGTTGACGATGCTCCCCGCGCACTGCTTCATCATGCCGCGCATCGCCGCTTTGGTGAAGAGAAAGGTGCCCTTGAGGTTGACGTTGAGCACGGCATCCCAGTCGTCTTCGGACATGCGCATGATCAGGCCGTCTTTGGTGATGCCCGCATTGTTCACCAGCACATCAATTTTCCCGAAATCTTTTTCAACCGCTTTCACGGTTTCGTTCACGGCATCGCCTTTACTGACGTCCACGCTGTAGCATTCTACGCGACGGCCAAGTTCTTTGGCTTTGCCGGCGGTTTCTTCGAGCCAGTCGGCCTGCAAGTCGCAGAGTGCGAGGTCGGCGCCTTCGGCGGCCAATTTGAGTGCGATCGCCTGCCCGATGCCGCGCGCGGCGCCTGTAATCAGTGCGGTTTTGCCTTCAAACATAATCCAATCCTTAATTTACGCTTCCAAATCCGTAAGGGTGCCTATGTTAGAAACGGAACGCGTCTTGTCAATACGCTTCAGCAACCCGGCGAGCACCTTGCCCGGCCCGCATTCGACGAATTCCTCAACGTCCTGTGCCGCCAGCCACTGTATGCAGTCGACCCACTGCACCGACCCGGTGATCTGCGCGACCATATTGGCGCGAATTGCTTCGACGTTCTCGTGCGGTGCGCCGGTCACATTCGAAAGCACCGGGATGCGCGGTTCGGCCAGCGGAACATCCGCCAGAAATGCCGTCATTTTTTCGGCGGCGGGCGCCATCAGCGGCGAATGGAATGCCCCGGCGACCGGCAGGGGCAGCGCGCGCTTGGCGCCGGCCTCTTTGCAGAGTGCCTCGGCTTTGGCAATGCCTTCGGCTTTGCCGGAGAGCACGATCTGCCCGGGCGAGTTGATATTGGCAATCTCGACGCCCGCTTCGGCGCTGATCGTTTCAAGCGCGGCGCGGTCGAGCCCGATTACGGCGAGCATCGCGCCGGGATTGGCTTCGCAGGCGGTCTGGATAAATTCGCCGCGCGCTTTCAGAATGCGCAACGTATCCTCGAACGAAATGACGCCCGCCATATAGAGTGCGCCCCATTCGCCAAGGCTGTGCCCGGCGGCAAAATCAAAGGTTACTTCCGGTTTTTTGAGTTTGAGCGCCTCATACGCCGCCGCGCTGACGGTAAAAATCGCGGGCTGGGTATTGTGCGATTTTTTCAGTTCCTCTTCGGGGCCGTCAAAGCAGATCGCGGCGAGGTCGTACCCGAGCACTTCGTTCGCTTTTTCAAACAGCGCTTTGCACTCCGGAATCGCGTCATAAAAATCGCGACCCATGCCGACGGACTGTGACCCCTGCCCGGGAAAAAGAATCGCTCGTTTCATACTGAAGGAACTCCTTTTTTATCATTCGTATGCTTAAAAAACACGGGCGACTATATTTGATTCCGTGATGCACAAACAACCCCTGACTGTAAAAAACCGGCCGCAGCCAATTCGCCGTTTCGTGCCGGTTGACCAGCAGGACGGGGCCGCTGGCGTCCGGGTTCATTTCCTCCGAAATAAACCGCCTCCCGAATACGGGTACGCGGTACTGCAAATACAGGGAATGTTTACCCGGAGGGAAACGTTGCTGGATGGACAGGTTCTATTTGAACGGCCCGCCAGGCCCTTCGATAAACTCAGAACCGGCGGGACTCGCCACCCCCCGAAACTTCGGGAAGATTTTTAAAAGGAATAAAGGTCAGCCTTCGCTCTCTTTATTCGCTTTACGTTTGTGGCGGCGAAGCATCCATGCGCCCATCCCGCCGACACCGAACAGCAGCGCCGTCGCCGGCTCAGGAACCACTTCGACAGGGCGGAACCCGAGATTAGGGCCCTCAAACGACGGCGCGATGGCGCCGCGGTACGCAGAGCTCAGGATACTTGCCTGAGAATCGTAGGCTCCACTGCGGAACACACCCGCAATGTCCTCCATCCATTCATGCACATTGCCCATCATGTCGTACGTTCCGTTCTGCTCCTCAGCACTGCCGCCTACAGCTCTCCTGCCACCCAAATTGTTATAGTTCCACCCGGTGTTATCCAAAGCTTCTGCCGGAGTGATGTCAGTTCCGTGGGCGTAGAGGCTCCAATAGTCCGATGCATTCCCGGTATAATAGGCCGCTTTGTACCACTCGTCTTCGGTGGGAACCGCGTAGATGGTGCCATAGGTTGTGATGGCCGAGGCGCGGTCCGTGCCGGAATAAGCTCCGCCGCCGCCGTTGAACTGATAGGCTCCGTTGTTGACGTTTCCGCTGGTCAGCCAGTTGCAGTATTTCATCGCTTCGTAAAGAGAGACGTTAACAACGGGGGTCGTTCCCGTGGTTTCGTCGCCGTCGCCTGCGCCCGAAGCCGCGAAATCAGCCCCTGATACCTCACTGTCGCTGATGTTATATTCATAGGCTACCGCACCGTAGCCGGATCCGTCCGGCGCATTCCCCGCTCCGCCGATCGTGACATACGCAGCCTGCGCCATACCGCACAGCGCAACCCACCCTGCTGTTATGATCCATTCGGATTTCATATTTCTCCTTTATATTTCCGATTGCAGAAACAAGCTATGAAGAAAAGGGGATGGTCAGCAAGAACAAAGAGGGCTTTCGTGCGCATTTGAATCACGGGTGATGCCGGAATTACCACTCCACAATGTTGGCGCCCCAGGTAAAGCCGCCGCCGAAGGCGACCAGCAGCATGAGGTCGCCTTTTTTCACTTTACCGGCCTGCACCGCCTCGTGCACGGCAATCGGCAGCGCGGCGGCCGAGGTGTTTGCATATTTTTCAACATTCATAAACATGCGGTCTTCGACCTTGAGTCGCTTTCCGATCGCTTCGATAATGCGGGCGTTGGCCTGGTGCGCAATAAAACAGGCAATGTCGTCGGAACTCAAATTGTGTTTTTCAAGCACGTCGAGCACAGACTTCTTCATCCCGGTCACGGCGTGTTTATAAACCTCGCGGCCTTCCATCTGAAGATATTGAAGCCCTTCATCAAGCATGTCGTGCGTCATCGGATGACGCGTGCCGCCGCCGGGCGTGCTGAGCAGGTGGGCGAGCGAACCGTCCGAGCCGAAAACCCCGTCCATAATGCCGCGCTCAGCACCCGTGGCTTTAAGCACAAACGCTCCCGCTCCGTCGCCGAAGAGCACGCAGGTATTGCGGTCTTTCCAGTTAAGGAACGTGCTCATCTTTTCGGCACCGATCACCAGCGCCGTTTCAACCGCACCGGTAGCGATTTGATTTTTGGCGGTCTCGAGCGCAAAGAGCGAACCGGAGCACGCCGCGCCGAGGTCGTAGCAATAGGCGTTTTTCGCGGCGATCTTATCCTGCACATAGCAGGCGGTGCTCGGGAAAAAAGCGTCGGGCGAGAGCGTAGCGACGATCAGCAGATCCACTTCTTCAGGCGAAACACCGGCATCGGCCAGCGCGGCGCGGCCAGCGTTGGCGGCGAGATCGGATGTATATTCATCGTCGCGCGCGATGCGGCGCTCATGCATACCGGTTCGCGTGTAGATCCACTCATCGGACGTATCAACGATTTTCTCGAGATCGCGATTCGTCATCACTTTCTCGGGAAGATAAATGCCGGTTCCGACGATCGAGACCGTGCGCAGGCTGTTAGATTGGTTACTCACTGTTTTGAAATATTTCGTTGATCTCTTCTTCGATGAGCCGATTGAGTTTCTGCTCGATCGCCGCGCCCGCCACGCGAATCGCGTTATAAACGGCATACGACGAAGACGAACCGTGCCCGATGATGCAAACCCCTTTGACGCCCAGCAGCGGTGCGCCGCCGTAGGCTTCGGGATCAACCTTTTCCTTGATCTCCTTAAAAGCGCCGGAGGCTTTGAGAATGCCCGCGCCGATTTTGCGGATCAGCGAACTGGAAAACGATTCCCTGATCCACTGGCCCATGGCGTGCGAGACACTCTCGCCGGTTTTGAGCACGACATTTCCGATAAAGCCGTCGCAAACCGCCACGTCCACTTTTCCTTCAAAAAGATCGTGGCTTTCGACGTTGCCGATAAAATTGAGGTGTGAGCTTTCCAGCAGCTGGAAGGCCTCTTTGGTAAACTTGCTACCCTTGGCATCCTCGCCGCCGATGCTCAGCAGGCCGACCGTCGGTTTTTCGATGTTCAGAATCTTTTCGGCGTAGATATCGCCCATGGCGGCAAATTCGACGAGCATCGCGGCCGTGCAGTCGGTCGTGGCACCCGCATCGAGTAATACAAAGGGGCTTTTGAGCGAGGGCATCACGGTCGCAATAGCCGGGCGGTTAACGCTCTCAAGCGTCCGCAGACGCAATGTGCAGGCCGCGACGGCCGCGCCGGTGCTTCCGGCGGAAAAGATCGCGTCGGCCTCCCCGTCTTTAACGAGATTCACCGCCTGCATGATGGATGAGTCCTTCTTGCGGCGGAGGGCCAGTGCGGGGGAGTCATCCATTTCGATCACCTGCGAGGCATGGCGGACTTCGATGCATTCCGGTGTTTCACCGTACAGCGCCAGCTCGGCCCGGATGGCGGTTTCGTTGCCAACCAGAAAAAGCCGCTCAATCCCGGAAAGACCGCGGGCCGCTTCCACGGCCCCTTTAACGATCTCACAGGGGGCAAAATCACCGCCCATGGCATCAATTGCGATACGCATAAAATTTACTCGTCAGAAACCGTGACAACCTGACGGCCTCTGTATTTGCCGGTGGTCGGGCAGACACGGTGCGGAAGCGCGGGCGCGCCGCTCTCGGGATCCACACCGGCACGCGTAATGGCGCGCTTCATGTTCTGCGCTTTGCGGCGACCGGTTCTGCATTTCGACGATTTTCTTTTTGGAACAGCCATTTTTCTTCTCCTGATCGAATTCGGATAAAAAGCGAGGCATGCTACCCCACCCCGGCTCCGCTTTTCCATTATAAACTCAAATTATCGAGTGTCCCCCAGGCCCCGCTTCCCGCTCCGCCCGGACATCCGCACGGCCCTTTGTTCAGGTTTTTGCCGCACTGGACACAAAGCCCTTTGCACCCTTCGTCGCAAACGGGAAAATGCGGCAGACTCAGGATGATCGCCTCCCGAATATCCTCCGTAATATCCACCTCCTCCGTTCCGTGAATACCGGAGTAGTCGCGCAGGAAACCGGAATCGCTTACCGTTGTCGAGAAAATTTGCGTGCATCTTGCGCAGCGCGTCTCCAGGGGCGCGGTCAGCGTCCCGCGCACCAGCAGCCTGCCCGAGACCAGCTGCGCGAAAAGCTCATAGCACACCGGGCCCGCCACGCGGAAATCGCCCGGTTCTTCCAGTTCGAAAATTTCCGGGGGCTCCTCGCCTTCCAGCGGCATTCCGTCTTCGGGAATTCTGGCGACGTTGATAAGCATGGGGGTTAATTCATCCGTCTGATCAGACCGATCCGTCCAATCTTTTTTTAACTTTTTCTATTTAGTTTGGCGGACAGCGCTTCAGCAACCGTTTCCGGAACAAACTCGGCCACGTCGCCGCCAAGCAACGCCACCTGCTTGATATTGGTTGAATTCAGGAAGCTGTAATCCTGCTTTGGCATCAGAAAGAGCGTTTCGAGGTCGGGTGCCAGCCGACGGTTGGTCAGCGCCATTTGGAACTCATACTCAAAATCCGAAAAAGCCCGGAGACCGCGAATAATGACCCTCGCGCCCTGGGCACGGGCATAATTTACCAGCAGTCCGTCGAACGGTTCGACCGTCACATCGGGCATGTTGACCACCGCTGACTTCACCAGTTCAACCCGCTCCTCCTGCGAAAAGAGTTCGTCCTTCCCCGTTACAGCCGCCACCGCCACAATCAGCTTTGGAAAAATCCGCGCCGCGCGCTCCACCACATCGAGGTGGCCCAGCGTGATCGGGTCAAACGTACCTGCATAGATCGCTTTTTTATTCATGCTTCGCGCTCCAGAAAGAGAACTTTGGTTTCGCCGTAGGTCTTTTCTTTTGTAAGGGCCCACCCGAAGGAAATACTATAAGTGTCCGATGAACGCATTTCAAACACCAATAGACCGCCCTCGGCCAATGCGTTCCCGGCGGTTTCCAGCAGTTTCGGCAGATCGGCTTCGTCGTACGGTGGATCGGCAATAATCAGGTCGAATGGCTCTGCGCCGTGCTTTAAAAAATCATAAACATCCGCCTGAACGGCCTGAAAACCGCCCAAATCCGGATTGCCCAGAGTTCGGAAGTTTTCCTCCAGAATTTTCCAATATTCAGGATTTTTTTCCACGACGGTTACGGAAGCCGCACTGCGGCTCCATGCCTCCAGCCCCAGTCCGCCCGATCCCGCAAACAGGTCGAGCACCCGAGCACCCGGAACGCGCGCGGCCAGCGACGAAAAAATCGCCTCGCGCACCTGTTCCTTCGTCGGACGCATGCCTTCCTCAGGAACCTTGAAAATCCGTCCCTTTAAAATACCGCTGGTTATTCTCATGGCGGCGCATGCTACCGTTAATAGGAGCCAACATCCAATGTCCAATTAACGGGCTCTTTTTTATGTTTTCTGCGGCGGATTCCTGTACATAATGCGCCCCTCAGCTATGAAAGAAACACGCAACAAACTCAAAGAGGCCAAACGGATCGTCGTCAAGGTCGGCAGCCGGGTACTGGTGGATTCCACCGGCAAACCCGACCACGAACGCATTCACACCCTCGTTTCCGGCATTGCCGCCGCGCACGAGACAGGACACGAAATGGTACTGGTCTCCTCCGGCGCCATCGCCGCCGGCATTGAAGCGCTCGGTATGGAAAAACGGCCCGCCGCCCTGCCCGACCTCCAAATGGCCGCCGCTGTCGGGCAGACGCGCCTGATGAGCCTCTACAGTCACCTCTTCGGCACCAAACACATAAAAACCGGGCAGGTGCTTCTCACCGACGACCTGCTCAAGGCCGACGAGCACCGCGCCAACGCGCAGAATACGCTCAACAACCTCGTCGCTCACCGCATCGTGCCTGTCATTAACGAAAACGATACCGTGGCCACCGAGGAAATCACCTTTGGCGACAACGACCTGCTCGCCGCGCTGGTTTCGATTCTCGTTGAGGCTGACGCGCTGATCCTGTTGACCACGACCGACGGCCTGCACGATGCGGACGGCGAACGCGTCGCATTCGTGGACGAAGTATCCGAGAACGTCCTCGCGCTCGACAAAGGCAAAAACGGCGACCTTTCCACCGGCGGTATGAAATCCAAACTGCTCGCCGCTGGTCAGGCCGCCGCCGCGGGCGTGGCCGTCGTGATTGCGGACGGGCAAAATGATGGCGTAATCCGGAACATCCTCGCCGGAGAAGATGTCGGCACACTGATTGCAATGTAGGACAGGCTTCCAGCCTGTCCAGACAGCCAAGATGGCTGTCCTACTTTTAGAAAGGAAGGTAGAATGAACCTGCATGACGATATGATCTTGATGGGCGAAAAGGCCGTTGCCGCGTCGCGCGAACTGGCGAAGCTTTCGACCCGCAGGAAAAACATCATTCTGGAAGCGATGGCCAATGAGATTGCCGCGCAAAAAGAAACGATTCAGGCTGCTAATGCCCGCGACCTTTCGGCGGGCCGTGAGGCGGGCCTCTCCGCAGCCCTGCTCGACCGCCTTGAACTTACGGATGCGCGTATTGACGGCATGGTCAAAGGCCTGCTTGATGTTGCCGCGCTCAAAGACCCCGTCGGAACCCGAATCAGCCTCTGGAACCGGCCCAACGGGTTGCAGATCAAAAAAGTGCGCGTGCCCATCGGCGTCATCGCCATCATTTATGAATCGCGTCCCAACGTGACCGCCGACGCCGCTTCGCTTTGCTTCAAGACGGCCAACGCCGTGATTTTGCGAGGCGGAAAGGACGCCGTGTATTCCAACGCGGCCATTGCCAAAGCACTCCGCGAAGGCGGTGCAAAAAAAGGCATGCCCGAAAATGCTATTCAGCTTGTGGAGACCCCCGACCGCGACGCCGTGCGCGAACTCGCGCAGATGACCGGCAAAGTGGATTTAATTATTCCCCGCGGCGGCGAAGGGCTCATCAAAGCCGTTGCCGAAATGGCGTGGGTACCTGTCATTAAACACTATAAAGGCGTCTGCCACACCTATGTTGATGCCAGTGCCGACATCGAAATGGCACTCGCTATTTGTGAAAACGCCAAGTGTCAGCGTCCCGGCGTCTGTAATGCTATGGAAACCCTGCTTGTCCATAAAGACATCGCGGCGGAGTTCCTGCCCCGCATGATCGAGCGCTTCAAAGAATGCGGTGTCGAGCTGCGCGGTGACGAAACCGTGCAAAAAATAGATGCTTCCGTAAAAGCCGCGACCGAAGAGGACTGGCACGAAGAATATCTCGATATGGTGCTCGCGATCCGTGTGGTCGACCGTGTCGAAGCGGCTATTGAGCATATCAATACGTATGGCTCGTACCATTCCGATGCGATTGTCACCGCCGACGCGGACGCCGAAAAAGCCTTCCTCGCGCAGATTGATTCCGCCGCAGTTTATGTGAACGCCTCGACCCGCTTCACCGACGGCGCGGAATTCGGAATGGGTGCCGAGATTGGAATCAGCACCGACAAACTGCACGCCCGCGGCCCGATGGGTCTCGAAGAATTGACGACCTACAAATTCGTCATCGAAGGCACCGGTCAGATTCGACCGTAACTCTCACGTAGACGAGTGATTCCAGCCTCGTTAGCGCAACAACGCGGTTCGCTCATACAAACGAGGCAAGATGCCTCGTCTACATTTTCCAAACCTTGGAACTTTTCTGCGCGATTTTTCCAAGGCTTGGAAACGTCACGAATTTCACACTTGCGCAAGTGTGGTTTTTTCCAATGCTTGGAAAAACTACCCCAACCCTCGACACCCTCTTTGAGTTTCTTTACACTCGTGGACTCAAAAACTATTGGAGGAAACGATGAGCGCAGAGCTGCTGGAAACATTGGGTCAAATTATTTTAAGCTTGGTTGGCGGCCTTTTCCTAACTGTTCTGCCGTTCTGGTTCATCTGCAAACGAACAGGGCATCATCCTGCGCTCTCATTCCTATCCATCGTTCCTCTGGCGAATGTCATCTTCCTTTTCTATTTGGCATTCTCCAACTGGCCAGCACAACAGGAAAACACACACTCCGATGAGGCACCCCCCATCTCGAAAAAAAGAAAGATGAAGCCGGCTCTTATCATCATCGGGGCATTCCTTTTAGCTGTAGCTCCGCTGATTGTTATAAGCGGCACCGCCTACACATTTACCCTCCCAAAAATCTACGCAAGTCAGGCACTGATTCAAACCGTCTTTTCGAAAGAGGCCTACACGAATTACGACAAAGCCACCCTGGAAAGCCTAACGCATACGTACGCCGAAAAAATCACCAGCAAACCGATTCTATACAAAACAACTGACCGACTTAATCTTCAGGAACTTTGGGGACGAAACGGAGAGCCGACTTCAAAGAATTTTGTAGCGAAAATCCTGAAATCATCCATCCATGTTTCCCCACACCGAGACAGCATGGACCTCACAACCATCACCGTCAAACGTCAGGATCCATCGGAGGCGGCTCGCATTGCCAACGAGCTGGCATCCCTCTATCAAATCGTTGCGGAAAATGACACACAGCAAGCCCAGCCCTATTCGATATCAATCATCGAATCAGCCGAACCCGCCACTCGTCCCGTTTCCCCAAATCTGATTCTCAACGTTCTCGTTTCTCTTGGGGTGGCAGGCGTTTTCATTTTGCTCGGCGCACCGTTGCTCATCTTCGGGCTGAAGCGGTGAGCTCGCATAGATCACTACGTGATATATCCCGAACGTAGACGAGTGCTTCCAGCCTCGTTAGCGCAACAATGCGGTTCGCTCATACAAACGAGGCAGGATGCCTCGTCTACGTTTTCCAAACCTCGGAACTTTTTCGAGTGCTTTTTCCAAGGTTTGGAAACGTCCCGGATTCCACACTTGCGCAAGTGTGGTATTTTTTCCAACCCTCGGAAACGCTGCCCCCGCAACTTTGCTGATGTATCCCACCGAGCCGCATAGATCACTATGTGATATATCGTATTACGATATGTTCAGCGTGGCTGCAGTATTGAACGGCGCGGGCTTCTCTTATTTTGCTGGTGCAAAATAATATCTAGAGTTGCCCACCTTGCAGGTTGCTCTTTACCGAAAACGGGGGCGGCAACTCTAGTCGTGGAATTTACGGTTTTCTTTGGAGTTGCGGTTCTTTTTCTTCCGCGGTTTCTGAGGCCCCTGACGTTTTCCTCGGGACTGATCTGGCTTCAGCCGCGTGTTGCCTGCCATGGCTACGCTAACCTGTCGGCCTTCGCAGTCGATGTGGCTTTTTGCAAAGCTGTCGATGACGCCCTGCGCATCGGCGCGTGAGACCTCAAAGTAGGCCTGCATTTTGACGATGTTGATACGGCCGATATCAATGCTGCTGTCGCGGTCGGCGACATTGACCATCGCCATCAGTTTTTTCGGGTTCAGGCCGTTGAGTTTTCCGACGTTCATGCAGAGTTCGACCATGCCCGTCGTCATTTTGCGTGGCTCGTGGTTTTCGCGCTTTTCGCGAACCGATGGGCGTTTGCCGTCCGCATACCGATTGGGTTCGCGCGAATTCCGTTGCGAAGGTTGCGCATTGAGATCGGGCGCGTCGCGATAGAAGAGAAGCAGGCGATGCAGGTCGATGGAGGCAAAGCGCTTGATGAGCTCCTCTTTGGAAAGATCCGCAAGCATGGTGTTGAGTTCTTCGAGATGGTTGTCGATGAGGCCGGGGCCGGATTGCCAGTCGCGTACGCGTTCGGCCATCGACATCAGCCGGACGCGGGCAATCTCTTCGCCGGTGGGGACGAGCCGCTGGGTAAACTTTTTACCGAGCGCCTTCTGGAGGCGGTTGATCTTGAAATGCTCGCGCATGTGGATGATGGACACAGAGGTGCCCTCTTTTCCGGCGCGGCCGGTACGACCACTGCGGTGAGTATAGGCGTTGAGATCGTCCGGCATGTTGTAGTTGATGACATGCGTGAGGTCGTTGACATCAAGCCCGCGGGCGGCGACATCGGTTGCCACGAGAACCTGCAAGTGCCGTTCGCGGAATTTCTTCATAACGCTGTCGCGCTGCTGCTGGGAAAGATCGCCGTGGAGCGGCTCGGCATTGTACCCGTCTTTGCGGAGGTGGTCGGCCACCTGCTGGGTTTCCATCCGTGTGCGGCAAAAGACGATACCGTACATGCGGGGGTAGGCATCGACGATGCGGCGCAAAGCGCGGTAGCGGTCTTTGGCATGCACCACGTAATAGTCGTGGCTGACGTTTTCGGCGCCGGCGTTGCGCGAACCGACGGTGATCTCGTGTGGACCTTCCATATAGTTCTGGGCAATCCGGGCCACCTCTTTGGGCATGGTCGCTGAAAAGAGAAGTGTCTGCGCGATATCGGGCACGGCCGAAAGAATGGCTTTAATGTCTTCTTCAAAGCCCATGTTGAGCATTTCGTCGGCTTCATCGAGCACCACGCGCTCAATCTGCGAGAAGTTGGCGCGCTTGCGGCGAAGCATATCCAGCATGCGGCCGGGCGTAGCGACAATGATCTGTACACCGCGCTCGAGTGCGGCGAGCTGCGGCTTAATGTCTGCACCGCCGTAAACCGCCAGCACCTTTACGTCCGGCAGGCAGGAGGCAAAGCTCTGCAGGTCACGCGTGATCTGCATGCAGAGCTCGCGGGTCGGGCAAAGAATCAGCGCCTGCGGCGCGGCATGGTCAAGATCGAGCAGTTCAAGAATCGGCAGGCCGAAGGCGGCGGTTTTTCCGGTGCCGGTTTGCGCCAGCGCCACCATATCGCGGTCGCTTTCGAGCAGGAAAGGAATCACTTCGCCCTGCACGGGCGTCGGTGTTTCAAAGCCGAGTTTGGCAATTCCCTCAAGCAATTCGGGGCAAAGCCCCAGTTCGGTAAACTTCATTTCTTATCCCCAATGTTCGTTTGCAGGAACCCAAAACCGATCTCCATCCTGCAACTAAACACCGGGGCCTCAGAATCTGAGGGCGCGCGGAAGATGAGGGCAGACGGATAAAAGATCAACCATAAAGCATGGTAAAAAATGTGGTGGAGCGGATGAGGATCGAACTCACGACCTCCACATTGCGAACGTGGCGCTCTACCAATTGAGCTACCGCCCCAAAGAAGCTCTGGAATATATCCGCGGCCTTTTTACCGGACAAGCGTTTAATCTTTGAAATGCTCGAAGGCCTTGCGTTCCAGCACCGCACCGTCGAGCGTCAGGACTTCGGGTTCGGAAGTGATACTTCCTATTTTAAAAAGAGGAATATCGCAATCTGCAGCAGGCTCACTGCGAGCCGTAAAAAGCAGTTCAAAGTCCTCTCCGTCAAACAGGGCCTCTTCAACCGTTCCGTTTAACGGAATGGCATCGCTTTCAATCTCCGCGCCGACGTTTGACGCGTTGAGAATGTGGCGAAGATCCGTGGCAAGGCCATCGCTGAGATCCATCATGGCGGTAACAAACCCGCACTCGCGCAGCCATTTGCCTTCTGTAACACGCGGCGTAAATGTGAGATGCTTTCCGCTTTTCTGCGCGCCGCCGAGCGGGCCGGTGACATAGATGGCATCGCCGGGTCTTGCACCGGAGCGAAGCAGTGCCGTCCCTTTGGGCACGCGCCCCACCCCGAAGACGTGCAGTTCAAACGCCGGGCCTTCGGAAAGGTCGCCGCCGACCACTTCGGTGTCGAATCGCTCACAGAGCGTCGTGAAGCCCGCATAGACTTTTTCGAGACGCTCCACGTTTTCGGTGCCGGGGGCAACCACGTTGACGAGCAGGTACTGCGGCTCGGCGCCCATCGCGGCAAAATCGCTCAAAACGCGCCCGGCGGCTTTATGGCCGATCTGTTCGGGTGCGGCATCGGGCGTGAAATGCACACCCTGAATCAGCGGGTCGGAGGTGAGAACGAGGTCGTACAACGAACCTTCCTGCGACAGGACGGCGCAATCGTCGCCAACGGCTTTCAGGTTTGCAGTCAGCGCGGCAATGGCGTTATGCTCTCCGATATCTTTGAGAGTTTTCATCTGTGCAAAAGCTAGAACAGGTACGTCTTATGAACAAGAAAGTTTTGGTGACCGGCGGAGCCGGATTTCTGGGAATCAATCTGATCCGCTACCTGCTGCATCAGGGGGTGACGGATATCGTCTCGCTGGACATGGCGGAATTTGACTATCCGGAAAAGGATCGCGTTAAAATCATCAAAGGCGATATTCGTGACAAAAATGCGGTGCGCGAAGCGATGAAAGGCGTCCAGTGGGTCGTCCATACCGCCGCCGCCCTTCCGCTTTATAAAAAGGATGAAATTTTTTCGACCGACATTGAGGGCACGCAAAATTTAATTGAAGAGGCTCACCACGAAATGGTGGAGCGATTCGTCCACATCTCCTCGACCGCCGTGTACGGCATCCCCGACCACCACCCGCTGGCGGAAGACGATCAATTGATCGGCGTCGGCCCGTACGGCGTAGCGAAGATCAAAGCGGAAAAGGTCTGTCTGGAATACCGTGAAAAAGGAATGTGCGTGCCGATCCTCCGCCCGAAGTCATTCATCGGGCCCGAGCGGCTCGGCGTCTTCGCGCTTTTCTACGACTGGGCCAAAGACGGAAAAAACTTTCCGATGATCGGCAGCGGCAACAACCGGTATCAACTGCTCGACGTTGAAGACCTGTGCGAAGCCATCTATCTCTGCCTGATCAAAGACGCGGAAATTACAAATGACATCTTCAACGTCGGCGCGACCGACTTCACAACGATGAAAGAGGACTATCAGGCAGTGCTCGACCGCGCGGGCCACGGCAAAAAGATAATCGGCTTCCCCGCGAAGCCGCTGATCTGGGCGCTGCGCATCCTTGAGTTCTTCAAGCTTTCGCCGCTCTACAAATGGGTCTATGAAACCGCCTGCGAGGATTCATTCGTCTCGACGGAAAAAATCGAGCAGAAGCTTCATTTCTATCCCAAGTTTTCCAACAAGCAGGCGCTGGTGCGCAATTATGAGTGGTATCTCGACAACCTGCACACCTTCGAAAATGCGGGCGGCATTTCGCACCGCGTCCCGTGGAGCCAGGGAATCCTGAAATTTTTTAAACTATTCTTCTAGATCAGCTACAACCCGAAAATAAGGAGTTTCCCAGCGAATGAATAAAACTTGCGAATGAACTTTCTTCTGTGATTTTCCCCATTCGTAAATTTTATTCATTCGTTGGGCAGGTTCTTCTTCGCTGTGAATATGAAGGAATGAAAAACATGAAAAGTAGGATTCTTCTCAGTGGAACGCTTATTTGCGGCCTGATGCTTACCGGATGCGGACAGCCATCTAATGCAGAGCGCGATGCCGCAGACGAAAAGGATGCCCGCGTTCGCAACGGCCTGGAACAGGTGCATCTCAAAAACTGGGACAAAGCTATCGAACAGTTCGAAGCCGCGCTGGCTAAAAATCCGGCCCTTGCCCGTCCCAACCTGGAGCTGGCACTGATTTATCATCAGCAGAAAAAAGATTATATCCGTGCGATCTACCACTACAAAAGCTACCTCGGAAAACGCCCCGACACCGAAAAGCGCGCGCTGATCAACGGATGGGTGGATCAGGCCAAAATTTCACTGGCGGGAGAAATCGGCCGGTCAATCGGCAGCATCTCGGAGGAACTGGTGCGCCTGACCCGCGAGAACAACCTGCTCCGCAAACAGCTCAATGAGCTGCGCGGCACCAAAAATATTTCGGCTTCCGCCGCCGCCGTCGTCCCATCCGCGAAGAACGTCGGGACTATGGAGGAGAGGCCGTCCGAAGAGCCCGTTGCGAAAACAGAACCCGTCGCCGAACCGGTAAAGCCCAAACCGGCACCTGTCGCACGCACGTATAGAGTGCAGCAGGGTGATACCCTTACGCGGATTGCCGCCACCGTGTACGCCGACAGCAGCCAATGGAACAGAATCTACGAAGCCAACCGCGATAAAATGACCAGCGAAAACGATTTGAAGGCCGGACAGGTCATCATCATTCCGAACATAAAGTAGGATAGGGTTGTCACTTCCTCCGGGCGTTGCTTCGCAATAACGAAGCCTCTCTCCCATTTGGTCAAGTCCAGCCTGTCAAAGACAGCCAGGATGGCTGTCCTACATTGCGGATATAGTCGGTAAAAAATCTTTCCTCGCATCTTTTTGAGCTTCATCCCTTCGAACTTCATTCGGGCATTGGGTATTTCGGTTTTAGGATTTTCCCTTCGACTTCGAAGGGCTATAGTCCCGCCATGATTTCAGCAGTCATATTTGATTTTGACGGCATCATCGTCGACTCCGAGCGGCTCCACTTCGCGGCCTTTAGCAAAGTGCTCGCGCCTCGCGGCAAATCCTTTTCCTGGGAGGAGTACGTCGAAACCTTCATCGGCTTCGACGACCGCGACACCTTCCGCACCGCCTGCCCTAACATCAGCGGAGCCGAGCTAAACAAACTGATCACTGAAAAGGCCGCCGCATTTCAGCATCTGCTGGAAACCGAGGGTGCCCCCGCCCTGCCCGGCGCGGCTGAACTGATCAAAAAACTCTCCGGCAGCATTCCAATTGCGATCTGCTCCGGCGCGCTGCGCGAAGATATTATGCCGGTACTCGTCAGCCTCGGGATCGACAACGCATTCGACGCAATCGTGACGGCCGACGACACACACATCAGCAAACCCGATCCCGCCCCGTACCGGCTCGCTATGGAACGCCTTGCTGTAGACGCGCCCGATGGGCGCGGAATCACGCGGCGGGCCGCCGCATCCACAGACACGCGGCGACCCGCCGCATCTACAGGGGTCGAATTCGCCGTGGCAATTGAAGACACGCCTGCGGGCATCGCCTCAGCCAAAGGCGCAGGCCTGCGTGTTTTAGCTGTCACCAACAGCTACGAAAAAGAAGCACTCAAACAGGCCGACCGGATTGTCGATTCTCTCGAAGGACTCACGCTCGAAAAGCTGCATGAGATTTTTTAGAGCGTATTTAGAAAAACTGTAGCCGCCAATCTGAATACAAGTGGGGCGGACACTCCTGTCTGCCCAGCCTTCGCAGACAAGAGTGTCTGCGGCACAAATCACTCAACGGCTATGGCATTTTTCAAACCGCTATAGCCGCCCGCCGTCGCTTTTCAAGCTATGGCGGACAGGCGAAAGAACGTAAAACGTGGAAGCGGCTTCCAGCCGCTGGCCACGAGGCTGGAAGCCTCGTCCACATTGTTGAATCAATCTTCCAACTCCACACCGATTTTGTAGAAGCCCGCTCCGTTGCTGTGGATATCATCCGTAAAGGAATTCACCGTCCACGGAATGTTGCTGCCGATGAGTTCGAACCCATTGAGAAGATTCGTCGTCCAGTAGATCCGATAAACGCGCCCGGAGGTCGCGTTCCACCCAAGAACAGGCTGCGGTGAGTATTGCTGAAGCGAGGTTAGGAATTTGCTGTTCGGATCGTTCGGATCCAGCCCGGCGATGTAGGCTTCTAGCACCGTATTGACGCCATTGGAACAGACAGTATCCGGATTTTGGTTTCCGCCGTGCTGACGTTCCCAGTCATCGAGAAGTCCGTCGCCATCGCTGTCCGACAAACCAAGGATTCCCTGATATTCATACGCACCCATATCAACGACCTCTTCGACGATACGCAGGCTGCCATCTAAATCCGTCGCGTTCGACACCACCGCATTGTTCCCCCAGTTAATGCACGGCGAATTTGACATCAACCGGAAATCCCCATCCCCCGCATTCACGAATAGCGGATTATTTGTAACACAACCGTTGACCCCATGTGTTATCCCGCTTGAAGCGCAAGTGTAATGAATGGCCATACCGCTACCATCCGTGGTTATGGCACTCGTATTCTCCCAGACGATACAATTGTTTAACGTTCCTCCTCTGTTTAAATAAGCTCCGGCAGATGACGCAGAGAAGTTTCCGGTGAGTATACAGTTGGACACCACGCAATCGCTTCCAATCCATACGCCACCACCGTACTGGTCGACAGTATAAATACCACTTCCTGTGACATGTCCATTTGTAACGGTAAAACCCGTCAAGGCTCCTCCGCCGGTCATATAAACCCCACGCACAGCATCCACATCATTACTTCCGTTTGACCCGGAAGCACCCATGATCGTCGTAACATTCGGCCCGTTGACACTTTGAACTGTAATTGCTTTTGTTATGCAAACCCGATTTGTCAGTGAAAGCTCTGGGGCAACGGCTCCGCCAGTATCATATACACCATTTGTCACCCAAATAAAATCTACGAATGAACAGCCTGCCCCGTCAAAGACCTTGGGGCTTCCCGGAATCTTCCTGATTCGTAGATTTTATTCATTCGTTGGTCATATTTCACTTTTGGGAGAAATGGTTCAAATGAGCTTCGTGCAGATTCGCGGCATCCTGTAGGCGCGGGCGTTGACCGCGCTTTTTCCCGCGCCCGGCGGACGCGGCTACAGACAAGCGGCGGCCCCGGCGATGCCGCCCTACCTTTTGTGTTCCTTGCGATCCTTCGCGGCCAATCACCCTCCGTGTATTCGGTGTATTCCGTGGTTCACTTTTTTAACTTGCGGCAAAATCAATCGCGCGAATACCAGACTCTGACTTTTTTATACTGAACCCCCCATTCGCTGCCGGTCTGGTGCCGCCAGAAGAAGAGGTCGAGGTGTCGGCCGTTGATGGCGCCGCCGGTATCTTCGGCGCGGGCCCAGCCGTAGCCGGGAATGTAAAATTTGGTGCCGATCGGAAAAACCTTCGGGTCAACGGCCACGGTACCGGGGCGGGCCATACGCCCGCTGGCGGTCTGGCCGATTATTTTAACTCGCCCTTTGCGCGAGCCGGAGGCAAAAACGGGCATGCCGAGCCAGTTGAATTTCCAGCTGCAGCATTTTCGGCACATGCAGTAGCCAGTGGTTTTGACTTCAATAACGGCGTCGGCCGGGCGCAGCGGATGGATGACGAGGTGGCAACGCGCCAGCATGAGCGCCGCCAGTGCAATGACCATCCAGAACATGAGCCGTTGTTTCATGGGGCTACTCTAAAGATGTAGAGTCGGCTCTGCGAGCCGAAAGCAGATTGCCTCGCAGAGCCAACGCTACATTGCGATCGGAAACAAAAAAAACCGCCCCGTTGCCGAGGCGGCTTAGGTAGGGGCCGCTCTCCGAGCGGCCCGCGGACGGTTCGGAGAACCGTCCCTACCATTTTATTTAGAGGCGTATTCTTTGATGAGGGCCGCGCCAATGACGTCGCGCTGAATCTGGTTGGTTCCTTCGTAGATCTGAAGGATCTTAGCGTCGCGCATCATTTTTTCGGCCGGATACTCTTTCATGAAGCCGTAGCCCCCAAGCACCTGCAAGGCATCGACGGTAACGGACATGGCCACATCACCCGCATAGCATTTGCACATGGCGGAGATTTTGGAAACGTCTTTGGTTCCCTTATCAATGGTGCGGCAGGCCACATAGGTAAGCGCACGCGCGGTTTCGACCTTCATGGCCATATCGGCGAGCATCCACTGCAAGCCCTGATTGGCGATGATGGGCTTGTTGAACTGATGTCGGACACGGGCGTAGTCGACCGCCATGTCGAGCGCACCCTGCGCGAGACCGACGCCCTGCGCAGCAATGCCGGGACGGGAAATGTCGAATGTTTTCATCGCCAGCAGAAAGCCCATGCCTTCGCGGCCAATAAGGTTTTCGGCGGGAACTTCACAGTCCTGGAAGATCAGCTCGCGGGTCGCGGAAGCGCGAATACCGAGCTTGTCTTCTTTTTTGCCGAAGTCAAAACCGGGGGTTCCTTTTTCCACGATGAAGCAGGAAACGCCGCGGGCGCCTTTGTTCTTATTGGTCACGGCAAGAATCGTGTAGGTATCGGCTTCGCCGCCGTTGGTGATCCACTGTTTGGTTCCGTTGAGGATATATTTATCGCCTTTCTTGACAGCGGTGGTCGCGATGCCACCCGCATCGGAGCCGGCATTGGGCTCGGTGAGGCCGAAGGCTGCCCACTTTTCGCCGGAGGCCAGCGGGGGCAGGTATTTCTTTTTCTGCTCGTCGGAACCACCGATCAGAATCGGGTCGGCGCCGAGCGCGTTGGCCGCATACGAAACGGAAACGCCGATGCAGTATTTGCTGAGCGTTTCAATCGCAACGGTATAGCCGAGGTGGCCCATTTCCATTCCGCCGTACTCTTCGGGAATGTAGAGGCCCATCATATCCATCTGCGCGAGTTCCTTGAGCAGGTCGGCGGGGAAGATGCCCTCTTCATCCAGCTCGGCGCGCACCGGAACGACGCGTTCTTTTCCAAATTCATCGAGCATCGCGATGATTTCTTTCTGTTCTTCCGTGAACCCGTGTTCAATCTGTCCTGTTGCCATGACTGTTCTCCTTACTTTTGGCTTAAAATTTCCATCAGTTTTCTGCAAAGCATTTCAAAATCATCCCGATACCCGCTCAAACGGCCATAAACTTCTTTCCGCCGTCTTTTCGTTATAGGCATGCACCGTCTGGTTGCGGTCTTCGATCATTCCCAGCCAGCCTTCATTATCCGGAAGCAGCCCCTGTTTAAAGGCTTCGCGAAAGCTCTGCCGCGGCGATTTGGCAACAATACCTTCACGAGCTAAAAATTTCTGCAGAGCTTTCCAGGCCAGCTCAAACGTCAATTCAAAACGTTTGATGGCCGAATCGCGGTTCGCAATCGTTTCGGGCTCTTCAAGAATTTCCCGGAACCGTGCAAGCGATTCCTCAAAACTTTTGACGATGTAATCAAGTCCAGCCATTACAATTCCCTCGCATGTCGAAGCGCCTCACGGCGAAAGCCCTCGCTACCCGCGTGGAGATCGATAATATCAATTGATCGGAGTGTCTGTATATTTTTTATTTCGTCTTTAATTGTTGCCAGCACAGCCCATGGAACCGGTTCTCCGCCATCAATGGCAATATCAATATCAGATGTTTCAGAGGCTTTCCCCGAAGCCTGCGAACCGAAAAGAAGAATCTTCCAGCGTTCCTCCGGAAGATGTTTCCGAATAACACTTTTACACTGTTTTTCGATATCACAAACGGTCATTTTCCCAGACCTGTTAAATAACGTTCAGCCTCGAGCGCGGCCATGCAGCCCGTACCCGCAGCGCTGACCGCCTGGCGGTAAACCGAATCGGCCACATCACCCGCCGCAAACACACCCTCCACATTCGTGCGGGTATTTTTGGCAACCAAATATCCCGCATGATCGGTATCAAGCTGGCTCGCAAACGGCGCCGTATTCGGCTTGTGCCCAATGGCCACAAACAGCCCGTTC